>Ga0247813_10000247_pt1 | contig 60481 bp, 53 predicted proteins | sample UWRJL169409C1_FD_180719 | JGI IMG/M metagenome (GOLD analysis project Ga0247813, IMG submission 180719) | Plant litter microbial communities from Arlington Agricultural Research Station in Wisconsin, United States - UWRJ-L169-409C-1 | ecosystem: Environmental > Terrestrial > Plant litter >... | reverse complement strand
CACCGGCGGTGTCAATTTTAAGGTATCGATCGCCACATGATCGAGCCGGGCGGCGAGATGCGGCGAGGCCGGTGTCCGCAAGCGATAGGTCTCCGGAAGGATGCGATGCGGCGGCAGGCGGCCGAGCCGGTGGACGACCTGGCTATCGGTTTCCTCATCCAGCCCCGATTGCACCGGTTTCCAATAATAACCGCCAAGCGCTGCGGTGAGTGCGGCCGAAAAGATCGTCTTGCCGATGCCGGTATCGGTGCCTGTCACCACGAAGCGCATCATGGTTTGTCCTCCGCGATGACGGTGGCCAGCCGCGTGAACATGCAGCTGATCGTTGGCTGATCGACATTCAGGGTGATGGCGATCCGCAGTCTTGCGGTGCCCTCCGGCACCGTCGGTGGCCGGATGGCGCGGATATCGAAGCCTTCGGCCCGCATGCGCGCGGCAATCCGCACGGCCCGGCCATTGTCACCGATCAGCACCGGCAGAATCTGCGATCCGCTGCCTTGGACGCCGAGTTTTTCTGTCAGTTCACTATTGGCAAAGCTGTACAACGCGTCGAAATCGGCACGGCGCTGCGGTTCGTCCACCAGCATGCGCAGGGACTGGCGAACCGCTGCCGCCATCAGCGGCGAGGGCGCTGTCGAATAGATGAAACCGCGGGCCCGGTTAACGAGATAATCGCAGAGCACCGCACTGACGCCGAGCAGCGCGCCGGAAACGCCCAGAGCCTTGCCGCAGGTATGCAGCACGATGACGTTCTCACGATTTTCCAGACCGGCGGCAAAACCGCGGCCATCGGGACCGAAAATGCCGGTCGCATGGGCCTCATCGATCACCAGGAAACCCCCATGCCTTTCGGCCACTGCGGCAAGCTCCGTCAAGGGTGCGCGGTCGCCATCCATCGAATAGAGGCTTTCAACGGCAATCCAGGGATGGCCTGTTCCGCCTTCGGCCCGCCAGCACTTGATCGCCTGGTCGAAGGATGAGGCATCGTTGTGGGCAGCGGCCACCGCCTGCGCCTTGCCGGCCTGAATGCCCTCATGCGCACTGGCATGCGCCAGTGCGTCATGGACGACGAGATCGCCCCGCTGTGGCAGGGTCGAGAAAAGTGCCGTGTTGGCAGCATAGCCGCTGCCGAAATAAAGGACGCGCTCGGCTCCGAAAAACGCAGCGGCCTCCGCCTCCAGTGCCTCATGCTCCGGGTGATTGCCGCGCAGCAGCCGGGAACCGCCGGCACCGGCCGGCACGCCGCGCTGAACGGCGGATGCAATCGCCGCCGCCAGCCGCTCCGAACCGGCCAGAGCCAGATAGTCGTTCGAGCTGAAATCGGCCCCGGCCCGGTCGACCAGGAAACGCCGCCGCCCTTTTCGTTCCAGGCCCGCCAGCGTGGATTCGTAGCGGGCAAGACCTTGAGCCATCATTGCGATAGTCCCAGGTCCATCGGCTTCAGGCCAAGGCGGCGGAACAGGGTGGTATCATGGTCCTCGCCCGGGTTGTCCGCCGTCAGAAGCGTATCGCCTGAAAAGATCGAATTGGCGCCAGCGAAGAAACAGAGCGCCTGCATCTCGTCGCTCATCTGGGTGCGCCCGGCAGAGAGGCGCACATGAGCTCGCGGCATCAGGATGCGGGCGAGCGCGATGGTCCTGACAAATTCGATCGGATCGACCGGTTCGGCATTGGCAAGCCGCGAGCCGGGGATCGGGATCAGCATGTTGATCGGTACGCTTTCGGGTGGCTCGGGCAGATTGGCGAGCGTCACCAGCATGGAGATGCGATCATCGGTCGTTTCGCCCATGCCGAGAATACCACCGGCGCAAACCTTCATGCCGGCATCGCGGACATTGGCGAGCGTTTCCAACCGGTCGGCAAAGGTGCGTGTGGTAATGATCTGCGGATAGAATTCTTCCGACGTATCAATGTTGTGATTGTAATAATCGAGCCCGGCTTCGGCCAGCGTGCCTGCCTGCTGCGGCGACAGCATGCCGAGCGTCATGCAGGTTTCCAGACCGAGCGCCTTGACGCCTGCCACCATGTCCACCAGCGTGTCCATGTCGCGGTCCTTGGGGCTGCGCCAGGCGGCCCCCATGCAATAGCGGCTGGCGCCTTCGTCCTTGGCTTTTCTCGCTTCCGCCAAAACCTTTTCGACCATCATCAGCCTGGAGGCCTTGAGGCCTGTCGGCGACCGCGCCGACTGGCTGCAGTACCCGCAATCCTCGGCGCATCCGCCCGTCTTGATCGACAAAAGACGGCTGATCTGGACGGCATTGGGATCAAAGTTTTCCCGATGAACTGACTGCGCCTGGAAGAGCAGATCGTTGAATGGTAAATTATAGATAATTTTTGCGCCATCGAGGGAAAGGCGGACTGCCTCGACGCTCTCGCCTTGAAGAGAGGCGTTGATAACCCTCTTTTCAACCAGGAAATCAGCATGATTTTCATCTCTCAGCATACAGGATTCCATCCGATAGATTAAAAATAATAATTATCTATAATTTATCGGCGAGTAGGAAACCGCAACCGCCTTTTGAGTGCAAAGCGGATAAATTCATGCAGTACGTGTGTTCGTGATGCCGCGACGCGCGCCGGGAACGCGCAAAATCAGGGAAAAAGAAGATGTGAAAAATCGTCAGCCGACGATGGCGAAAGCGTCGCGCGTTGCGCCGGATGCATTGCGGACGGGTTTTTGGCCGATCCATTGCACGTGACGTTCGAGAACCGGAGCGGCGTTCTCGATATTGCCCTGACGCAGAAATGTCAGGATGGCGCGGTGATCGTGATCCGTGCGCACTTCCCATTCGGACCGCCAACTGGCGAACAGGAAACGGGCGCTGGCCGCATGCAGATCGCTGATGGCAGCCAAAAGGCGCGGCATGCCGCAGGGGGTGAGAATCAGCGTGTGAAAACGGCGGTTGGCCTCTTCCCAAGAGCGGACATCATGGGAATTGTCGCCCGCAACCGTCGCCTCTTCGGCCTGATCGAGGATCGCGGCCGTCAGATGCGGTGCTGCATGGCGAAGAGCCAGGACCTCAAGCGCTGCGCGCATTTGCGCCACTTCGCGCACTTCCTTCAGATCGAAGGACGCGACCCGCACGCCGCGGCGCGGTTCGCTGACCGCCAGACCCTGCGCTTCAAGCCGGCGGAAGGCCTCGCGCACGGGCACGTGGCTGGTTCCGAACTCCTCGGCAATATGGTCCTGGCGCAGCTTCGTGCCCGGGTCCAATTGTCCGGTGACGATCCTGTCGGCAAGGATGCGGCTGATGCGGCTGGCAATCGTGTCTTCGCTCGCTGAGGTCATGTTTTATAGATAATTTGCCGGGGCGGCGCTGTCGAGGGCGCGATTGTAATCATTGAATATCTTCACAGTGTTCCAACGCTCGACGAGGGCCGTATGCCAGGAGCCGCGCCAAACGGCTCTTGACGCTCCGTCCAAAACTGTGCCTAGATTGGTGCATTCACCAGGGGGGTCCCGACAAGGGGCTGAGATTCTGCTGGCATGATCGGTGGCTTTGCCGCCCTCAAGCAGCGCAGTGACCCGTTGAACCTGATCCAGTTCATACTGGCGTAGGGACGGTGCAAGCGCTGCTCAGACTCGGATTCCGTTTGCGGATTCGCGTCAGCGTCTTTTCATCATTCCGGCTCTGATGACTGGGTCTCCAACTTTGGAGCCTCAACCATGACTATTGCCGCAAAGAACATTACTCCCACAGTCACCACCGGCCCGCTGCCGGCGTCGCGCAAGGTGCATATTCCGGGCGAACTCTACCCGGACATCCGCGTGCCGATGCGCGAAATTTCCGTGCATCCGACATCTGGCGAACCGCCCGTCACCGTCTACGACCCCTCCGGCCCCTATACGGATCCGGCCCATCTCGTCTCGATCGACGCCGGTCTGCCCCGCCAGCGCCAGGCCTGGGCTACCGCGCGTGGCGATGTCGAGACCTATGACGGCCGCCACGTCAAACCGGAGGACAACGGCTTTGCCACCGGCGAACGGCTTACGCCGGAATTCCCCCACCGCAATCAGCCTCTAAGGGCCAAGAACGGCAAGGCCGTGACCCAGATCGCCTATGCCCGCGCCGGCATCATCACGCCGGAAATGGAATATATCGCCATCCGCGAAAATCTCGGCCGCAAGCCGCCGAACGGTGCGTTGATCCGCGACGGCGAGAATTTCGGCGCCAGCATTCCCGATCATGTGACGCCGGAATTCGTTCGTCAGGAAATTGCCCGCGGGCGGGCGGTCATTCCCGCCAATATCAACCATCCGGAATCCGAGCCGATGATCATCGGCCGGAACTTTCTGGTGAAGATCAACGCCAATATCGGCAACTCCGCGGTCACCTCGTCGATGGCAGAGGAGGTCGAGAAGATGGTCTGGGCGACGCGCTGGGGCGCCGATACCGTCATGGACCTGTCGACAGGCCGCAACATTCACAATATCCGCGAGTGGATCATCCGCAATTCGCCGGTTCCGATCGGCACCGTGCCGCTCTATCAGGCGCTGGAAAAGGTCAATGGCATTGCCGAGGACCTCAATTGGGAGGTCTATCGCGATACGCTGATCGAGCAGGCCGAGCAGGGCGTCGATTATTTCACCATCCATGCCGGCGTGCGGCTCGCCTATATCCCGCTGACCGTCAACCGCGTCACCGGCATCGTCTCGCGTGGTGGCTCGATCATGGCCAAGTGGTGTCTTCATCACCACAAGGAGAGCTTCCTCTACGAGCATTTCGACGAAATCTGCGACATCGCCCGCGCCTATGACGTCACCTTCTCGCTCGGCGACGGCCTACGGCCCGGCTCGATCGCCGATGCCAACGACGCCGCGCAGTTTGCAGAGCTCGAAACGCTTGGCGAACTTACCCAGATCGCCTGGGCCAAGGATTGCCAGGTCATGATCGAAGGCCCCGGCCATGTACCGATGCACAAGATCAAGGAAAACATGGACAAGCAGCTGGAAGTCTGCGGCGAGGCGCCTTTCTACACGCTAGGGCCGCTGACCACCGATATCGCGCCGGGCTACGACCACATCACGTCCGGCATCGGCGCTGCGATGATCGGCTGGTTTGGCACGGCGATGCTCTGCTATGTCACGCCGAAGGAGCATCTCGGCCTGCCCGATCGCAACGACGTCAAGGTCGGGGTCATCACCTACAAGATCGCCGCACACGCCGCCGATCTGGCCAAGGGGCATCCGGCCGCCCAGCTGCGCGACGATGCCCTGTCGCGGGCGCGCTTCGAGTTCCGCTGGGAGGACCAGTTCAACCTGTCGCTCGATCCGGAAACGGCGCGTTCCTTCCACGACGAAACCCTGCCGAAGGAAGCCCACAAGGTGGCGCATTTCTGCTCGATGTGCGGGCCGAAATTCTGCTCGATGAAGATCTCGCACGACATCCGCGCCGAGGCGCAGAAGGAAGGGCTGGAAGCGATGGCCGCAAAATTCAAGGCGGGCGGCGCGCTCTATATGCCGCTTGGGCCCAATGGAACCGTCGTGCCGGCCGGAGAGTAACCATGCGCGTGCTGATCAGGGGGGCCGGCGTTGCCGGCCTCACGGTGGCCCATGAACTTGCCATTCTTGGCATCGACGTCACGATTGCCGAAATTGCGGCCCAACCCGGCGGCGGCGCCTCCTGGTTTGCCGGCGGCATGCTGGCGCCGTGGTGCGAGCGCGAAAGCGCGCCTGAAACGGTGGTGAGGCTCGGGCAAGGCGCAGCTGACTGGTGGGATGCCGCCCTGCCGGGCCATGTCGTCCGCAGGGGCACATTGGTCGTTTCACCACCGCGCGACACAGCGGAACTCACCCGCTTTGCGGCCCGTACATCGACGTTCGATTGGCTGGACAGCGAAGAGATCGAACTCTTGGAATCGGACCTTACCGGCCGATTCCGCAAGGGGCTTTTCTTCCGCAACGAAGCCCATCTCGATCCGAGGCGCGCGATCACTGGGCTCTACGGGAGGCTGGCGGCAATGGGTGTGATCTTCCATTTCGGCGCCGCCCCGGATTTTCCAGTCGATGGCTTCGACCATATCGTCGATTGCACAGGCGCTAGCGCCATCGGGACATCGGCGGGTCTGCGCGGCGTTCGGGGCGAAATGCTTGTGCTGGAGACGCCGGACGTGACACTCTCGCGTCCGGTCCGCCTGCTGCATCCGCGCATTCCGCTCTACATCGTGCCGCGTGGCGATGGGCGCTTCATGGTCGGTGCGACGATGATCGAAAGCGACGACCGCGGCCCCATCAGCGCCCGCTCACTGATGGAATTGCTCAACGCGGCCTATGCGCTTCACCCGGCCTTCGGCGAGGCGCGTGTCATCGAGACCGGCGCCGGGGTCCGTCCGAGCTATCCCGACAACCTGCCCCGGTTTTCGACCGATGACGGCGTCATTCGTGTCAACGGATTGTACCGGCATGGTTTTCTGCTCGCGCCATCCCTCGCGCAGGATGTGGCGGCGCACATTCTCTCCACCTCGGAAGCGAACGCCACGCGGCCGGCTACCCCTTTCGATCCGGTCCCGCTAGCCAATCGCAGATACGAAAACCCCATGGGAGCCAGCCGATGAAACTGACGATCAACGGTGAAGACCATCAAACCGACATTTCCGATCTTTCCCAGCTTCTGACGTCGCTGGAATACGAGGGCGACTGGCTGGCGACGGCCGTCAATGGCGAACTGGTGCACCGCGAAGAGCGGCCCGGCTTTGTGCTCAGTGACCGCGACCGCGTCGAGATCCTGTCGCCGATGCAGGGAGGCTGATATGCTTGAGCTCTACGGAACCTCCGTTTCTTCGCGCCTGCTGCTCGGCACCGCACGTTACCCCTCGCCCGCCATCCTTGCCGATGCCGTTCGAGCCTCGAAAACCGATATCGTCACCGTATCACTGCGCCGGGAAACGGCGGGCAGCCGCACCGGCGGCGCCTTCTTCGAGCTGATCCGCACGCTCGGCGTAAGGGTCCTGCCCAACACCGCCGGCTGCCACACGGTTTCAGAAGCGGTGCTGACAGCGAAAATGGCGCGCGAAGTCTTTGCCACCGACTGGATCAAGCTCGAGGTGATCGGCAACCATGATACGCTGCAGCCCGACGTCTTTGCGCTGGTCGAGGCGGCGCGCATTCTGAGCAGCGAAGGATTCAAAGTCTTCCCCTACACCACCGACGATCTTGTCGTGGCGGAGCGGCTGCTGGAAGCGGGCTGCCAGGTGCTGATGCCGTGGTGCGCGCCGATCGGCTCGGCGATGGGGCCGGTCAATCTGCCGGCGCTGCGCAGCATGCGGGCAAGCTTTCCCGATGTGCCGTTGATCGTCGATGCCGGTATCGGCCGGCCATCGCATGCCGCCACAGTCATGGAACTCGGCTTCGACGCCGTTCTACTGAATACAGCGGTCGCAGGAGCAGCCGATCCGGCCGCCATGGCCGCGGCTTTCACCGGCGCGATCGAAGCGGGACGCACGGCGTTTCACGCCGGAATGCTGGAGCCACGCGACATGGCGGCTCCATCCACCCCGGTCATCGGCAAGGCGGTGTTTTCATGAAGCTCGACCCTTTCTACCTGATCGTAGACAGCGCCGAATGGATCGAGCGGCTCGTGCCGCTTGGCGTCAAGCTGGTGCAGTTGCGCATGAAGGACTGCAACGACGTCGAACTGCGGGCCGCCATTCGCCGCGCGAAAACGGTCTGCGTGGCATATGGTTGCCAGCTGATTGTCAACGACTATTGGCACGTGGCGATCGAGGAAGGCTGTGATTTCGTTCATCTCGGCCAGGAAGACTTGGCCACCGCCGATATCGGTGCCATTCGCGCTGCCGGGCTCAAGCTCGGGCTCTCGACCCATGACGGGACGGAACTGGAGACGGCACTCAGAGCAGCGCCCGACTATGTGGCGCTCGGGCCGGTCTGGCCGACCATCCTGAAGAAAATGAAATGGGCACCGCAAGGGCTGGAAAAGTTGCGCGACTGGAAGGCGCGGATTGGTTCGCTGCCGCTGGTGGCGATCGGCGGCATCAATATCGACCGGATCGATAGCGTCTTTGCCCATGGCGCCGACAGCGCCGCCGTCGTTACCGACATCACCCTCAACGCCGACCCGAAAGCGGGCGTGCGGGAATGGATCGAACGCACGGCGCGCTTTCGATGAGGAAGTCCGGATGAATCACATGCCGCATGTGCTTGTCGTCGCGGGCTCCGACTCCTCCGGCGGTGCCGGGATTGTGCGCGATATCGAAACGCTGGCCGCCTTCGGCGTCAAGGCTGCGGTGGCGATCACCGCCGTCACCGTTCAGACCCATCAAGGCGTCGAGCATGTCGATGCCGTGGCGCCGGACCGCGTGGCCCAGCAGATGTGCGCGGCACTGTCCGCCAATCCTATCGCAGCCATCAAGATCGGCATGCTGGCGACATCGGCGACGATTGCCGCCGTTGCCAAGGTACTTGCGGATCATCCTGACATCCCCGTGGTGCTTGATCCGGTTCTGGTCTCGACGTCCGGCCGGGCATTGTTGCTCCCGGACGCGACGGATGCGCTGCTGGAACTGTTTTCCTCTTGCACGCTCGTCACCCCCAATCTGCCGGAGCTTTCGGTTCTGGCGGCAGTGCGGGGCAGCGTACCCGATCAGGCCCGGAGCCTTTTGACGGCGGGGGCAAAGGCGGTTCTGGTCAAGGGCGGACACGCTAACGGTATGGAAGCCATCGATATCCTCTTCCAGCCGAAACAGCCCGAACAGCATTTTGCATCTCCTCGCCTCACTGCAACGATGCGCGGCACCGGCTGCATGCTGTCCACCGCAATTGCCGCGCGCCTGGCCTTCGGCGACCCGCTTTCCTCCGCAATTGCCGAAGCCAAGGCCTTTGTGCACGGCAAGCTCCGCGAAACGTGAACAGCCATCTGCCCGTCAATTTGCGATGATAGCCGGCAAATGAGTCCGTTGGACTGCCTCGCTCCATGCTGCCCTGCTAATCTTTCTTAGGGGGAGCGCTTCGGACGCGCTATATTTCGGAGGTGAAGACCGTGGTGGAGAGATTCGCGCCGATGCCGCATGACATGAATGGTAAGAGTAATCAGCCTGTAGAGACAGACGACGAGCAGCCTTTCTTTGATCAGCTCCGCATGATGCAGCGGGCTTTTGTCGCCTCGTCTGTCCGCAAGACCATCATATGGCTCGCAATCGGGATCGTCATCGTGATATTGGCGACGGCGTTCGGGCAGATCATGCTGAACCGATGGTACAAACCTTTCTACGATACGCTCGAGCGGCGCGATCTCTCGGCGTTTCTGAGGCAATTCATCACCTTCGGCCAGATTGCCGGCGCACTGCTGGTTCTCAATGTGCTGCAAACGTGGCTCAACCAGTGGATCCGGATCAAGCTGAGAGAAGGCCTGACGCTTGATCTCATCGGCGAGTGGATGAAGCCCGCGCGAGCCTTTCGCCTTGCAAATGCGGGCGCGATCGGCATCAATCCGGATCAGCGCGTGCATGAGGATGCCCGTCATCTCGCCGACCTGACGGCGGGCCTCACCATCGGCCTGTTCCAGTCGGGTATTCTTCTCGCCAGTTTTGTCGGCGTGCTGTGGTCGCTCTCGGCCGGTTTCATCTTTCACGTCGGCGGCTATGATCTCAACATTCCCGGCTACATGGTCTGGGCAGCTTTCCTTTACGCCGGAACCGCTGCGGCCGTGAGCTGGTTCGTCGGCCGCCCCCTCGTCAAGATCAATGGCGACCACTATGCGCGGGAGGCGGCCCTGCGCTTCTCGCTGATGCGGGTCAATGAACATATAGAGGCGGTTTCCTTGTCTTCCGGCGAAGGCAATGAGAAGCGCCGTCTCCAGCGCGATCTCGCCTCGGTTCTGGAAATCAGCAACAAGCTGATGATGGCGCTGACACGGCTGACATGGGTGACCTCCGGCTATGGCTGGCTCACGGTCGTCGCACCCATCGTCATCGCAGCCCCGGTCTATTTCAATGGCGATCTCAGTTTCGGCGGCCTGATGATGGCCGTCGGCGCGTTCAATCAGGTGAATACGTCGTTGCGCTGGTTTGTCGATAATATCGACAGCATCGCTGACTGGCGTGCGACACTGCTGCGCGTCGCCGCCTTCCGGTCTGCGATCCTGATGACCGACGAACGGCACGAAAACGACAAGCGCATCGAATTTGCCAAGGCGGACGGCGACCGCCTGACCATCGACCGCCTGGAAATCGCCCTGCCGTCCGGCTGCATCAAGCTTGCGGATCAGCATGTGGAAATCCGGCCCGGCGAGCGTGTGCTCGTGACCAGTGAATCGGATGTGGAAAAGGCGCCTTTCTTCCGGTCCCTGGCCGGCCTTTGGCCTTGGGGACATGGGCGAATTGCCTTACCCGACGGCGAGGATATCGCCTTTGTGCCGCGAACGCCCTATTTTCCGCCCGGAACGCTGGAAGAAGTCCTCAGCTATCCTGAAAATCCAGGCCGTTTCAAGAAAGCCGATTTGGTATCGGTGTTGTCCAGGGTCGGTCTGAGCAAGCTGCAAAACAGCTTTGATCAGGACATGCGGACAAGACTGAAGCTGAACGAAGTCGAGATCAGGCTTCTGGCCATTGCGCGGCTGGGACTGCACAAACCGGGCTGGATCATCATTGACGAGGCGCTCGACACCCTGGATCGCGATGCCTACCAGCAGGTCCTGACCTTTATGGAGCAGGAACTGGGTAATGCGGCTGTCGTGAATATTGGCAGGGTTGCGTCCGGAAACCGCTTCTTTACGCGCACATTGCAACTCCAGAGCAGCCCGGCAGGCAAAGCCATCCGCTTGCTCAGACCCAAAAGCCTTCGCGCGGACAATCCCGAACTGGCGGATTGAACTGACGCTGCTATCAGCTTTTGGCTTTCCCCCTCCGAAGAGACGGAGGGGGAAAGCGGAACGATTTAGTTGACGGCTGTCAGCGTCACGGATGTACCGCCGGCAGCAAGGTTGAGACCGAGCTGGCCCGTCACGCTGATCGTCTGCAGGTGGATGGATCCGGAGGTGCCGCCGACCAGGATATTGGCACCGACACCCGCACCGACCGTGGCTTCAACGCTTGCGCCCTGATAGAGACCGCTGAGCGAACCCTGGTGATAACCCGCCGTCGGCGCCAGCACCGCCCAGACAAGCTTGCTGCGCGTCGTGAAGCCGAGGTCAACGCCCATCTTTCTGACAGCGCCGGTATAGTGATCTGTGCGTTCCTTCCCGACCGAGGAATGGAAGGTGCAATCGATTTCCTTGGCCGAGCCAAGAACGTACCCAGCGCCACCGCCAACCTCGCATTCGAGATAGCCGATCTTCACGCCGCCACGCACATCGCTCTCTTCATAGCTGGGAGCCGGCGCGCCGTTTGCCAGATCGGCAGCCTGAGCGGCAATTCCGCCCGTCAGAGCCAGGGTCGCGGTGGTGAGCGCCAAAGCAAGTGTTTTCTTCATCATTCTTTCCTTCTCAAACCGGGGCCGGTAGGGCACGCAGCCGTTCAGTCGATAGATTCATTGCAAGTCATCGAATGTTTCGCAGCGATCCCAGCCGGCGCAATGAACGCGAGACAATGCGTGGATCGGTTGCAGATGACAGGCACTCAACTGTTCACCTGTTATTAGGACATTTCAAAGGCAGCCCCGCCGTTCACCCGGCCCGCCCACAACATGCTGGCCGCCCGTCACCAAAATCACACAGAATTGCAGCCCGAAACCGGGAGAGAGGAGGTGTGGGCAAGCAGAAATTAAACCCGCTATGGAATAGCGTATACCGGGATTTCTCGTGTGATACCCCGTAGAGCCGCACTATGCGAGACCGGTTTCAGGTCCTTGGCAAAGAGCAGATCGGCAGCCTTGGCGTCGCCAGCAACCTCGCCGGTGATAAAGATCGCCTGGGACGTTGCCAGCCCCTGGACGCGGGACGCGATGTTGACCGTCTGGCCGAAATAATCCTGCCGCTCGTTCATCGTCACCGCAATGCAAGGTCCGGTGTGCACCCCGATTTTGAGGATCAGGTCCTCACGCCCGCTCTTTTCGTTCAGCGCCTGCATGGCATCGCGCATTCTCAATGCGGCCGCCACGGCTCGGTCTGGTGTTGGAAACGTCGCCATGACGGCATCGCCGATCGTCTTGACCACCGCACCGGTTTCCGCGGCAACGATCTCGTGAAGCACCTGGAAATGCGCCCGTACCAGATCGAAGGCAACGAGATCGCCGACCCGCTCGTATAATTCGGTCGAGGCGCGCAGATCGGTGAACAGGAAGGTCAGGCTGGTGATCTTCAGCCGCTGGTCGACATCCAGCGTATTGGTGCGATAGAGATCGCGGAACGTCTGGTTGGTGAGAAGCCGCTTGGCTGTCAGGAACGGCCGCCGCTTGCCGAGCATGTCGTGCAGGACATCCCCTGCGATGCAGACGGTCGGCAAAACCCTGGTATCGGTCCGGTTTTCCAGCGCGATGCGCAACGGTCCCGGGCGCATGTCGATGGTTTGATTTTGCGTATGGTCCTTGTCGAAAACCAGGGCCAGGTTCTGCCGTTCGCGGGTTGCCTCCCCCTTGATATCGAGGAACTGCGCATTGTGGGTCACCGGCTCGAACACGATGATGAATTCCGATGGCAGTTGCAGGGACAGAACGGCCTTTTCCCCGGGCGCAAGCTCGACATCCTCAAGCACGAAACTTTCGACCAGAGGTACGAAATTGTCCTCCGGAAGTTCGACACCCGATCCCCAGTAGATTTGCCGGAAATATTCTGCCATCGGCAGTTCGTGCGGACTGTGCGCCGCAATCTTGCGAACCCGCGGGTTGATCGTGAAGGTCACTTCGACCATTTCGTCGAGGGTCGGGGAGTAATTGGTGGCGCACAGCGCGCAGACATAGCAGTCTTTCTGCATCGTCTTCAGTGTCGCGTTGGAATCCAGCACACCGCCGCAACCGGGGCAAAGCACGTTCCAGGACATGTCGAACATGCCGATTTGTGCTCCATGCAGAAAGGTCGCGATGGTGCGCTCCTCGTCCAGTTGGTGGCGTGCGGCAAATGCCAGTACGTTGATCCGGCAGAGATGCCTGTCGAGACCATCGGCGACAACGCGCTGGATTGCATCGGCCGCTTGCGGATAACCTTTCACGGACTGGCGCAGCAGCGAGAATAAAGCTTGGGTTTCGGTTTCGCTCATGACGTCACCTTCGGGTCGCAGTATTCGGTATCCGGGGCCGAATTGCACAAGCACCGCTGGCGCTGCCCGGTCCGACAGTTCTACACCCGTTCAGGCCAGCTGACACCTCGCGAATGGCTGCAAGGGCTCAAAAACCGCGATAGGGATATGACCGGCGGGCTTCTGTCATGCTGCCGGCGACTTCCCGTAAAAAAGCGTAACCCCGCCACCACGGACGATGACGGGGCCGATGGAAAAACTCTGGGCTGCTTATTCTTCGATCGTGTATTCGCCCAACTCGCAGAGATCCTGCGTGTCGGTCGTGACGTCGAGATCATCGCCCTGGAATTCAAAACGCATGTCGTATTTGCAGACGTCGCGTCCGTCCCCAATGGTGATTTCCATGGTTTCGCCCGGGCCCAGCGCCTGACGGCCAAAGATATCGTCTTCCCACTTGTCGACGCCGACCGGCGAAGCGTGGAAATTGTTGAGTACCGATTTCGTGCCGTTCTTCAGCGTGAAGACGAGATCTTCCGCATGGGAGACACTGGCCGTCAACAACACCGCTGCGGCGGCAACGGCGATTTTCATTCTCTGCATTTTCTACTCCATAAAGCCCAAGCGGCTGCTGGCTTTAGAGCGCTCCAAATGTGAATACGGCATGAATGAGGCAGGGGTAATTCAAGCCTCGCTTATACAGGTGGTGAGGTAGATATCTGACTGCATTTGCCCTGTGTCATTCGCATACCCACGGCACAAACTACAATTCAATCTATTGTTTTTGAAAGATAATTAGAAAATTCAATCGTCATTTCAACGAAACACGGAACTTCGCCAGCCAACCGAATACGGTCTGATCCCATCCGCAAGGGCAGGTTCGACCGACATGAATGGACAAAACACCACCAAATATGGAGCACCCTGCCCCCCACTCGCTTTCGGCCAACTCCGCGCGGCTATGCACAGATCGTCTTCTCGATGTCCGGCTCCCAGCGCCGAGACTGAATACGGATCGATACGCGCCATGCGAATCGTCGCTTGTCCGGCTGCGCGAGGCATCAAATGAAGTTGTTTTGGAAACCAAATAAATGGTGCCCGGAGGCGGATTTGAACCACCGACACGCGGATTTTCAATCCGCTGCTCTACCAACTGAGCTATCCGGGCATCCTTGCCTTGCGGCGGTGGTTCCTTTTTAAGAACCGTGGGGCGGTTGGTTGCGCCCCGGAAGCGAGCGGGGTTATAACATCTTGTTCGACGGTGTCCAGCACCAAATGACGTTTTTTCGACAGGAAAATGTCATTTGGTGCAAATACCTGAAAAACAACGGATTTCCCGCGAAATCCGGCTGTTCTCAATCGTCGCCTTCGGCTTTCGATTCATCATCAGCCACCGGAATGGCGTAGGAACCGGTCAGCCATCTGTTGAGATCGACATTGCGGCAACGGTCCGAACAGAAGGGATAATGTTCGCGATGCGACGGGCGTTTGCACTCGGGGCATGTCACGGCCTTGCGCAACGGCGCCACGTTGGAGGCGCCCTTGGTTTCGTCTGAGCTCATGGCCTTAGCCTTTCATCCAGCTGTCATGCACGTCATAACCCTCGCCTGAAAGCAGGCTCACGGTCTCATAGAGCGGCAAGCCGACGACGTTGGTGTAGGAACCCACCAGTTTGACGACAAAGCTGCCTGCGATGCCCTGGATGCCGTAGGCGCCCGCCTTGCCCCGCCACTGGCCCGACGCCAGGTAGCTGTCGATATCGTGGCTTGAGAGACGCTTGAAGCGGACCTTTGTATCGATGACCTTCTGGCGCACGGTCTTGTCCGGCGTGATCAGGCAGACACCGGTATAGACGCGGTGGCTGCGGCCGGACAGAAGATGCAGCGCGCTTGAAGCTTCGCTGACCAGTTCTGGCTTGCCAAGGATGCGCCGGCCGACGGACACGACGGTATCGGCGGCAAGGATATAGCTTCCCTCCCAGCCGGGCTCTCCCTTGATGGCGGCCAGTGCCGCTCTCGCCTTTTCGGCAGACAGCCGCCAGGCGAGCGAGCGCGGATGCTCGGTGCGCTTCGGCGTCTCGTCGAGATCCATCGGCATCAGGCGCGCCGGTTCGATGCCCGCCTGCGCGAGCAGTTCGACACGCCGCGGCGAACCGGAGGCCAGGATCAGCTTATGTGTCAATGCCATTGCAACGGGGCCATCGATCTCGAGTTTGCGGCGCGCACGCCGCCGCGCTTACTTGAAGCGATAAGTGATACGGCCCTTGGTCAGGTCGTACGGCGTCATTTCGACGAGCACCTTGTCGCCGGCGAGAACGCGGATGCGGTTCTTGCGCATGCGGCCAGCCGTATGGGCAATGATTTCATGCTGATTTTCGAGCTGGACGCGGAACGTCGCATTGGGAAGCAATTCGGTAACGACGCCCGGGAATTCGAGGACTTCTTCTTTCGCCATGTAGGGTATTTCTTTCTGTGCTTCGATAGAGGTGCGTGTCGCACCTTTTAAAAATTTGGCGGAAACTACACAATCGCCGCTGTTTTGTGAACAGCAGCGAGCTCATTTTCCGGTTTTGCATGTGCCCTATGCCATCTTGTCCGGCATTTGTCCAAGCAAACGATGCTTGAGCAGGTTGGCAATGTGATTTCGGACCTCGCGATAGGCCGAAACAATCTGTTCGCGCGTGCCGGTCGCCACCGTCGGATCCGGCGTCGGCCAGTAGACCACATCGATTGCCATCGACCGCGTCAGCTCCAGTGCAGCATGATGCGCCTCCGGCGCCAGCGTGATGATCAGGTCGAAATAATCATCTTCCAGTTCGTCCAGCGTATGCGGCTGGTGGCGTCCGGCCGTCAGCCCGATCTCTTCCAGCACCACATCGACGAAGGGATCGCGCTCTCCCGGCCGTACGCCAGCCGATGCAACATAGGTGCCCGGCGGCAGCATTGCCTTTGCCAGAACCTCGGCCATCGGCGAACGGATCGCATTCATCCCGCACATGAACAGCACCGAACCCGGCGATTTCGCGCTCCGCTGCGGTTCGTTGGGGGAAGCAGCGACCGTCACCGTCATCCCCGCCAGTAGAGCACACAAACAAGCGTGAACAAACGCCGCGCCGTATCGAAATCGAGCTTGATCTTGCCCGACAGCCTGTCCATCAGCGTCTGCGAGCCCTCGTTGTGGATGCCGCGCCTTCCCATGTCGATGGCTTCGATCTGGCTTGGCGTCGAGGAGCGGATGGCCTCGTAATAGCTTTCGCAGATCAGGAAATAATCCTTCACGATCCGCCGGAACGGCGTCAGCGACAGGATATGGGTGGCAACCCCGGCGTCGGTCTGCGTGGTGATTGCAAAGACAAGCTTGGAATCGACCAACGAAAGCTTGAGCCGATAGGGGCCGCCGGTATGGCCGGCCGGCTCGAAAAAATTCTCCTCGATCAGATCGAAGATCGCCACCGCGCGCTCATGCTCGACATCGGGCGTCGAGCGGCCGATGGTCTCGTCGAGCACAATATCGCAGAGACGGTGGCTGGATGTCATCCCTCGCCCCCGAGATTGAGACGGATGGCAACCGAACGCGCATGAGCTTCCAGGCCTTCGGAGCGCGCAAGTGCTATCGCTGCCGGTCCGAGATCGCGCAGCTGGTCGGCACCGAGGCGCAGGATCGAGGTGCGCTTCATATAATCGAGCACGCCGAGACCGGAGGAAAACCGGGCGGAACGCGCCGTCGGCAGCACATGGTTGGAGCCGCCGACATAATCGCCGATCACTTCCGGCGTATGACGGCCGACGAAGATGGCGCCGGCATTGCGGATCTTCGGGATCATCGCATCGGCATCGGCAAGGGCAAGCTCGAGATGCTCGGCCGCAATCCGGTTGGCGAGCGGCACCGCCACGTCGAAATCCGGGACGAGAATGATCGCGCCAAAATCGCGCCAGCTGGCGCTCGCCGTTTCGGCCCGTGGGAGCGTGCGCAGCTGGCGTTCGACCGCAGCCTCGACCGCAGCCGCGAACGGCGCGTCGTCGGTGATCAGAATCGACTGGGCGCCGACATCATGCTCGGCCTGGGCCAGAAGGTCGGCGGCGATCCAGTCCGGATCGTTGTCGCGGTCGGCGATGACCAAGACTTCGGAAGGGCCGGCGATCATGTCGATGCCGACAGTGCCGAACACCTGGCGCTTGGCCGCGGCGACATAGGCATTGCCCGGCCCCATGATCTTGGCGACCGGTGCGATCGACGCCGTACCATAGGCAAGAGCCGCGATCGCCTGGGCGCCGCCGATGCGGTAGATTTCCTCGACGCCGGCCATGCGGGCGGCAGCAAGGACCGCCGGATTGATAACGCCGCCATTGGCAGGAACGACCATGACGATGCGCTGGACGCCGGCAACCCTGGCCGGCAGCGCGTTCATCAGCACCGAGCTTGGATAGCTTGCTGTGCCACCCGGCACATAGAGACCGACGGCATCGATCGCCGTCCAGCGCGAGCCGAGGCCGACGCCCATCGAATCCTCGTAGATATCGTCCTTCGGCCTCTGGCGGGCATGATGCGCCTCGATGCGCACGGCGGCGACCTTGAGCGCGCCCAGCACCTCGGACGGCACGGCATTGATCGCCGCGTCGATCTCGGCAGCCGTCACGGCCATGCCGGTGACGGCAAAATCGAGGCCGTCGAATTTCTTGGTATATTCGGCAAGCGCCGCGTCACCGCGCAGCCGTACATCGTCGATGATCGTCTTGACCACGGCATTCACGTCTTCAGACACTTCTCGCTTGGTCGTCAGAAAGGCTGCGAACTCGGCTTCGAAGCCTGGGGTCAGATAGTCGAGACGGATAGCCAATGGAAACGTCCTTATGGGTGGTCGGCAGAGATGCGCGGCCCTCTCGGGCCGGTGGTCGGGATATCAGGCGCCGGCGGGATGGCGCGGCTTGAAACCGGTTTCCCATGCGCCGCCGGTATCTGCAAGCTGAACCTCGATACATTCCACATCGAGCATGATCGATGCTTCGCCGGACAGGATGAACTCAACGGTTCCATCCGGCCCTTCGCCATTCGGTTCGAACTGGATGGCGAGCAGCGACAGCACTTTGTCATCGTCCTTGCGGTCGAAGCCGATGGAGCGGACGGCGGTCACCCGCTTGAAGGCGAGCAGGCTGCGGCGGCGCTCGAACGACTTGCCGCGGCCTTCGGCTGTTTCCCAGACGAAGCGGTTGATCACCAGCGACAGCTGTTTCGAGCGAGGCGCGTAGTCGAGGCCGGAAACCTTGAAGACCGCATCCTGCACATGGGCGGACACGATCTCCAGATCTTCCTGATCCAGCGCCATCAGCTTCAAAGCATCCATGCCATTCATCCCTTGCCTGCGCAGCCGGGGCTGCCATCATCATGACACAGGACATAGGACGCCGGCATCGAATCCGCAACTGCAGGCGCGGATGCGATGCGCTGGATCAGTCGCTGACGCGTTCGACCTGGGCGCCGCAATTGTTGAGTTTTTCTTCCAGACGCTCGAAACCGCGATCAAGGTGATAGACGCGCGACACCATGGTCTCGCCTTCCGCCACCAGACCGGCGATCACCAGCGACACGGAGGCGCGCAGGTCGGTTGCCATGACCGGTGCGCCCTTCAGGCGCTCGACACCCTCGATCTTCGCCGTCTGGCCCGACAGCGTGATCTTGGCGCCGAGGCGGGCGAGTTCCTGCACGTGCATGAAGCGGTTTTCGAAGATCGTCTCGGTGATGTGCGACGTGCCGGCCGCCTTGGTCATCAAGCCCATGAACTGTGCCTGCAGGTCGGTCGGGAAGCCTGGGAAAGGATCTGTCACCACATCCACCGGCTTGATACCGCCGCCATTGCGCACGACGCGCAGGCCGCTTTCAGTTTCCGTGATTTCGGCACCGGCGCGGCGGATCGCTTCGATCGCCGTATCCAAAAGCTTGGCGTTGGTGCCTTCGAGCACGACGTCGCCGCCGGTCATGGCAACCGCCATGGCATAGGTGCCGGTCTCGATCCGGTCCGGCAGGACGCGGTGGCGTGCGCCAGACAGCGAGGTGACACCCTCGATGGTGATTGTCGAGGTGCCGGCGCCTGTGACCTTGGCGCCCATCGCATTCAGGCAGTTGGCGAGATCGACGACTTCCGGCTCGCGCGCGGCATTGCCGATCACCGTCGTGCCATTGGCAAGCGTTGCCGCCATCATCATCACGTGGGTGGCACCAACAGAAACCTTCGGGAAGACATAGCGCGCGCCGACCAGGCCGCCCTTCGGCGCCGTCGCATTGATATAGCCGCTATCGATCTCGATATTGGCGCCGAGCGCCGTCAGGCCCTCGATGAACAGATCGACCGGCCGAGTGCCGATGGCGCAGCCGCCCGGCAGCGAGACGCGGGCCTTGCCTTCGCGCGCGAGAAGCGGAGCGATGACCCAGAAGCTGGCGCGCATCTTCGAGACCAGCTCGTAAGGGGCGGTCGTATCGACGATGTTGCGCGAGGTGAAATGGATGGTGCGCGAATACCCTTCTCCCTGGCGCTCGCGGCGGCCATTGACGGAAATGTCGGCGCCATGATTGCCCAGGATGCGGATCAGCTGCTCGACATCGGCCAGATGCGGCACGTTTTCGAGCGTCAGCGTGTCATCGGTCAAAAGCGAGGCGATCATGAGCGGAAGGGCTGCATTCTTGGCGCCGGAAATCGGGATGACGCCGCGCAGCTCATTGCCGCCGATAATTCTGATGCGATCCATAGGGTACCTTACGGGCGCCGCCCGCCTTTCCTGATAGTCCGAACTTTAAGAGATTGGCGCCTCCATAAAGGATGCACCGTGAAATGAGAAGCAAATTGCACAAGGACGGTGCAGCCGCACCGGATGGATGCAGGCACAACACCGGTCCAGTCTGGCTGACCCCGCCCGCGCACCCCATCAGCATCGATGCGGCATCGGGCATAGATCGTAACTTCGCCAACCATCGGCGATCCGCCCCCGGACCCGATCAATGGTGCTGGCACGGATTAATCAGCCGATTCGTCCGTTTTTGCGGCAGGCAGGCCAGATGTTTCATCGGCGGCACCGGCACGCCGCGCCCGTCCCTGTTGCTTGCGCCGCAAAAGATTGTCGCGCAGCGTCTTCGCCGCCCGCTCGCGGCGCGCCTCGGCCTGCCGCTCCGCTTCGTGGCCTGGTTCGAGCTTGCCCGGTTCGAGCTTGCCTGACGCGGCAGCGTCCTTGTGTGTCTGATCATTGTTATCTTGCATGACCGCTCAGATACCGCAAAACCGGGCTGTCCGGAAGAGTGACTTGTTTTTCGAGCACGCCATCCAGTGAAAACTTCGATTTGCGGCTTGCGCTCCGCAACAAGCTATGGCAATAGGCCCTCGCTCGCGCCGGACAAACACTGATCCGACCGCACGATGCTGCTATAGCTCAGGGGTAGAGCACTCCCTTGGTAAGGGAGAGGCCGAGAGTTCAAATCTCTCTAGCAGCACCATTTTTTTCGCTTTCTTTCCAATGCGTTACCTTTTTTTCTTACGCTCCGCCGTGCGCGAAACACCATAGACATGCTGAACAATTCAGGAACATCCCGAATGTTCGGTGCAAAATCCGTGCAGTCGTTCATCTATATTCTCATCATGACGGCCCCAACCGGAACACAATCACAAAAAAATTGAGGCCGTGGCCCGTAGCGTTCGACTGCGACGAGCGCACGCGCTTGTCGCTTGGAAGCTCTTGACTTTTGGCAAAACTAGAACATATAGTGAACAAATGGAACGTTGCAGGCCGGGAAGCCGTTGTATCCTGATTGGTACGATCGCTGGGCCACCTAATCTTTGAGGTAAGACATGAGCCATGTTGATGAAATTACGGCACGGACGCAGGCAGTTCTGGCGCGATCGCGCGCATTCAGGGAACGGTCGCAGGCCATGCGGGAGGAGCATAAGGCTCTGATCGAGCGCGCCTCGATCAAATCGGGCCAGCTTCACTTCGTCTTTCCAGCCTCAAACTCCAACACTGCGAAGCATTGAGGGGGATAATCTTATGTCTGCCAGTGGAAGGGATCGTCAGCTTTTCCGTTGAAAATCTTTTCGCGATGGCCGGAGATTTCACCACCGTAAACCAAACGCAACAAAAGTTGCTTGTGCGGGGATCACGCTGAACCATTCAGTGAAAGCGCGACGCCTGCAGGCGATAGGGCCAGACGTCTTGAATGCATCACCGATCCCACTACATTGTCGCAGTGAGCGTCCTTGCGGAGTAACCCCCGATGAAGTCTGTCGTTTTCCTGAGTGCGGTCGCGCTGATGCTCGCCTCGTGCACCACGCCGGATGTCGAGCCTATCCCGGGCAGCATCACTTATGGCGGCCAACCACGCACGAAGCTGACGAAATCGCCGATCGGCAGCGTCGTGCATAACTCGTTCCGCACCGTGACCGGAGTTGCCTACGAGACCTATATCATCCAGCCGGACCGCTCGCTGAAGCTGATCCGGCGCGAGATTCGCAGCGACTTTTTCGACCAGAACTAAGGTTTTCCCGCCTCAAGAGGCGGCGACGGTCCTTGGTGACCGGGCCACCAGCCGCGCATAGTCGATCGCCGACAGCATGTTGACATGGTTGGCCTTGCCGGTGCCGGCGATATCAAAGGCGGTACCGTGATCAACCGATACCCGGTCGATCGGCAGGCCGAGGGAGACGTTGACGGCGGTCTCGAAGGCCACCAGCTTGATCGGGATATGCCCCTGGTCATGATATTGCGCCACAACCAGATCGAAGGCGCCGCCATAGGCGCGGGCATAGACGGTATCGGCGGAAATCGGCCCGACCACATCAATACCCTTGGCCTTCGCCAATTCGACCGCCGGCGCTAGAAACTTGGTATCTTCATCGCCGAACAGGCCGCCCTCGCCGCAATGCGGATTGATGCCGGCGACCGCGATGCGGGCCTTGCGGCCGAGACGCAGGAAATGCCGGTGTCCCGCCTCGATCGTTGCCAGCACCCGCTCGACGGTTGCTCGCTCGATGGCGGTGCGCAGCGAGACGTGGGTGGAGACATGGATCGTGTTCAATCGTTCGGAGGCCAAAAGCATGAAGGAGCTTTTCGAGCCGGTCAGGTGAGCGAGAAGACCGGTATGACCATCGAAATGATGACCGGCAAGATTCATCGCCTCCTTGTTGATCGGGGCAGTCACGATGCAATCGACTTCGCCGGACATCGCCAGCTCGACTGCGCGCTTGATGTAACGCACCGAAGCATCGCCGGCGACCGGGCTCACCTTGCCGATCTCGGGCAGCTTTCCATCAATCGCAACCTCATCGACGGCGATCATGCCTGCGGCGGGGGATGCGGAAAAATGCAATTCCGTTCCCGTTACCCGGTTGGCACGCTCCAACGCCTCGACATTGCCGACGACGACGAAGTTCGCCCGGTCGGTTTCCGGCAGCGACGCCAGAGCCTTGACGATGACTTCCGGGCCGACACCGGCCGGATCTCCCAGCGTGACGGCTACGCGCGATGTTCTCATGTTCAGTCCTCCGTGCGGCGCTACGGCCGTTGCTGCGATCCGGTGCCGCAGGCATGTTCCGTCAATAGGCGGCTTGATAGATCGAAAGAATGTCGCCGCGCGCGAGATCGCGCGGATTGTTGTCGAGCAGGCGGCGAATGGCAAAGGCATCATCGGCCATGATGCCGAGATCCGTTTCCGGCACGCCCAGCGCCGAGAGCCGCATCTCGATGCCGAGCCCAGCGCAGAAACCGAACGCGGCATCGAAGACCGAGGCCTGGTCGGCACCAGCCTTGAGATCGAGCGCGGCGATCACCATCGCCGTCTTTTCCGCAGCCGATGGTGTATTGAACGCCAGCACATGCGGAAAGATCAGGGCATTGGCGGCGCCATGCGCCACATGCCAGCGGGTGCCGAGCGGATAGGCAAGTGCGTGGCCGCCGGCGGTATTGACCGGGCCAAGGCAAAAGCCGCCATAAAGCGAGGCGAGCGACAGCCCCGCCCGCGCCTCGGCATCCGAGCCATCGACAACGGCGCGGGCAAGATAACGTCCGACCAGACGCACGCCCTCGATCGCGTAGAGGTCGATCATCGGATGCGCCTTGAGGTTGGTAAAGGCCTCGACACAATGGGCCATGGCGTCGACACCGGTTGCTGCCGTCGTCGCGGCAGGCACGGTGAAGGTCAGGCCGGGGTCGATGACAGCGATATCTGCGAGCATGTGGATGCTTTCGACTGCCAGCTTTGCCTGCGTTGCAGGATCGGTGACCAGGGCGCGAATGCCGGCCTCGCTGCCGGTCCCGGACGTGGTCGGAACCTGCGCCAGTCCGGCCCGGCGGCGCTGAGCCACCTTGCCCGCGCCAACGACATCGCGCAGCGTTTGGCTGGAGCCGGAGAGGACCGAAGCGAGCTTGGCCAGGTCCATGGCACTGCCGCCGCCGAGGCCGACGATCAGATCGGCCTGCGCTTTATCGGCGGCAGCCAGCACCAGATCGAGATTGTCCGTATCCGGCTCGGGCTTCACCTGTGAAAAAACAGTGACGCTTCCCGGCAATTCGAGAAGGCCGGCGCGGGATGCGTTGAACGCATCCGACACGACCAAAATGCGCGCAAAGCCCTGGTCTTTTGCCCATTTTCCCAGTTTTCCAGCCACCCCGACGCCGAACTCGATGATCTCCGGGCGGACGATCGTAATGGGGGCGCTCAAACTGGTCATGGACATGTCCTCGTTGTTTTCGTCGCAACATCCACGAAGGATCGCGGCCAACATGTAAATTTGTTATCGAAAACTACCTTTCTTGGCAATAGCCAAGGCGGAGAGAAGCGGTGTTTTTCCTCTCCAGGGCCTATTTGCCGAGGCTGAAACGTGCAATACACTACTATAACAATTTGTTTTTATTCGGTAAAATTGAAATACTCGCCGGACCGGCCGCTCTTTAAAAGAAATCACGATACAAGGAGAAGGCGCACAAAAATGAATGGCTACCTTGTAAATGGAAGCGCGAAACCCGCGCCGTTTAGCGTGGATTTCGTGAGCCGGAACGCCATTTGTCAAATTCCGCTCGGGAAGCGCTCGACTTTCACAGTTGTAAAAACTGCACTTCCCCTTAAGCGGAGGACGAGTTCCGCTTTTCGCGCCACCGCAAGGCCTTAGAAACCGTATCCGGACTCCAGCCGCACATATTTGATCGCCCGGCGATAATAGGTGTAGGCGACATGCAGCGCGCCATCCGGCCCCTCGGCAATCGACGGGTAGGAATATTCGCGGTTGAGCGCATCCTTGGAATTGTTGGTGAGGCAATAGCCGTCACCGGTTTCCAACTGAACGGGGACACCAAAGGTTTCTCCGCCATCACCGGAAGAAACAAGGCTCATCGGCGCGCGGGGAACACCCCAGATCGCTTTCGGCATGCCATCGGCAGCAGACACTGTCTCCGCCGGCACGGCTGGCGCGCCCTCCTCCGCCTCGATCTCATCGTAGAGAGAATGTCGCCGGTCGCTCGATGTCAAAGCATTGGAATGATTGTAGATGATCGCAATCCGGCCATCCTTGAGAGCGACCGCCTGGATCGATGAATTATTGTTGGGCAACGCGGTTGGCGCCGGCGCACTCCAAGTCATACCGTCATCATCGGAATGGCTGCGCAGGATCTGCGTGGCAAAGCGATTGCGGAAAAAGGCCACCATTCGCCCATCGCGACACGGGACGATGTTCATATGGACAGCCCCGATACTTCCAGGCAGATCGACCATATCCCAGCTGGATCCGGCATTGCGCGAGATCAGAACGGCGGCCGTATCAGCATCACCCGTCCAGCGCTGACCAAGCACTCCAACGCAGCGGAACACCGGCAGCAGCCAGTCGCCCCGCCGGTTGACGACGATCGGCTGGCGCACGAATGTGCCGGGACTGTCGCAAAGAATATCGACGGGGCCGAATGTGCGCCCGCCATCATTGGAAATCCGCCGCTTGACCACGGCGCCGTCCTGGTTTCCCGAGGTCTGTGACGTGAAGATCAGCCAGACCTTGCCATCCGGCGCCGTGAAGACCAGTGGGTTCTGCTCGGACTTCTGCGGATCGTCCGACATCTTCTCCGGCTCCGACCACGCGGCGGACCCGGCAACCAGCCGCGACATGTAGATGGAGATATCACCCATACCCTCCATCGTGCCGCCAAACCAGACGCAGGTCAGCGTACCATCGGGAAGGAAGGCGAGATTGGCCGCATGGTTCTGCACACAAGGCGACGGCAGGAAGGCATCGAAACGATGGCGTTCAGCCGCGTGCGGCAGGATAGAACCATTCATAAGCGGCGGAATTTGCTCAGGTTTCAGCCCGGAACCGGATGTCATGGCTCACTCCCTTTACGGCAACTGTGCAAACTTGGCTGCCAGATCGGCCTGATCGGTAGCGCTTAGCGCCATCAGCGGCGGACGCGGCCGCGCCCAGGCGGCGTTGCCGTTCTTCAGGCCGACCATTGCCTTGATCGTCGGGATTTGGACGTAGGAATTGGACAGCGAGCGATAGGCATTGATCCGCGCCTGTGCCGCCTCGACCTCGGCCGCGCGGGCCGGATCATTGGCATGGTCGTAGACCGTGCGCAGCGAGCTTGCGACCAGATTGGATGTCGCGGTGATGCAGCCCGCCCCGCCCGCCTTGATCAGCGGCAAGAGCAGAGGATCGGCACCAGCGAGCACGGAGAAGCCCGGGAATGCAGCAAGAAGCGCCTGCATATTGGCGAAATCACCGGCCGAATCCTTGATACCGACGACGGTATCCGGGAAGGCCTTGATCAGCCGGCCGATCAGCGGCAGGCTCAGCGGAATGCCGGAAACCTGGGGAATGTGATAGAGCACGACCTGCAACCGGTCGTCGGCGATCGTCTCGATGACCCGCGCATAGGCGGCGAACAGGCCATCGTCCGATACGCCCTTGTAATAGAACGGCGGCAGCATCACGACGCTGCTAACACCAACAGACAGGGCATGGCGCGTCAGCTCGATCGTCTCCGGAATGGCGGCAACGCCGGTGCCGGGCATCAGCTGATCGCCGGCGATGCCTGCCTTCAGCGCCGCCTCGAGAATATCGCGGCGCTCAGCGGAGGAAAACGAATTGGCCTCACCGGTCGTGCCCAGCAATGCCACGCCGTGACAGCCTTCGCTGAGAAGGCGCTGGCAGTGGGCGGTGAACAGGCCGAGATCGGGCGTATCATCGGCGTTAAGCGGTGTCGTGGCAGCACTATAGACGCCGGTGACCCTGTGAATCGTCATTTTTGCAAACTCCTCCGCGCGCATCCGCCCATCTGGGCGCCGCCATCCCTCAACTTCTTCCCCAATCATGACAAGTTGTCAAGAAAAATTCTGTCAAAGAAATTTCAACGGAAAATTATCATATTGAAAAATATATACTTTATTTGCTTACCCTTGAGATTTGGGAATATGTCCAAGAATTAATGTTGACATATTTACAATAACGATCCAGTGTCCGGCTTCATCATGGCGCGGCAGACTGTCCGGAACCGGCAGAAGGAGGGCGCGATGACAGCATCTATTGGAGGATCAGATGTCTAATCAGAACAATGAAGCCAGCGCGTCGCAGCCGCAGATCACCCGCCGCAATGCCCTGAAACTCGGCCTCGGCACCAGTGTAGCGCTTGGCCTGTTCGGCCTGAGTGCCCGCATCGTCATGGCTCAGGAAGGCCAGGTGCTCAAGGTCGCGCATCCAGCCTTCAACCAGGATTGGTCGCCGTTGCGCGGCGGTGGTCCTCCGTATCGCTGGAATTCCGCCTGGTGGGCATCTCCGATGTATTTCGATAGCAAGGGCGATTTGCACCCTTACGTCTTTACAAGCTGGGAACCGGCCGCCGACAACAAGACATGGACCTTCAAGATCGACCCGAAGGCCGTATTCTCCGATGGCAGCAAGATCACTGCCGAGGACGTCAAGGGTTCCTGGAACGTCTCGGCCATGCCGAACACCAAGAACCAGCGCGCCGACCAGGTGCTAAGCAAGGTCGCTGGCTATGCCGATGTCAGCGCCGGCAAGGCCAAGGAAATTTCCGGCATCGCAACGCCGGATGAAGGCACGGTCGTCGTCACCCTGTCGGAGGCCGATCCGATCTTCTTCATGCGGTTGGGCAACCATATCGCGCCGATCACCAAGGCCTCGCAGTCACGCGGCGAAGATGGCGAGGAAGTGGCCGATTGGTACATGCCGACCAGCGACGCCGTCTATTCCGGCCCATTCAAGCTGACCAGCATCGATCTCGATTCAGGTAAGCTGGTGTTCGAGCCCAACGAGAACTTCTTCGGCCCGAAGCCGAAGCTCGCCCGCATCGAAATCGACTCGATCGAAGACAACGTTACGGCCACGTCCCTGCTGAAATCAGGCGAATACAATGCCCATACCGAGCTTGTCACTTCGACCATCGTGCAGGATCTCGGCGCCAGCTTCGCCGAAGGCCCGCTGATCCCGACCAGCCAGCATTTCTGGTTCAACTCGGCGCGCGCACCGATGGACGATCCGAAGGTTCGCCAGGCTTTGATCATGGCCGTCGATCGCGAAGGCCTGATGAAGGCGTCGTTCCCGGATGGTCCGCACAAGAAGACCGACCAGGTGATCAACTCTGTTCCCGGCGCCGATAAGTCCGGCTTCGAGCCCTACCCATACGATCCGGAAGGCGCAAAGAAGCTTTTGGCCGAATCGACCTATGGTGGCCCTGAACGCCTGCCAAAACTGCTCTTCGTCGGCATTTCCGGTCCGGCCATCGAAGCTGCCGCCCAGTTCATCGCCGAACAATGGCGTCAGAACCTCGGCATTACGGCCGTCGACATGAAGCCGCAGCAGGATGCCTATGCAGGGCCCGACCAAAACGCGGTGCAGATCTTCCGCGACGACGTCGGCACCCGCGTGCCGGATGCCGTGTCCTACCTCGCTGGCTCCATCGCCTCGACCTCGTCGAACGCGCAGAACAAGCTGGGCGGTTACAAGAACGAAAAGGTCGATAGCCTGCTGGCGGAAGCCGCCACCAAGTCGGTGGACGATCCGCAGCGCGTGGCGCTGGCGCTGGAAGCCCAGAAGGCCTTCCGCGAGGACTGGAGCTTCATCCCCTGGTACGCCCAGGCGATGTCGCGCTGGGCGACCGACAAGGTCACCGGTATCGACAAGAACCTCGACTGGCAGGTTGTAGCCCCCTGGGACATTTCCATCGCTTAAGGCGATTGCCACAACCGACATCTGCTGTGCGGAGGCGGAAACCCGCTTCCGCACAGATTGTCATTGCTGGAGTATGAGTGCGGACTTTTGCCGCTGGGCAAAGCTCGAAGCATCATCTTCTGAAACCAAGGGTGGGAGACTGCCATGCTGCGTTACATCGCGACCCGTTTCGTCGTCTGGATTCCATCCGTCCTTCTCGTCATGCTCGGCGTCTATGCGCTGGCCTATTTCGGTGCCGGCGATCCAATCAAGCTGATCTTCCTGCGCGCGCCCGGCGACGTCGCCTATAATCCGGAACGCATCGAGGCAATCCGCGAAAGTGCAGGCCTCAACCGGCCGTTCCTTGTCCAGTTCGGCAGCTATATCTGGAACCTTCTGCATGGCAATTTCGGCAATTCCCTGAGCTCCGGACGCTCCGTCTGGGCAATGATCTCGGCTGCCGCTCCTGTTTCCTTCAAGCTGGCACTCTGTTCCGTCATCCTGACCGCAGTCGTCGCCATTCCGCTTGGACTGATCGCGGCACTCAACCAGAACACCCGCACCGACTATGCCATCCTCGGCTCGGCGCTGTTTCTTTGGGCGATCCCGGCTTACGTCGCCGGCCCGATGTTGATGGTGATGCTGATCATGATCCTGCCGGGCTCGGCCGTGCCCTATGGCTGGGGCGGCATCTTCGACGTTAGGATCATACTGCCGCTGCTCGTTCTCTCCTTCCAGCCGATCGCGCTGATCGTGCGCCAGACCCGCGCTGCCGTGATCGAAGTTCTATCGGAGGATTTCGTGCGCACCGCCCGTGCCAAGGGTGTTCCGGAAGTCATCGTCGCGCTACGCCATATCCTGCGCCCGGTACTGACGCCTGTGGTAACGCAGCTTGGCCTGATCATGATCACCATCGTCAACGGCGCGATCTTCGTCGAGCTGGTCTTCGGCCTGCCCGGCCTCGGCCGCCTCACCGTACAGGCGCTGACCAATACCGATTACCCCGTCATCCTTGCCATCACGCTGATCGGCTCGTTCCTGGTGATGATCTCCAACCTTTTGGTCGATGTGCTCTATCCGCTGCTCGATCCCCGCGCCAACGACACGAGAAGGAGCCGCTGACCATGTCCGTCGTTCCCATGACCACCACCCCCATCGAGATCGAACCGCCCGTCAGCCTCTGGCGTGACGCCTGGCACCGGCTGCGCCGTAACAGGCTCGCCGTCTTCGGTCTCGTCATCGTCGTCGTCCTTGCCTTCGCAGCAGTCTTCGGACCGTACCTGACACCTTACGACTTTCTCAGCCAGGATCTGAATTCACGCAATATGGCTCCGTCGCTGTCGCATCTGTTCGGCACCGATGATCTCGGCCGCGATGTGTTCAGCCGCGTCGTCTACGGCACGCGCACAGCCTTCCTCGTCGCCATCGTCGTCACCTTCATTGCCGTCCTGATCGGCGTGACGCTCGGCGCGCTCGCCGGCTTCTTCGGCGGCTGGCTGGACCGGATCGTCATGTGGCTGACCGACATGACCATGTCGATCCCCAACCTTCTGCTCGTCGTCGTCATCAATGCCTCGCTGAAATCGCCGATCACCAGCTGGATGGAAAGCCGGTATCTCGCGACACTCAACCCGGTCTACCGCGAAACCATCTGGGTCGATTTCCTGCTGGTCTTCGGCTCGATGGCGCTGATCTCCTGGCCGCCCTATGCCCGCCTCGTTCGTGCTCAGGTGTTGTCGATCCGCTCTCGCCCCTACATCACCGCCGCCCAGGCGCTGGGGCTGACCAACCGCATCATCCTGATGCGCTATGTCGTGCCGAATGCGCTGGGTCCGCTGATCGTTGCGGTCAGCGCCGGTCTCGGCACAGCCATGGTTCTGGAAAGCGCCTTCTCCTTCCTCGGCGTCGGCGTCAATCCGCCGACCCCAAGCTGGGGCAACATGATTTCCGACGGCCTGCGCGTCTGGCAGCATTATCCGCATCTGCTGGCCGCCCCTGCCGCCGTCCTCGGCCTTGCCTCCGTCGCCTTCTCCTTCCTCGGCGACGGCCTCAACGATGCCCTCAATCCGCGCGGAGCAAAGTGATGATGATGGCCAACTCCATCCGCCAAGAACCATCGGCCAAGACCGGCGAGCGCCTGCTCGACGTCAAGGGCCTGACCATCGAGATCGAAACCCGCAATGGCCCGGCAACCATCGTCGATGGCATCGACCTGCATGTCGACAAGGGCGAGACGCTCGGCATCGTCGGCGAATCCGGCTGCGGCAAGAGCCTGACCATGCTCAGCATGATGCGGCTTTTGCCCAACAAGATCAAAGTCACCAAGGGCGAAGCGAACTTTGCCGGACGCGACCTGCAGAAAATGTCGAATTCGGAATTGCGCAGGGTGCGCGGCGGCGAGGTCGGTTTCATCTTCCAGGATCCGATGACTTCGCTCAATCCGGTGATGCGCATTGGCCAGCAGCTGGCCGAGCCTCTCATTTATCATCGCGGCATGTCGAAGGCCGAGGCGCGCAAGCGGGCCGGCGAACTGCTGAAGCTGGTCGGTATTCCCGGTGCCGAAGACCGGCTGGACGCCTATCCGCACGAGCTTTCCGGCGGCATGCGTCAGCGCGTGATGATCGCCATCGGTTTGGCTTGCAATCCGCAGCTTCTGATCGCCGATGAGCCGACCACGGCGCTCGATGTGACGATCCAGGCGCAGATCGTCGATCTGGTGAAGGATCTGCGCGACAAGCTCGGCATGTCCGTCGTCTGGATCACCCATGATCTGGCGTTGATCGCCGGTCTCGTTGACCGCATCAACGTGCTCTATGCCGGTACCGTGGTCGAGGACGCGCCGGTCGATGCGCTGTTTGCCAATCCGAGCCACCCCTATACGCAAGGGCTTCTCGCCTCCATCCCGAAACTGTCCGACGAACGCTCGACACGCCTGAGCTCGATCGGCGGCACGCCACCCGAACCCGGCCGCCGGCCCAAGGGCTGTCCGTTTGCGCCGCGCTGTCCGCTCGCGGAAGCGATTTGTCACGACCGTGTCCCGACACTGGAGGGCCTGAACCATGACGGTGCCCACCGCGTCGCCTGCTTCGTCGCCCAAAGAAAACTGGAGGCTGCATGATGGCTGCCCAACCCTTGATGCGCATCGAACATCTGGTGAAGCATTTCCATGTCCGGCTCGGTGCCTTTGGCGAACGCGCAGCCACTGTGCACGCGCTGGATGATGTCAATTTTGACATTTTCGAAGGCGAGACGCTGAGCCTCGTCGGCGAATCCGGCTGCGGCAAGTCCACCACCGGCTTCACCCTGCTCAACCTGCACCGGGCGACCGAAGGCAAGGTGATCTATCAGGGCAAGAATATCGTCGAGCTCGATGAAAAGGCGATGCGGCCCTACCGCCGCCAATTGCAGATTGTCTTCCAGGATCCCTATTCGACGCTCAACCCGCGCATGACGATCGGTGAAGCCGTCGGCGAACCGATCCTGTTTCACAAGCTGGCCACCAAGGCCGAACTGAAAGACCGGATCGCGACGCTGCTTGCCGATGTCGGCCTGCCGCCGCGCTTTGCGTCCCGCTATCCGCACGAACTCTCCGGCGGTCAGCGCCAGCGTGTGGCAATCGCCCGGGCACTCGCCTGCCAGCCGAAATTCATCGTCTGCGACGAGGCGATCTCGGCGCTCGACGTTTCCGTTCAGGCGCAGATCATCAACCTGTTGCTCGACCTGCAGCAGAAATATGGGCTGACCTACCTGTTCATCGCCCATGACCTCGCCGTCGTGCGCCATATTAGCGACCGCGTCGGCGTCATGTATCTCGGCCGTCTCGCCGAGCTTGCGACCCGCGAAGAGCTGTTCGAACATCCGCTGCACCCTTACACCAAGGCGCTGCTCTCCGCCGTTCCGGAGGCTGACCCCGCCCATGAGCGCAGCCGCAAGCGGCAAATCCTGCAGGGTGACGTGCCAAGCCCGCTGTCACCGCCATCCGGTTGCCGGTTCCATACGCGCTGCCCGATCGCCATGGATATCTGCAGCAAGGCGGTGCCGGAATGGCGCGAGGCGCGGCCCGGCCATATGGTTGCCTGTCACGCCGTGACGGAAGGCCTGCTCGGATGACGCTGCAGGTCGCCATCATTGCCGACGACCTGACAGGTGCGCTCGATACCGGCACACCCTTTGTCGATGCCGGCCTGACGGTGGCGGTGGCAATCGACGTCGAAGCCGTGGCCGAAGCGCTCCAGCGCAATCTGGATGTCATCGTCATCAATACGGCATCGCGGGCTCTTTCCGCTGACGCAGCGGCGCAGCAGATGCAGGCGGCTCTTACAGCGCTGGGCATGGCGCAGCCGCCTATTCTGCTCAAGAAAATCGATTCCCGGCTCAAGGGCAATGTCGCTGCGGAGAGCGTGGCGCTTGCCGGTATTACCGGCCGCAACCGGATCATCGTGGCGCCGGCCATTCCGGATCAACAGCGTTTTACCATCAATGGCGCCGTCACTGGCAGGGGTGTCGAGAAACCGCTGCCAATCCGCACCCTTTTTCCCACCGACCCATTGGCGATCAATGTTTACGACGCCAGCACTGATTCCGATCTGGACGATCTGGTTCGGCAAACCGACTGGTCCACTGCGGTCGCCGTTGGCGCGCGTGGCCTTGGCAGCGCCTTTGCCCGTTCGCTGGCGAGGCCGGCTGCCCTTCGCCCACCGTTCCCGCCATCGACCAAAACCCTGTTTGCCTTCGGATCGCGCGATCCCATTACATCGGCCCAAATCGAACATCTCGCCGAACACCGGCAGCTTGTGACGATTGCGGACGCTCTCGCCGGCGAATTGTCAGCAGTGGACGTCCACGGACTTCCTGCGGTGGCCAGGTGCTCCGGCGAGCAGACCTCAAACCCCGAACAGGTCGTTGCCCGCTTTGCCGACGGCATCCGGCAGGTGGTCGAGAAAACCCGGCCCGACATGCTGATGATGGGCGGCGGTGATACTGCGCTTGCAATCCTGAAAGCGCTCGGCGCCAGCGTGCTGATCCCCAATGGGGAGATTGAAGCCGGCATTCCTTGGTTTCGGATCGAAAGCGCGGATGGCCGGACAATCTGCTGTGCGGTCAAATCGGGGGGCTTCGGTACGACCGATTCTTTGCTAAAACTCGTGCCCGAGAATCTGTTAAGTCAAACAACGTCCCACAGGACAAGGATCGAAAAACAGGCGTGGTGAAAAAAATGGCGCAGGATGCCCCCGCAATCGAAGAGCCCGGCCCAAACGCCAAACCAGAGCGCGTCAAATCCGTGCGGCTGGTCGATCGCGTCTTCGATCAGCTACGCGAACGCATCCGCTCCGGCAACTATCCGCCGGACTCACGCCTGCCTGGCGAGCATGAACTGGCGTCCATCATGGGGGTTTCCCGGCCGATCGTGCGCGATGCGCTGGGCCGGCTGCGTGAAGAGGGTATGGTTTATTCGCGTCAAGGCGCCGGTACCTTCGTCAGTGCCCAGGCATCGCCCGCCACGCATCTCGCCTATTCGCCGGTCAAGACCATTGCCGATATTCAGCGCTGCTATGAGTTCCGCCTGACGATCGAGCCGGTCGCCGCCTTCTTTGCCGCCCAGCGGCGCGACGAAGCCGCCGTCCAGAAAATCGCCGCCGCGCTTGCCGACCTGCGCGAAGCCACCAGTCACCAGCTGCATCGCACCGACGCCGACTTCGTTTTCCACCGGAGCGTCACCGAGGCGGCCAACAATCACTATTACACCGCTTCCATCGAAGCCCTGAAACCGCACATCGCCGTCGGCATGCATCTGCACGGCCTGTCATTGATGGGCCCGCGGCTTGGTCTGGAAAAGGTCTTCGAAGAACACAACGCCATCTATCAGGCGATTGCCGACGGCCGCGCCGAAGACGCCCAGAAAGCCATGCGCCTCCACCTCGAAGGCTCCCGCAACCGCCTGTTCGAAGACCGGGTGCTGGATCTGTCTTTTTGAGCGGGGCTCGCCGCAAATTCGATTAAAGCCTCACGCGCGACGGTCTGAGGGTTTCTAAAGTGCCGGAAACATGCGCGTTACTAGGTGCTTGTGCCAAGCCGAGCAGGAGCTTCCCTGCCCGCATGGCTGCAGCATCTTAGACGGTTTCTGCCCCTGATGGATCTGGACTTCGCCAACGCAGTTCCTGTAGATGGCCGTCTTGGTCCCTTCATGCATCGGGAAAGACAGCCAGCTTGAGAGGCAATACCAGAGTGGAGCTTCCTCCGGACAAACCATGGTTTCCTCCCGCCCAGATGCCGCTCGGCGCGACGTTTTTCGTTCGCCAGGCATTTCCCTGGTTGCACCATTATTTCGACCTGCCGGAAATGGGCACAACGCTCTCTCCTCGGATCAAGGGCATAATATCCTGGGGCGGCCGCCTGCCTGCCAAGACGGCAATAGGGATTGCCCGTTTACGCGGCCTGCCGCACTGGAACCTGGAAGACGGTTTTCTGCGCTCCGTTGGACTGGGCAAGAGCGGATCCATCCCCTTGTCGGTCATCGCCGACGATCTTGGCTTGCCTGTCGATGCCGGCATTGCCTCCCGACTGGAACTGTTGATTGGCGACCCCACGCGTCGGCGCGATGCGGACTGCGGCAAGACAATCCGCGAGCGTCTGGTCGAGCATAAACTTACGAAATATAATCACTTGCCGCACAAGGCCCCGAAAATAGCCGCCAGCACGCGGCGACGGCTTCTGCTTGTGGATCAGGTGGTCGGCGACGTCTCCGTGGGACGGGCGCTCGGAAATGCTGCGTCGTTCGAGCAGATGTTGCTCGATGCGGTTGCAAGCGGCGGTCAATGCCTGGTGCGCACCCACCCGGATGTCATGGCCGGCTATCGCAAAGGCTACCTGACGGAACTCGCCGCCAGAACGCCGGGCGTCGTCTTCGTCGATGATCAGGTCTCTGTGGCTTCTATCCTAGACGTCGTGGACGAGGTCTGGACGGTCTCGAGCCAGTTCGGGCTGGACGCATTGTTGCGAAGCTTGCCCGTGCGCTGTTACGCGGTACCGTTTTATGCCGGGTGGGGGCTCACGCAGGACACTGTCAGCCAAGCCGCAAAGGCGGCCATTGCCCAAAGGCGTACGGCACGGCCGACGATCGACGCGCTCGTCGAGGTGGTCTTCGCGGTCTATCCCTCCTACAGAGATCCGGCGACCTGGCGACCGATCCATGTGCTGCAGGCTATCGATCTGCTTGTCGAGGAGTTGGCAGCTCGGTGATGGACAATTCGCTTGGCAAACAACTCCTTACGATGGATTGAACTCGAGCCCCGCCTGGGCTTGCAGCGACATACGTGCCACAATATGGCCTGTTGCCTGCGCTGCCACCCGCCTCTTTGCCGGTTCATCGATCAGGTTTAAAAGTGTATTCCGCCACACCGTTGCGTCGAGTGGTAGCCTGATTTCGCCGCTATCGTCTGCGGATCCATAGGCTTCAGATATCGAAAATATCCCTGCCGCGCCTGCCCGCGCCACATCTATCCTTTTGGTTGCAGAACGGCAATCGTTAACGCGTGAGGAGCCGAGTGGCACCAGCATGATGTCGATCCGCCGCGTCAAGGCTTCGGTAAGATAGTCAGACCAGGAAACTTGCTGGCGGAGTATGACACGTTCCATTCCCTGCCAGAGATGAGCGGAGGCCTTACCAGCGAAGACCTCGAAGCGAGCGTGCGGCCGGGCAGCCAACACTTCCTTGACGATCGGCTGGAGGAAGCGGTGTTCATCCACGTGAACGGCTGTTGCGTGATAGGCGATCAGCAATTCATCTTCTGGGGTGGAGATATTATGGTGCGGAACGTTCCACAGGCTTGCGGGGGGAGCAGGCGGCAGAACGCGCGCATCCGCGCTCTTCAAACGGTCAGCCAGCCTCGGCGTCGAGGCCCACACGATATCGAGATGCCGGTTGAGACGCCGCAGTGGCATGAGCCCCAGCAATAAAAGCGACAATCGGTAGCCAATGGTTGCTTCCCGGCCGGTTACGATACCAGGGATATCGTCATCCAAGAACAACCCCACCCCGGCAAGCTTTGGACTCTCCTGCTCGATCCAGTTCAATGCAGTGGCAGAAGCGTACCGGCAGAGAATGATGAAGGCTCCATCTGCATCAAGACTGCTGAAATCGTTGCTGCGGATATCCACCATTTGGTGTGGAGGCATGCTGGGGGCTGCAAGGCGGGCGGCAAAATAGTAGTCGGATGTTGGGTTCGGGTGACGTCCGAGAAGGATGATGCGACGAACAGGCATGCGGGGGCCACCGGTCGCGCCAGCACGAAGCTGCGGCGTCGGCAAAGCCAGCGTAGATATCCGTCTCAACCAGCCGTCACGCATTCTTGCAGGCCCTTGCTTTCGCTCATTGCAGGACGGCTCATATCAGCCGTACGCTCGTGGGGATCCTTGCAATAGGATGCACCCGCGCATGTGTCAAAGCTGACGACGTTCCAACTGCTCGGCTACGGACAGAATATTCATGCTTAAAGTTGCAAGAGGTTCAACCTCTGGGCTACTGCAATATTGCCGGATGGGGATGTGACGAATATCACTGTCCTTCCTATAGAATCATTGTCCGTTATTGTCGGACGCAAGGGAGAATTGCCGATGCGCGTATTGGTGACTGGTGGTGCCGGCTTCATCGGGTCTGCTGTCGTCCGTTACCTCATTCTCGAAAAGGGATATGAGGTCCTCAACGTCGACAAGCTGACCTATGCAGGAACGCTGACGTCACTGAAGGCCGTGGAAGGAAATCCGCTTTACCGGTTCCTGAAGGCCGACATTTGCGACGGGCAGGCAATTTCGCAGGCGCTTGACAGCTTTCAGCCGGACCGCATCATGCATCTCGCCGCGGAAAGTCATGTGGACCGCTCGATTACCGGTGCCCGTGACTTCGTCGAGACCAATGTGCTCGGCACCTTCACGATGCTGGAATGCGCCCGCGCCTATTGGCAGTCGCTTGCGGCGGCTGAAAAAGAAGCCTTTCGCTTCCTGCACGTCTCGACGGACGAGGTTTACGGTTCGCTGGGAGATGACGGACTTTTCGAGGAAACCACGCCTTACGATCCGAGCTCGCCCTATTCCGCCTCCAAGGCTGCATCCGATCATCTGGCCAAGGCCTGGACACGCACCTATGGCATGCCGATCGTGGTATCGAACTGCTCGAACAATTACGGGCCGTTCCACTTTCCCGAAAAACTCATTCCGCTGATCATCATCAGCGCACTCGAAGGCAAACCGCTGCCGGTTTACGGCACCGGCGCCAATATCCGCGACTGGCTGTTCGTCGAAGACCATGCGCGCGCGCTGGATATCATTGCCGAGCGCGGCCGGATCGGCGAGACCTACAATGTCGGTGGACGCAACGAGCGCCGCAATATCGACGTGGTCAATCGCATTTGCGCACTGATGAACGAACTGCATCCTTCAGGCCGTCCGCATGAGAGCCTGATTACCTATGTGCAGGACCGTCCGGGACATGATGCGCGCTATGCCATCGATGCGACGAAACTCGAAACCGAACTCGGCTGGAAAGCGCAGGAAAACTTCGATACGGGCATCGAAAAGACGGTGAAATGGTATCTCGAAAACGAATGGTGGTGGGGGCCCTTGCGCAAGGGCTACGATGGCAGCCGCCTCGGGCTGCTGAAGTCCGGTAAATCGGGATAGACCGCTCTCCGACCTGCAGTCATTGTTTTCTTCGAAGGGTCGGCGAATGGTGTTCGCGGGCCCTTATACTTTCGTCAGCCTGCTGCGTTGTCCGAGGACGATGACTGCAGGCTTGGTAGTCTCGCAGAGAGATTGGACGGCACAGCACTGAGCGTCCAATCAGCCGCGGTCAGCGACAGATTGGGATTGTAGAACGGGTCGTTGCGCAAGGCATTCCCCCACCGTTCGTGCATGTACTTCTCTTCAGATGCGAAACGGGCGAGTTTTTCGGGCGTGTTATCGCCACCGCGCGACACGGATTCGTGATGGATCAGCCGGGCATGCGGGGTCCACAGGATGGCTTTGCCGATTTCCCGCAGTCTCAGACAGTAATCAACATCGTTGAAAGCGACGGCGAGTTGCTCTTCGTTCATGCCGCCCACCTGCTGCCATAGGCTTCGGCGCGTGAGCAGACAGGCCCCCGTGACCACGCTCATTTCCTGCCGCTGGGCCATCAGGCCGCAATCTTCTCCAGCGCGGGGATGACGGAAATGAAAACTGTGGCGCGCGACCGACCCCGAGCCAAGCGTGACGCCTGCATGCTGGGCATATCCGTCCGGGAAGAGCAGAAAGGCCCCGGCGGCTCCCGTGCGCGGATCGTCGAGTTCCGCAACCATCTGATCCAACCATCCCGGCTCGATCGGGTTGACATCATTGTTCAACAGCAAGGTCAGCTCATAACGCGCCTGAGCGACGCCCAGATTGCAGGCCTTGGAGAAGTTGAAGGGACCGGGCATTGGAATTCGCCGGAAACGGCGATCGGCGGCGTATCGCTCAAAAAGAGCCTCGGTTTCGGGTTGCCGGCTCTCATTGTCGATCACGATAACGTCGAGGTCGTCGGCGCGCGTTTCGTTGAAAAGCCCGCCGAGGCAGACCGAGAGCAGATCAGCGCGGTCACGAGTCGGAATAATGACGCTGACCTTCGTCTCCAGCCGAGGGCTTTTCGGCCGGGAAGGTTGAGCAGGCAGCCTTGCAACGGAGCGGTGCAGGAGCACGCGCGGTACATGCACGATTTGGCCATGCAGCGAAGCTTCGATCAAGAGCAGGCCCGATGCGGTTCCAGCGAGATCGGCGAGACCTTTCAAAGCGCCCAGCCGAATGAGGGCCCCGTCCGGTGCCAGCCAACCGGTTTCTGCAAGGGGAGGGTTCCATGCCGGCTTGAAGAAAGGCTGGAAACATCGGCCACGCGCATCAATCCGGTCTTCGTCGCAATAGGCGGCCGCAAGCGTCGGATCGGCGATGAGAGGCTGCATCAGATGCGCGATAGCAGTTTTATCGAGCAGCATCCCGGCCGGGAGCCGCATCCAGTAGGCAGCCTCCTTCGTTTTCATACCGGACGCATATGCATCTTCGACCGGAACCTCATGGACGTGGGGATAGGTTTGCTGTGCGACAGACCGGCGCGTTAAAGCGATGTGCGAAGGATCGGCCCCGACAATCGTGACGAAAACAGGCGGCCTCACGTGGCGGGCGTGGGGAAACGCGGGACCGGATGGCGCCATCTCTGACATAGCCTTGGTCCACACCGCATAGGACGGCGCGTTGAGGGCATCGTAAAACCGGGCGAAGCGGTATTCGAATCCCTTGACGTTTCCAACGAGAAGCAGCCGTAGAGCACGCAACGCAGCAAGTGGTGCGTTGATGGCAATAAGTGCTGCCAGCCGGGCGTAGGATATCCGGCGGACACGAATAACCGGCAGCGCTCCCGTTGTCAGGGCAGGCCGATTGGGCTGAACCGAAAGTTTGTGTAAGCTGACTGGCATCCACCCATAAAAGCGCCCTCGTCCCCTGTCATCTAGCAGCATGGGACGCCTGAGAAGGGCCGGAAACCGATCTTGTCGATGCAGGCAAACAGTTGCGGTGAGCCCCAGAACTCTATCCGGGTCGGCTATATCCATGATGATCGGGTAGCCAGCAACATGGCCAGCATCATCGCCATCAAGAACAACAAAATGGCCGTTCGCTTCCTGTATCATGCCGCAGTATTCCGACCTTCCGTTGCCGGTCATTTCAATATATACGCTTCCCGGTACGAGGCTGCCGGTCACGATGAAGTGCGGGCTCGGGCAGGTGCATGTCTGGCACAGGCAGATGCGCGCCGCAATCAAGCATTGACGGGTTCGCAACCTAATCCAGCGAAAGCATTTTAAACAGGGTTTGCATATGTCATCGAAAGTTATGCTGATCAATCCGAAGCGATTCGGCGATGATCGTGGATGGTTTACCGAGGTTTACAGCACGAAGAAATTTTCGGACATCGGCATTGCGGATGAATTCGTACAGGACAATCACTCCCTTTCCGTTCCCGCGGGGACCTTGAGAGGATTACACTTCCAGACACCTCCCTATGGTCAGGCAAAGCTTGTCCGCTGTATCCGCGGAAAGATATTCGATGTTGCCGTTGATGTTCGACGCGGATCGCCAACCTATGGGAAATGGGCCGGAGCCGAACTTTCGGCGGAAAATGGCCGGCAACTCTATATCCCGGTTGGTTTTGCGCACGGGTTTCTGACGCTGGAGCCATCGACAGAAGTGACCTACAAGGTGACGAATTTCTACGCGCCGGCCAACGACAGCGGCATTCTCTGGAATGACCCGCAGATCAATATTGACTGGCCTCTTCCGGATGGCGTTGAACCGCTTCTCAGCCCAAAGGACGAAAAACAGCCTCTGCTCTCGGACTTTGACAGCCCGTTCGCCTATGATGGCGAGCCGCTCCAGCTGCACGAAATATGAGAGAGGTAGATCGCAGTATGCGGATTTTGGTGACGGGCGGGACTGGACAGGTCGGTAGGGCGCTTTCTTTGGTCACCTGGCCAGCAGGCGTCGAGATCGTCGCTCCCTCGCGGAACACGCTCGATCTTACCGATCTGATTGCGGTCGAGGCTTTCATTATTGACGGTGGGTTTGATGCTGTCATCAATCCTGCAGCCTATACCGCTGTCGACAAGGCCGAGAGCGATTGGCTGGCAGCCTGGACAGTCAATGTGCTTGGCCCTGCCGCCATCGCCGCCGCGACCCGTAAAGCCGGCATTCCCTTGCTACATGTTTCCACGGATTATGTGTTCGACGGTTTGAAGGCCGGCGCCTATCATGAAGACGATCCAATCCATCCGGCCGGTGCCTATGGCGCCTCAAAAGCTGCAGGTGAACTGGCCGTGCGCACCGGAAACCCGCGTCATGTCATCCTGCGGACATCCTGGGTGTTCTCCTCGCACGGCAACAATTTTGTCAAGACCATGTTACGGCTGGCAGCCGACCGGCCGCTGCTACGCGTCGTTGATGACCAGTATGGTTGCCCTACTGCAGCTGGCGATATCGCCGCCACGCTGGCGACGATATCGCTGCGCATGATCGGAGACCTGAACGCACCTACAGGGACCTATCATTTTTCAAATGACGGACCGGTGACATGGTGCGGTTTCGCACGCGAAATCTTCCGTCAGCGCTCATCGGCCGGTCATCCTGCGCCGAATGTCGAAGGCATCACCACAGCGGATTACCCAACCCCGGCCAAGCGCCCGGCCAATTCCGTATTGAGTACGAAAAAACTCGTGGAAGACTACACCATCCGCCCCCGCCCTTGGACAGCCGCACTTGCGGAAACATTGGCTGAGATTGACCAGAGAGAGAATAATTCTGCGGAGACAATTCTATGAAGGGTATTATCCTTGCCGGCGGTTCCGGAACGCGACTTCATCCGGCAACGCTGGCGGTCAACAAGCAGCTGATCCCGATCTACGACAAGCCGATGATATATTACCCGCTGTCGGTTCTGATGCTGGCGAATATCCGCGATATCCTGATCATCTCCTCTCCGGAGTACATTGAAAGCTACCGGCGCCTTTTTGAGGACGGCTCACGCTGGGGGCTGAACATCTCCTACGCCGAACAGCCAAGCCCCGATGGTTTGGCGCAAGCCTTTACAATCGGAGCAGACTTCATCGGCAGTGACCATGTCGCGCTGGTTCTCGGTGATAACATTTTCTTTGGCGCAGGGATCAGCGAGCTTCTGGCCAATGCGCGCGAGCGCAAGACCGGCGCAACCGTGTTTGCCTATGAAGTAACGGACCCGGAACGCTATGGTGTTGTGGAGCTCGATGCGACTGGCAAAGCGCTGTCGCTTGAGGAAAAGCCGGTAAAGCCGAAATCCAGCATGGCCGTCACCGGTCTCTACTTCTATGACAACAAAGTCGTGGAATATGCCCGCAATCTGAAACCATCGGCACGCGGCGAATATGAAATCACCGATATCAATCGCATCTACATGGAATCGGGAAGTCTCTTCGTCGAACGCATGTCGCGCGGCTACGCCTGGCTCGATACCGGAACACATGACAGCCTGCTTGAGGCAGCGGAGTTCGTTCGCACAATCCAGCACCGCCAGGGCACCAGCGTGGCCTGCATCGAAGAGATCGCTTATCTCAACGACTGGATTTCCCGCGACAAGCTGATCGAATATGGCAAGCTGTATTCTAAGACGGCTTATGGCAAATATCTGCTGAGGCTGGCGGAAGACTAAGTTCACATAAGATCGGCTGCCGATCCCGGCGGAATGGAGGCGATATTATCGCTTTTATAGGTGAGATTCTCGCGTTTTAGTTGGTCCAGGCACTGACAAAGTCTACCAGCGACCTTCGTCATTTTGCCTGGTTGGGAAAATCCAGCCCGTGGGAGGCGTGTCGGGGCGTCGTTTTAAACCGGGAAACGGGTTCGAAGATGTGCCGTTTGCCGCTCCGGCCTGGGAATACGCTTACCAGGCCAGTTGACAAGCCGCTTCACGACTACTGAGCCTAATTACCCAGATCGTTAATATTCGCAGCAAACGATGCACCCTGTGCGACCGGCGCCACGGTCGTGCTCACGAGTGTCGAGAATTTCCTGATTTCGGCAAGCGACGAGTTGGCGATGTAGATCAGGTCGCGGTTCTTGATTCTGAAGTTCTTCAGGACGAAGAAGCCGCTCGGGTCCTTCAAATCGACCTGATAGATGACATTGACTGTACCGTCGGCATGCATGGAACGTGCATTCGGCGCGAAGGCGCGAACGAGTTCGACTGGCTCCTGACGATAGACGAAAACGCCCTTGGCGTTTGCTCTGTCATCATTGAGACCGCCCACCTTAGCCAACCCTTGATTGAGATACAGCTGCGACTCATCGAACTGCAGGGAGGCATTGGCCATTGACGCACCAAAAACAGTGAAACTCCGCGGCTGCCGGATCAGTGTGACAACGTCGTTGGATTGGACGTAGATGTTCTCACGCGGGTCCGAGATCAGCTGTTCCATCGGGATTGTTTCAGTTTTCATGCCACGCGTGATCTGCACGGCCAGCTGATGCAATTCCATCCGCGGACCGCCTGCGGTCGCAATGATATCGAGCAGACGCTCGCCACCCGGCGTCAGCGGTATACGGCCGCTTGCCGCAACCTCGCCGGTTACGGTCACCGTGTTCGAGTTGTTCTTGACGACATTGACGAGCACCTGTGGCTCGACGGCCATCCTGCTCAACGCCTTCTCGATCGTTATCTTGACATCTTCCGGGCTTTGGCCCGCAACCTTGATGGTGCCTGCATACGGAACCGAGATCGTTCCCCTTTCCGACACAAGTTGCACAGGAATTTGCGCGCCGCCTTGCTGACTCGTTCCAGCCGAAAACAGTCCATTTTCAGAGGCTTCCCATATCGACACGGTCACCGCATCGCCGACACCTATGCGCGAGGAACTCTGCTTGCGCGCACCACCGAATGCTGCCGATAGCGGCCGCTCCTGCACGCGCGCCAGCGAATCTGCGACGGCCTGCGTTACCGGAATCAGGACATATGGGGTTTCCGCGGCCTTAGCGCCCGATTGAATGGTCCCCGCACTTGGCCCAGAACTGGGCAGACCGGTGCAAGAGGATAACACCAAAAGCGATGATGCTGCGCCGGACAGGAGTAAAAATCGGATAGAAGGTCGCATTCAATTCAACTTTCAGCCTTGATCACCAAGGTGTCTCACGGGATTTCGCCAGCATGACTAGCTTAGCAAGGGCTGCCGATCAAGAGCGCATCCCCGTTCCTTTCTGGATCAGAATTATGTCAAAGAGTTTAAGGAATCCACTAATGCTAATCGGCAACACTTCCGCCGATATCAAGCACCTGAGACCGGATCTGCAACGGCCGGCGTTCGGGTTTGACAACGATGACAGCTGTGATCGATGGGTGAAAACCTTCGGAATCAATGCCCTCATCGCTCTTGAGAGTTTCTTTATCCGATAAATGATCCCGGCATCATCGCAGATGAGCTCTTGCCCCAAAAGGAACGGCGCCCCTTTTTGATCCGCAAGAATTTTGGCTTTCGACAACAACAGCTTGGCCATTGCGCCGTCCTGCTACGGTACAATTTAGAACTTTCTCCCAAAAAACACTCTTAAATTGACCATGTGGCTGATATTTGAAATACTTTGCTATCGCAGCATTCCAAACAGTCGGATTTTCAGGTCCGCACAAAGCACTACCACGCCTCAATAATAGACGGTCAACACGGGTATCAGCCTTGAATATTCGCAGCTGCCTTCCGCTAATAGTTTGCTCGCAACGGTTATCGTGTGCTTCTATAAATTGTATTGGAGTGCCCAGTGCCCTGTGTATGGTCGCATATGGGGGTTGAAAGCCGGTGAACATGGGGTAAAAGGGCCACAATATAGCTGGCATTGATGTCATGACGAGACGATCCGACTGATCGGGGAAGAAGTTCCAATTGCTTTTTTCGCGTATCACGTGCAATCAGCGAAACAACTCACAGCAGTTTAGAGCGTTCGATAAAATATGACAGTTGAAATCATAGGGCGCGCTTGTCTCGCCCCGGGGGCAAATTCACCACAGGCGTTGTTTCGTGTTTTGCGCCAGGGCAAATGCACCGTCACGCGCATACCGTCGGATCGTTGGGATCTTGCTCGCTTCTGGCATCCCGTCATTGGCAATCCGGGCAAGACCTATTCTTTCGCCGCCGGCGTGCTCGACAGTATCTATGATTTCGATCCGGCTGCCTTCGGCATGTCGCAGCGCGAAGCCATGTATATGGACCCGCAGCAGCGGGTGCTTTTGCAGTTGGCCTGGCGGGCGCTTGAGGATGCCAATATTTCCGTGCCGTCGCTGCATGGTGAAAATGTCGGCGTCTATATCGGTGCATCGAGCCTCGACCACGCCAACCTGACCGTCGAGGATCCAGCCGCCGCTGGCCCTTATTTCATGACCGGAAACACGCTTTCGATCGTTTCCAATCGTATTTCCCACATTTTCGGTCTGAGCGGCCCGAGCATGACGGTCGATACCGCGTGTTCTTCGTCGCTGGTTGCGCTCGATCAGGCGATGCGCGCGTTGAACGCAGGCGAAATCGACACGGCTATCGTTGGCGGCATCAATATCCTTGCCCACCCGCTGCCGTTCGTGGGATTTGCGCAGGCACGCATGCTGTCGCCGGAAGGGCTTTGCCGCGCCTATGATAATGACGGTGCGGGCTATGTCCGCGCCGAGGGCGGCGTCGTTTTCGTACTGCGCCGTTCCGACAGGGCACGGCAGGAAAAGGACCGTAGCTACGCCAAGATCGTCGCGACCGGCGTCAATTCTGCCGGGCGCACCAACGGCATTTCCCTGCCGTCGCGCGAAGCTCAGGCCAATCTGCTGCGCGCCATCTATGAAGGCAACAATATCGATTCCAACCAGGTTGCCTTCGTCGAAGGCCATGGAACCGGTACCAAGGTCGGCGACCCGTCCGAAGTCTGGTCGATCGGCACGGTGATCGGCGCCAACCGGCGTGCGCCGGTACCGATTGGCTCGATCAAATCGAATATCGGCCATACGGAACCGGCATCCGGCCTGTTCGGCATGCTCAAGGCCGTCATGGCGCTTGAAAACAACTACCTGCCAGCATCGCTGCATTTTGAAAGCCCGAACGAAAATATCGATTTCGACGGGTTGAACGTCCGCGTGACAGCAAACCCGATCGAACTGCTGCGCGGCAAGCGCGCGCGCTTGGCCGGCATCAACTCCTTTGGCTTTGGCGGCGCCAATGCCCATGTCGTCATCAGCGATCCGGATCCCGTTCAGGACGAACGCAGCCGCAACAACGCCACCGGCCATGTTTTCATGGCAAGCGCCCATACCGTGGGCAGCCTTGAGGAATTGCTGACGTCGTATAAATCGACCTTTGCCAAGACCTCCAAGGACGAAGCGCGGGCCGTCATCGCTGCGTCCGGTGCCAACCGTACGCAGATGCGCCACCGCTTTGCAGCGCGCAGCGACCATCCTGAAGACATTATTCGCGCCATTGCCAGCCACCTCGAAAAGCCGGCATCCGATATCGGCGAAACCGGTGAAGCAGTGACGAAGGATGCGAAGGTTGCCTTCGTCTTCTCCGGCAACGGCTCGCAATGGGCCGGCATGGGTGTCGAGGCCTTCCGCGAAAACCTGCATTTCCGCCAGTGTTTCACCTCGGTGAGTGCGCTGTTCAAGTTCCATTCCGACATCGTTCTGACCGATCTTTTGACAGATCAGGATCTGGACAAGAAGTTGTCCGACACCAAGTACGCCCAGCCGCTCTTGTTTGCGGTCCAGGCAGCACTGTCGGATTCGCTTGTTGCCATGGGTATCAAGCCCACGGCCGTGTTTGGTCATTCCGTCGGTGAAATCGCTGCCGCCTATGCGGCCGGCGCGCTTTCCCTCGTCGATGCTGTCGCGATCGTTGCCAAGCGTTCGCTGCACCAGGATCCCCTGGCTGGTCAGGGCACGATGGCGGCAGCAATGCTGGGCGAAGACGCAGCCAACGCCTTTGCCAAGTCACGCGGACTTGAGCACATCTGTGTCGCCGCCATCAACGCTCACAATTCGGTGACGATTTCCGGCCCCGCACACGAGGTTTCCGCCTTCCGCGACGCCGCCCGCAAGGCGAAGATTCCCGTCCAGATTCTCGATATCAACTATCCGTTCCACCACCCGATCATCGATCGGGCCAAGAAAGCCTTCCTCGCCGATATTCCGGACATCGCGCCACGCAAATCGGAGCTTGCCTATCTGTCGACCGTTACCGGCGAGCGGATGGATGGCACGCAGCTTGATCCGGATTACTGGTGGAAGAACGTTCGCGAGCCGGTCCGCTTCCAGGCCGCGACCGAAGCAGCCATCGCACTCGGCTGCAGCCTGTTCATCGAAATTTCGCCACGCCCGATCCTTTCGTCCTATCTGAAGGAAACGGTCAAGCAGGCCTCCATTCCCGGGACCGTCGTTCCGACACTGTTGCGCGATGCCGGCGAAAAGGGTCAAGACCCTATTTCGCGGGCGATGGCGCGAGCAATTGCCCATGGCGCTGCCTTTGACGAAACGCGCCTGTTCGGCAAGCGCAACGCCTTCGTCCGTCTGCCGAACCTGCCGTTCGAGCCAACGGAGTTGCGCCCGCCATCGACAAGCGATGCAACCGATCTGTTCGGCCGCGGCTCCAAGACACCGTATACGCTTGCAGGCTGGCGCGCCGATCTCAACAGCGGTAGCTGGAAGAACCATGTCGATGCGCATCTGTTCCCCGATCTCGCGGAACACATTGTCGACGGCAAGGCTATCCTGCCGGGCAGTGGCTTCATCGAGATCGCCATCTCGGCGGCGCAGCAATATTACGGCACCTCAGAGGTCGATATTACCAATCTGGAGATCGTGCGGCCGCTGGAGCTTGCCGACACCCGGATGATGGAGCTTTCGACAATCCTGTCGCCGGAAACCGGCGATATCGAAATCCGCTCGCGCGAACGCCTTTCGGAAGACGATTGGGCTGTTCATGCCGTCGCCAGAAGCCGCAAACCGATCCCATCGGATGTGGTGGTCTCCGCAAATCATTTCGCCAATCTGGAAAAGACAGCAACGGTAACGCCTGCGAAGGCTTACGAGACTGCGCGTCAATTCGGCCTCGACTACGGACCGCGCTTCCAGCTGATGGCCAAGGCCGTTTCCTATGGCGACCGGTTCATCGATGTGGAACTGAAGGAGCCGGAACAAGCCGGAAACCCGTTCGTCACATACAGCCTTAATCCGATTTCCGTGGACGCGACCTTCCACGGGCTGGTTGCCCTGTTTGATCGCTTTACCGGCGAAGCAGGCGGCGCACCTTATATTCCGGTACGTTTCGGTTCGGTTCGGCTGACCAACTCGGGGATGACCGTCAAACGGGCTGTGGTCGAGATCGAGCGCATCAGCGCCAATTCGATCAAGGCGAAGTTCCGCTTCTTTGGCAAGGGCGGCGAAGTCATTGCGGCGTTCGATGATTGCCGGTTCCGCCGGACCTACCTGCGCCAGCATAAGACGCTGGACATGCTGTCGTTCCATTACGAGGCCGTGCCCTCCGATCGTGCTGCCCCGCTCGTGGCGTTGGAGCGCTCGCATCTGCTGCCCGTGCCATTGATTGCGGCCACGGACGAAAGCGGCATCGATAATACGACGCTTCTGTTCAACGCGGCGATCTATCGCGCCTGCCATGAAATCGCGCTCAAGGTTAGCAAGGGAACCGCCAAGATCGATACGCGGTCGCTGCCCGGCGATTTCGCGTTCCGCTGCTTCCTGGCCAACTGTCTCTATGTTCTCGAAGATGCTGGCCTGTGCGAACACAAGGCAGGCAGTTGGAAGATTGCCGCGGAATACTCGCTGCCTCCGGTGGGCGATATTCTCAAGGAACTCTACGGCGAACGCTCCGAGCGCGCCGTCGAGGCTGTGCTGATCAACAATTCCTACGCTGAAACGCTCGACCGGATCGACAGTCTTTTTGCCTCCGAGATATCGGGCGCCGAGATTGACGCAGCTGGCAAGCCGCAAGGTTTCATCAGCGATGCGACCCTCGACCACCAGACCGTCCATTCCGAATCCACTCGCCAGCGCATGGATCTGGTTCTGGCGGCGGTCGAAAAGGTGCTTACCTGCGAAAATGGCAAGACCGGCTTGCGGATCGTCGAAGCCGGTACTGTTTCGGCCGGCTTCACCCGCAAGCTCGCGACACTGGCAGCAAGACACGATGCCAGCCTGATCGTGGTCGAGCCGCGTGAAAATTCCCAGCGCAATCTGGAAATCGCCTTCGAGGAGGACGCCCATGTTCGCGTCTTGAAAAAGGATGCGTTCGCAACGCTTCCGGCCTTCGATCTCGTCGTCAGCGCTTCAGATACGATTTTCACGCTGATCGACGAAGACGGTGCGATCCGCAACGCCTTGCGGCTCTGCCTGCGGGAAAATGGCGCTCTTGTCGCGGCGACCAACGCGCCGACGGTGTTCAGCGATTTTGCTTTCGGATTAACCGAGAGCTGGTTTGCCCGGACCCAGGCCGTCGAGTTCCCGATCGGTAAGCTGGCCACGGTGACGCAATGGCAGAAGGACCTGACAGATCTGGGGCTGCGCAATATCACGGTCGAAGACCGCGAATTGCCGTACGGAAATATCATCACCGTTGAAGCGCAGGGCTGCCTGTTTACGGATACGGTGCAGCCTGCTGATGCGCAGTCTGCAGATGTCGTCAATCCGGTACTTGTCCTGCACGATGGCAGTGTTTCGAGCCTGCACAATACGCTGCCTTCCGGCAAGGACGCCATTCAGGCTCCTCTCGTGCAGGTTCAGCTGACGGGTGATTTCGATGCAGACAAAGGTAAAATCACTGAAGCCCTCGCAGGACTGAACGAAAAGCCGGTACGAGCGGTCTATCTATCGTCGGCGACCGCGTCAGACCGCAGCCAAGACTCGGCTGCCCTGCAAAATCGCGTGCTCTCGCTCAGCGCTTTTGCAGAAGCGTTGCGCCAGCATTATGCCCAAGCCGAACCATTGGCCGATCAACGCCCTCATCTCGTGATCGCAGCTCCCGGCGGAGCGCCCGTCACGCTGGCTGCGCGCAATCAGGAGACGCCGGGTTCAAGCGTCAACAGTGGCCTGTGGGCCTTCGCCCGCGTGCTTCAAAACGAATATGATTTCCTCGATATTCATTCGCTCGATTTCACCGGCCCCAAGACCGGGACCGGCAATCAGCTTGCCGCCGCCCTCTCGATACTCGACGAGACCGGCGCAAACCGCGAATGGCTGCTTGATGCAGCAAGCGGCATCCTTTCGGAAATCCGCGCTGTTCCCGGCCCGGTCGATCAAAGCCTGCGCAAAACGACCGATTTCAAGGCCGCCACCATCCGCCAGCGCGTCAGTTCGCAGGTCGGCAGCATTGCCTGGGAACAATCCGAAATCCCGCTGGCAGGCCCGGACGATGTTGTCGTTGCCGTTGCGGCCACCGGCCTCAACTTCCGCGACGTCATGTGGGCGATGGGACTTCTGCCGGAAGAAGCATTGGAAGATGGCTTTGCCGGCGCGACGATCGGCATGGAACTGTCCGGCCATGTTGTCGCCATTGGCAGCGGCGTCAGGGATCTTTCGGTCGGCGATGCCGTGATGGCGATCGCGCCCGCAGCTTTTTCCACGCATGTCGTCGTTTCCCGGTCGGGTGTCGCCAGACTGCCGGAAACCGTCAGCCCCGTGGCGGCAGCAACCGTGCCGGTTGCCTTTCTCACAGCCTATTACGCGATGATCGAGCTTGGCCGCATCCGGGCCGGAGAAACGATCCTGATCCACGGCGCTGCCGGCGGTGTTGGTCTGGCTGCCTTGCAGGTTGCCAAGATTGCCGGAGCCAAGGTGATCGCCACGGCAGGGACGCGCGAAAAGCGCCGTTTCCTGAAGATGCTCGGCGCTGACCACGTCTTCGATTCCCGTTCGCTGGCGTTCGTCAACGATATCCTCGGCGTCACCAATGGCGAAGGCGTCGATCTGGTCCTCAACTCGCTGTTTGCCGAAGCCATGGAACAGAGCCTGTCACTGGTAAAGCCGTTCGGCCGTTTCCTGGAACTGGGCAAGCGCGACTATTACGCGGACAGCAAGATCGGCTTGCGACCCTTCCGTCGGAACATCAGCTATTTCGGCATCGATGCCGACCAGCTCTTGGTCAATGCGCCGGATCTGACGAAGCGGATTTTCACCGAAATCGGTGCGCTGTTCGAAGAGGGCAAGCTTGTGCCCCTGCCCTACCGCGCTTTCGGCTTCGACGAGATCGGCAACGCCTTCCGGCTGATGCAGAATGCAGGCCATATTGGGAAGATCGTCGTGTTGCCGCCTGTCGCGGGGCAGGATGAGGTTGCCAGACGGCCGGCCGGCCGCATGGCCGTCGATAGCCAGGGCGTGCATCTGATCGTTGGCGGCATCGGTGGGTTCGGCCTGGCTGCAGCCAACTGGCTCGTTGACAAGGGTGCACGTAACATTGCGCTTGCCACACGCCGCGGTATCGCCGATGTCGAGACCCTCGAAACGATCAAACGTTGGGAAAGCAAGGGCGTTTCTGCAAGCGTTCATGCCTGCGACGTCACAGACGAAGCCGCAGCAGACAGCTTGCTGCAATCGCTTCGGCAGATCGGGCCTCTGAAGACCGTCGTCCACGCAGCCATGGTGCTCGATGATGCGTTGATCAACAATCTCAGCCGCGAACGCAACCGTCCGGTCATTGACGTGAAAGTACAGGGTGCTGCCGTTCTCGACCGGCTGACGCGGTCCGATGCGCTCGACCATTTTATCATGTTCTCATCGGCGACAACGCTGGTCGGCAATCCCGGCCAGGCCAACTATGTGGCGGCGAACGGTTACCTTGAGGGCCTGGCACGCGCACGGCGGCTTGAAGGCCTGCCCGGTCTTGCCATCGGCTTCGGTGCGATCGCCGACAAGGGATATCTGGCACAGAACACCGACGTCAACGATCTCTTGTCTAAGCGTATCGGCAAGACCGCATTGAAGGCGCAGTCTGCTTTGGATCAGGTCGAGAGCTACATCCGCTCCGATCCGGGCACTGTCGATGCTGCCGTAGCGATGATCTCCGAACTCGACTGGGCGGCCGCACGCAATCTGCCGGTGGTTCGCAACGCATTGTTCGAGGTCATCCTGCGAACGGCCGACCAGCACACGCCGGGCGGCGATGGTAAGACCATGGATCTCGTGGCGATGATCGAAGGAAAATCGCCGCAGGAAGCTGAGGACATTCTCTACGACCTGGTCGCCAACGAGATCGCGGCGATCCTGCGCGTGTCGAAGGATACGATCTCCCGCAACAAGATCCTGAAGGAAATCGGCCTCGATAGTTTGATGGCCGTGGAACTCGGTATCAGCTTCCAGCAGAATACCGGTTTTGATATGCCGTTGAGCGGCGTTGCCGACAACACGACTGTGGGTGACGTGGCGCGCAAGCTTTATGACAAGGTCAGCAAGCGCGATCACGGCAGCGACGAGGACAGCGAGCCGGCGGACAATAAGATCGTCAACGAGCTCGCCCAGCGCCATACCGGCACGGGTACGGAAAAGGCAGCGAGCCAATGAGCAAGGACGAGGAACGCAAGAACGTTTCGAAGATGAACAGCAGCGTGAAGGAAAACCTGCTGGACAAGATGCGCAATGCACATCAATCTTCGGAGCGTAGCCGCATGGCCCGCTCCGAGCGGGACGTTCCGCCGCCGGTCAGACGCAAGCACACAAAGTTTGAAGACTTGCCGGAATACAAGCAGGTACAGACCCAGAAGATGGCCAGCGCGCAGCTGGGCATCGACAACCCCTTCTACCGGGCGCACCAGACGGCCGCGGGGGCGACAACCATCATCGATGGCCGCAAGCTGATCAATTTCGCGTCCTATGACTATCTCGGCCTCAACCGGCACCCGCATGTGCTGGCCCAGGCCCGCGACACCATCAATACCTTCGGTATTTCCGCGTCCGCCAGCCGGCTGGTGGCGGGCGAGCGCCCGGCCCATGCCGAACTGGAAGAGCGCATCGCCGCGTTCTACGGCGTCGAGGCTTCCGTCTGCTTCGTCAGCGGCTACCTCACCAATGTCGCGGCGATCAGCTGCCTGATGGGGCCTAAAGACCTGGTCGTGCATGACGAGTTCATCCACAACAGCGCGCTGGCCGGTATCAAGCTCTCGGGCGCCACGCGCCGTCTGTTCAAGCACAATGATGCGAACGACCTGGAACACGTGCTGCGCACGGTCGCCGGTGATTATCGCCGCATCCTGGTGATTGTCGAAGGCGTCTATTCGATGGACGGCGATATCGCCAACCTGCCCGCAATCATGAAGCTCAAAGCCGAATATGGCTTCTGGCTGATGGTGGACGAAGCGCATTCGCTGGGCATTCTCGGCAAGCGCGGCAAAGGTACGTTCGAACATTTCGGCATTGATCCGCGCCAGGTTGATATCTGGATGGGAACGCTTTCCAAGACGACATCGAGCTGCGGCGGCTATATCGCCGGCAGCGCCGCACTGGCAGCGGTGCTGAAGGCGACGGCGGGCGGTTTCGTCTACAGCGTCGGCCTTGCGCCGGTTCTCACCGCATCGGCAATCGCAAGCCTTGATATCCTGGAAGGCGAACCCGAACGGGTCGCGGCCTTGAGGCGTAATGGCGCGCTGTTCCTCAAGCTTGCCCAGGAGGCAGGTCTCGACATAGGCTTGAGCGCTGGGTTCTCCGTGGTTCCCGTTCTGGTTGGCGATTCGCTTCGTGCGGTACAGCTGTCGAACGATCTGCTTGCCGCCGGTATCAATGCTCTGCCGATCATTCACCCGGCGGTGCCCGAAGGCATGGCGCGCCTGCGGTTCTTTATCACCAGCGAACATACCGAGGAGCAGATCCGGCAGACCGTGACGATGACCGCGGAAAAGCTCAAGGATCTCACCGAGCGCAATTTCGGTCTCGCATCGATCGACGTCCAGCAGATGATGAAGATGCTTGCCTCCCGCTAATCCTGGCCGTTCCGCAGCTGCCAGGCTCACTTCGATGAACCGAACCGGTCTTACGGCATGACGCATGTGATCATTACGGGTGGCTCGAGCGGGATCGGTCTGGCGCTGGCGCGGATTTATGCCGCGCGCGGCGCTCGTATTTCGCTGCTTGCGCGCACGGTTTCCGCCCTTGAGATGGCGCGAGACGAACTGTTAAACATCCACGGTCACGGCGCGATCAGGATTGAACCTGCGGATGTCAATGATGAAGAGCAGACGATTGCGGCAATCGCCCGATGCCAGGAAGCCTATGGGCCTTGCGATATTCTGATCACATCAGCCGGCATCGTCGAGCCGGGCCTGTTTGAGACGCTGTCTCCAAACGCCTTTTATCGCCAAATCCAGACAAATCTTTTCGGCAGCGTCCATGCGGTACGCGCCGTCTATTCCGGCATGAAGGCACGGCGGTCCGGCAGGGTCATGCTTGTTTCTTCCGGCGCCGGGCTGATCGGCATCCACGGCTACGCGGCCTATTCCGCCTCGAAATTTGCCCTGCACGGCTTTGCCGAAGCCTTGCGCTCCGAAGCGAAGCCTTATGGCGTCCGGATTTCCGTCTGCTTCCCGCCCGATACCGAAACACCGCAGTTTTCCCGCGAACTGGCGGATCGCCCGCTTGAGGCAGCGGTGATCATGGGACGGGTCGCGCCGTGGCCAGTGGAAACGGTTGCAGGCCGGATTGTCCGAGCCATCGACAGAGGCGAATTCGAAGTCTTTTTCGGTTGGACCCTGTGGGCACTCGGCCGCTTCGGCTCAACGGTAAAGCCCTTTCTCAACTGGTGGTTCGATCGGTCCATTCAGCGGATCAACCGGCGCCCTTGAACCGGGACAGTTTGCTTGTATCTGCCACCAATAGGATTTAAGTGTCGGGTTGCCGCAGCAGTGCATGATGGGCCGGCGGCAGACGAAAGAGTGTGAAGGTATTCATTTGGCGCTGACATCACTCCACATGCACTACCATCCCGTAGCATTGATTGTTTTCTGTTACGCTCTGGCCTGCGCGGTCGTCCTGTTCACGGACAAATTTGCCCTGCCAAAACGGGAACGCAAGAAGCACCGGCCGGCCTTCAGCCGCAGACGGGCGGCCGTGGATATTCTGGCGCGGCTTCCCATCATCGCCCTGGTCTTTGCCGGCTTCTTTTCGATTTCGTGGCGTCCGCTTTATGCCGGCGCCGGGACGATGAGCTTCTTTGTTATCTTCACCGGCATTTCGCGCGCGAAATTCAAGTTCATTCGCGAACCTCTGGTCTTTTCGGATATCGCGCTCGTCGCCGACGTCTTCAAATACAAGTCGATCTTCTACGCGAACTCCCTCAACATCGTCTTCTGGACAGTCGCCTTCCTGTATGTTTTCGGTGTTTCCGGCCTCTATATGTATTTCGAGCCGCATATTCTGCCGCAGAGCCATAGGTTTGGCTGGATCATCGCCGCCATCCTGGTCGCCGACCTGCCCTGGGTTCTGTTGTTCTACGGCCCGGTCAACCGGCCTGTGGCGGATTTCGTGCAGCATCTCGTCGGCGTACCCAACGTCAAGGTGAGTACAATCCGCTTCGGCACCTTTGCCTCCGTGATCTTCCATTTCATCCTCTGGCTTGGCCGCCGGCGTGAGAAGATCATTGCCGAACTCTCCGAACGTTTTTTCGCTGCGGTACAGGACCTGATCGGCCACGATGCCGACAACAAGGCGCCGCTGGTCATCGTCTGGCAGTCGGAATCGTTCATCGACATGCGTCATTGCGGTATCGACAGCGTCAAGCTGCCAAATATCGACCGGCTACAAAAGCTTGCCATCCAATGGGGCCGCCTCGCCACGGTTTTTGAGGGCGGCTATACGCTGCGAACGGAGTTTGCCGTTTTAAGCGGCCTGGTTCCAGACGATCTGCATATCGATGCGACCTACCCCTATCTGCGCGCGAGCCACTATACAGACGTGGTGTGGCCAACGAAGCTGAAGAACGCTGGCTGGAGCACGCATTTCATGCATCCCTATGACCGGACATTCTTTCTTCGGCACAAAGCCATGCCGCAACTCGGCTTTGAGAAGATGACGATGCTCAACGATTTCGATCATGATCCGGCGCGAGACGGTCTGTATGTCTCCGATGCTGCACTGACCCGCAAGGTCATTGCCGATGTCGACAAGCAGACCGACGCGAAAGGTAGCTTTCTGTTTGTTGCCTCGATGGCCAACCATGGGCCGTGGGAGCCTAACCGTGTGCCGGAGCTGACCGACCCCCTCGAGATCTATCTTGATATCCTGCAGCAGTCCGACAGAGCCCTTGGCGAACTGATTGATCACTTGAGCAAACTCGACCGGCCTGTCTGGCTGGTTTTCTACGGTGACCACGCGCCATTGCTGAAATCTTTCGCCGACCCGTTCCCCGATCCCCGTACGGATTACTTCATCGTGCCGCTCGCAGGCGCGCGTACACCGCAGCACGCACCGTCATTTCCGCGCAACGAGGAACCCTGGAAGCTGCTGGAAACCATGCTCAAACATGCAAACCTGCGCAAAGACGATCTGCAATAATGCAGGCCGTGTTCGTTGAGAGCCTGTGGTGATGGATTTTAAGCCTATGACGGAGCGGCGCGTCTTCCTTTTCCTGCAGGGACCATCCTCACCGATCTTTGCGAAGATCGCAGACCGACTGTCAGAGAAGGGTCACGACTGCTTCAGGATCAATCTCAATCCAGGCGATCAGATTTTCTGGCGGCGCAAGGGTGGCTACAATTATCGCGGCCGCGGTGGCGATGCGTGGCGCACCTACATTGGCAGCTTCATCGAGCGGCACGGCGTCACCGATATCGTTCTGTTGGGCGAAGAGCGTCCCTATCACCAGATAGCGATTGGCGCTGCCAGAGCGCGCGCTGTCGAGATTTCGGTTGTCGAGATGGGGTATCTGCGGCCAGATTGGCTGACCCTCGAACGGGGCGGAATGAGCTCGAATTCGCACTTTCCCGTCAACCCGGAAGAGATTATCGACGCTGCCCGGGCGCTCGCCGAGCCAGACTGGGCCAGACGGTACAGCCAGAGCTTTGCGGCCGAAGCAGGATACGATCTTCTCTACAATCTGCCGAATGTCTTCCTGTGGTTCCTGTTTCCTCACTATCGCCGCCACGCGCTGTCGCATCCCCTGGCTGAATATGCCGGATGGGTGATGCGTCTGGCAGGCGGCAAGAATAGGAAGCTGACGGCAACCGCTCTCATCGATGACCTTCTGGCCGGCAGGGCGCCGTTTTTTGTTTTCCCGTTGCAACTGCAGACCGACTTTCAGCTGCGCGCGCACTCTCCCTATAATGACCAGCGTGAGGCGATTACCGAGGTTCTCACCTCTTTCGCGCACCATGCGCCAAGCGAGGCGCTTCTCGTGGTGAAGGTCCACCCTCTCGACAATGGGCTTATCGGCTGGCCGGCCTATGTGGATGGATTGGCAAGCAGACTTGGAATCGGTGCGCGCATACAGTTCCTGGACGGTGGGGATCTGGCAGCACTCTTGGGGCAAACGGCAGGTACCGTCACGGTCAATTCCACCGTGGGGCTTCACGCCTTGCAAATGGGCAAGCCTGTCAAAGTTTTGGGCGCAGCCGTCTTCGACATTGCTGGGCTCAGCGATCAGGCGGATCTGGATCAGTTCTGGAGCGCGCCAACGCCACCGGAGGACGCGATCCGCAGTGCCTTTTTCCGCCTGCTCGCAGCGGCAATCCAGGTCAGGGGAAATTTCTACTCGGCCGCCGGAACGGATGGCGGCGCAGAAGCAATCGCGCAGAGGCTACACGACCGCTCCGTCAACAAGCCCGGCGCTTTCATCGATCCGCCTCCCAGACAGAGGCCTGCAAAACGAACGGTTGGCCTCTCCTGATCAGCTTTTGATCAGCATTGCACTGTTCGTGCTTTGCCGTTCCGGTCAGTGCCCGCTCACGCCACGCCGGCGCGCAGCAGATCGTGAATATGCAGGATACCGCTGGGATGCCCGGCATCATCGACCAGAAACAGCACAGTAACTTTCTGCGCCTGCATGGTTTCCAATGCGGCACTTGCCAGTACGCTACCCTTGATTACCCGCGGGTTGTGCGACATCACGGTATCGACGGTTTCTAGCAGCAGGTCATGTGACATATGCCGGCGCAAGTCGCCGTCGGTGATCACGCCTGCGAGCTTATCTTCCCCGTTGGTAATGCCGACGACACCAAAGCCCTTGGAGGACATCTGGATAACCGCGTCTCCCATCGGGCTGCCCAGCGGCAGCAGGGGAATGGCCTCGCCATGATGGGCAAGCTCATGGGCGAGCAGAAGCTGTGAGCCGAGTTTGCCGCCAGGGTGGAATGTCTTGAAGTCCTGCGCGGAAAATCCCCGCCGCTCCAGCAGCGCAATGGCGAGTGCATCGCCGACGGCCAGCTGCAACATCGCCGATGTCGTTGGCGCCAATCCGTGCGGACAGGCTTCCTGAACCTTGGGCAAGGTTATCGCGGCAGTGGAATTGCGGGCGAGCAGGCTGTCACTATTCGAGGTGACGGAGACGACCGGAACATTGAAGCGCTTGGCATAGGCCAGCATGTTTCCAAGCTCGACGGTCTCCCCCGACCACGACAGGAGAATGAGCAGGTCTTCAGAAGTGATCATGCCGAGATCGCCGTGGCTGGCTTCCGTCGGATGCACGAAATAGGCTGATGTCCCCGTCGAGGCCAGGGTTGCGGCGATCTTCCGGCCGATATGGCCGCTCTTACCGACGCCAGACACAACCACGCGGCCACGGCCGCGGGCGATCAGTTCGACGGCATCGACAAGGCTGCGGGCAAGCGCCTTATCGGCGGCAAAACAGGTGGCGAGTGCATTGATTCCATCAACGGCGGTCGCGATGGAGCGCCCGATCGATTCGATCACAGCTTTTTCTTCCGGGGTGTTCATATCGATTTGCCTGAGACCCATTATCGCCACTCCAAGACCGTGTAGGTCAGTATCCGGTATAGCCGGAGTGAGCGCAGATCAAATAAAAAGGGCCAAAACCTGCTTTTTCCGGCAATTACGCCAAAATCACCGGGGGAAATCATAGGAAAATGGGGTTTTTGATCTCAGCTCGCGCGTTTCGCAACAATGTCTTCGTCCGCAAGGATCGGCTGGCCGGGATTGCTCACGAACGCTTCCAGCGTCATCGTATCGAGAATGTCGGCAATGGCATCGCGGACTGTCGTCATCGACCGGCGAACTTCGCAGGTATCCGGATCGTTGCAATCGTCGCAGACTTCGTAAGCAGTCCGGCTGGCACAGCGAATCGGCGCCAGAGGGCCGTCCAGCGTACGCACAACCTGACCGATGCGGATTTCGGATGCGGGCCGCGATAGCGAATAACCGCCGCCAGGCCCTTTTTTCGAGCGCAGGATGCCGGCATTTCGGAGTTCCAGCAGAATAGTATCGAGAAACTTCTTCGGGATATTGTTCCGGCTGGCGATCTCGGTAATGAAGGCTGTCTCACCCGGATCAAGCCGCGCCAGATCGACCAGCGCCTTCAATCCGTATTTTCCCTTTTTGGTCAGCATCGCAGTTCGCTCTTTTCACAAACAGGCACAGAAAACGGCGCCTATCTGCTGATTGCCATCACATAACCCGGCATATCACATGGGAAGCCGTGCCAATATACCGATTTAGTGAAAAGATGGCCAAACTGCGGTTTCTACGGAATATTTATGCTTCACGCTGCTGCGTAGGCCGCAGGTGTGGCTGCAGATCCCACCCTTGCCCGCGGAGCGCTCTGCGAAACCATCAGCTGACGCACAGCCGCCCTCGCCTCGTCGGCGGAACGAAAGTACCGTGAGTCGAGATCCCAGACATGATACTTCACGGCGACGAACTTCAGCCGGCCTGCATCCGGGACGACGACACCGACAGCTTCTCCGCCGAATTCTATAACCTGCTTGCTCATGGGATAGTGCTCCTACCGCGCCTTGGCGCGGATCATTCAAATCGTGCAACATTCAAGGAAAAGACTGCGTGGAATTCACATTCGCCAGAAGGTGAGAATGCAAAGGTCTTTCGTTGTGCGACAATGGGAATGCGCGCCTCGGAAAGTGGCGATGCGGGCAGTGTCAGACATGGCTCTCTCCTTCGGCAAGGCCCGGCTGGATGCTCTCCGGGCGCGTTACTGGTCTCCGCTGCGGCTCTTGCCATCAGCGAACAGTCACAAGATAGGATAGACCATAAATTTAGTCAATTAAATTTGTCTATCCGCGAAAAATAATACTACTTCATTCGCTATTTCAGTCGAATGCAGCAAGGCTTGTTCACAAAACGAGATACCGTAGAATGAAAATCTACTTTTCAGGAACAAACCGAATCGTGTTCACCGCCATTATGTAGGCGTATCATGAGACGAAAAAAGGGCAGCCGAAGCTGCCCTTTCGATTTTTCTCCATTGGGAAACCGATCAGCTCTTGGCGAGCTCGGTCCCCGGCGCGCGGGTTGCCTCGCGGTCCTTCCACCAGCGGCTGAGGAACAGCAGGATCGGGCCCCCGATATAGATCGACGAGGTCGTTGCGACGATGACGCCGAAGATCATCGGCCAGGCGAAGCTCTTCACCGCATCGCCGCCCCAGATCGCCATTGGAACCAGCGAGAACGCCGTG
>Ga0247813_10000246_pt1 | contig 60904 bp, 54 predicted proteins | sample UWRJL169409C1_FD_180719 | JGI IMG/M metagenome (GOLD analysis project Ga0247813, IMG submission 180719) | Plant litter microbial communities from Arlington Agricultural Research Station in Wisconsin, United States - UWRJ-L169-409C-1 | ecosystem: Environmental > Terrestrial > Plant litter >... | reverse complement strand
CACGTCGTCCTCGTGGTCTTCGCGCTGGCCAGCATGCTCGTCGCCTCGTCGTACTCGGCGATGCCTCAACCGGCCTCGGGGCTGCGCCTCGCCTGGGCCGGTGCGGGGATGGTCCTCGGCACGGGGGTCGCGTCTCTCGTCCTGGTGCGCGGGCGCTATCCCGTCCTGGTCGCCGTGGTCGGCTCGATCTACGCCCTGCTGCTCCCAGGAGACTCTTTCGTGGCGCTCGTCGGGCTCGCGTCCGTCGTCGCCACCAGACCGAGACGTCAGGTGCTGGCCGTCGGAGGGCTCGTGACGCTCGCGACAGGCGCCGCGGTGCTGCGCGACGCGTCGCGACCCGCAGCAGGACAGGTCTTCTCCTCCACGCAGCCTGGCGGGGAGGTCGTCGCCGCACCGGTCTGGTCGCACGTCCTGGTCTTCGTCCTCGCCCTGGGCGTGGCTGTCGGCGTCGGGCTCTACCGCCGGGCTCGCCGGGACCTCACCGAGGTGCGCGCTCAGAGCCGTGAGCAGGCACAGACCACCCAGCACCTGCGCACAGAGCTCACGCGCCAGGAGGAACGAGACCTCATCGCCCGGGAGGTCCACGACACCCTCGCCCACAGGCTCTCGCTCGTCTCGTTGCAGGCAGGAGCGCTCGAGGTGGTCGCTGCGGGTGACCCCGAGCTCCAGGAGGCCGCGAGCGCCGTCCAGGCGAACGCGCACAGGTCGCTCGACGACCTCCGAGGGTTGATCGGGGTGCTGCGCGACCCGGCCTCGGCCCGGTCGGCGACCACGGAGCCGCCGGTCCAGCTCTCCCTCGACGACCTCGCCGAGCTGCTCACCACGACGCGGGAGGCCGGCACCCCGGTCGTCGCGACAGTCGTGGTGAGCGACGCGACGTCGGCGAGCGCACCGTTCACCCACGCCGTCTACAGGATCGTGCAGGAGTCGCTCACCAACGCGAGCAAGCACGCCCCCGGCCTGCCGCTCGACGTCGCACTCACGGCGTCTGCGGCTTCAGGGCTGCACCTGCGCGTGTCGAACCCGCTCCCCTGCGAGGCGCGCGCTGGCGGGGTGCCCGGGGCTGGTGCCGGGGTCACGGGGATCCACGAGAGGGTCCGGCTGCTCGGCGGGCGCGCTCAGGTGGGGCCGCACGACGGGCGCTTCGTCGTCGACGTTTGGCTGCCGTGGGTGGTGCACAGCGCCTGACCCGTCGAGGGCCCGCACGGGTGTGTGCGCAGGTGAGTCCGCGCGCGGCCTAGCATGTGAGACGTGATCCGCGTCCTGCTCGTCGACGACGACCCGCTCGTCCGCCGCTCCCTGCGCCAGATCCTCGACAGCGACCCCGGCATCGAGGTGGTCGCCGAGGCCGACGACGGTGACGCCGTCGTCGAGGCCGTGCAGGCGCACCACCCTGACCTCGTCCTCATGGACCTTCGGATGCGCCGTGTGCACGGCGTCGAGGCGACTGCAGCGGTCCGCGCTCTGCCCGGAGCACCCGAGGTGGTCGCGATGACGAGCTTCGGGGCAGACGAGCAGGTGCTGCGCGCCCTCGACGCGGGTGCGCGGGGGTTCCTGCTCAAAGACACCTCGCCCTCGGCGATCAAGCTCGCGGTGCACGACGTCATGGCCGGAGACGCGTCGCTCTCCCCAGCCGTCGCGCGCTATCTGGTCGACCACGTGACGAGCGACCGCCACGGCCCTGTGCGTGACGGAGCCGCGGGCCGGCTGGCCGTGCTCACCGACAGAGAACGGCAGATCGCCCTCGGTGTGCACGCCGGGCTGACCAACGACGAGATCGGACGCCAGCTGTTCGTCAGCGGGGCGACTGTGAAGACCCACCTGAGCAACGTGCTCACCAAGCTCGACCTGGACGGGCGGGTCCAGCTCGCGATCCTCGTGGAGAGGTCCGGCACGGCTGCTGGCACTACGGGCTGAGGCCGCGGGAAAGTCGCGGCACCCGGTCGACCAGGAGCCTCAGCCCGCGAGCGCCGCGTCGTCGGAGTCCACGTCGGCCTTCCAGGCCGCCTTGTCGCTGCGCCAGCCTTCTTCGGTGCGGCCACGCCGCCAGTAGCCGGAGGCGGAGAGCGCCGAGACCGGCACGTCCCGCTCGCCGCGCAGGAACCTGCGGATGTCTCGGACGAAGCCGGCGTCGCCGTGCAGGAACACCTGCGGGACGCCCGGCGGGAACTCCCACCCCGTCACGGCCTCGACGAGGGGTGAGTCCTCAGCACCGGCCACCGCGTGACCGGCGACGCCTCTGTGCACCCAGGTGACGAGCGGGTCACCGTCCACGCTGGTCGCCGGCGACGTGAGCGGAAGCTCGCCGTCGGGTCCGTCGACCTCGAGGAACACCTTGACGCGGGCTCCCGCAGGCATGGCCTCGAGGGCCGAGGCGATGGCGGGCAGAGCGCTCTCGTCCCCGACGAGCAGGTGCCAGTCCGCGTCGTCCGCCGGGGCGTAGGCGCCACCCGGACCGAGCAGCGGCATCGGGTCGCCCGCCTGGGCCGAGGCCGCCCACGGTCCGGCGAGCCCGGTGTCGCCGTGCACCACGAAGTCGATCGCGAGCTCGCCCGCGGCGGCGTCGTACCAGCGGACCGTGTACGTGCGCTGCCTGTCGCGCTGCCCCTCGACCTCGGGCGGGAAGCAGAGCTTGACGTAGCGGTCGGTGAACTCTGTCGGGTCGAAGCCCGCCAGTCCTGGACCACCGAGCACGACGCGCACCATGTGCGGGGTGAGGCGCTCGGTGCGGACCACGACGGTCTGGGTCGGGACGCGGACAGGGCGGCCCTCACGGACCGGAGGCGTCACGGGCGCGTCGGTGGCCGTGACCGGCACCTGCGGCTCGCCGGATCCCGGCTGGCCCGACAGGGATGACTCTGCTGACACGGTGATGCCTCCATCAGTTGACTAAGGCAACCCTAACCCTGGAATCGCTCTCGGGGTGCAGCGATCTCGCTCGCGTGGCTGCGCGCCCCGAGCTGTGCACCCAGGCCGTGCACCCCGGGCGGGAGGCCCGGGGTGCACGGCGGCGTGGTCAGACCTCGCGTCGGCGACGGGCAGCGCGCAGCGCCAGCCACCCGTCCGCTTCGAGCAGCAGCGCGGCGACACCGAGGGAGGCGACCTCGGTCCCCGTGACAGCGAGCCCGCTGCTCTGCTGACCGGCACCGGCACCGGCCTGGGGCGCCTCGGTCGGGCCCGGGTCCACCCCGGGAGCCGGGTCGGTCCCCGGCGCCGGGTCCGTCGGGACCGGGAGGACGGTGCCGTCCTCCGCGACGGTGACGATCACCGGGGCTGACTGTGCGCCCTCGAACGCCGGGTCGCCGGGATAGCCGACCAGGAGCGTCCGCTCCCCCGCCGGCAGGTCTGCCAGCGACAGCACCGCAGTCCCGTCGGCGAGCTGGACGACGAGTCCCGAGGGCACGCCGTCGACGGTCGCCTCGACGGTGCCTGTCGGCACACCCGTCGCGGGGGCCCGCGGGACGACCGAGACCGACACGGTCCCGGGCTCGACAGCCTGGGCGAGCGCGCGCGCCTGGTCGTCCTGCGCCGTCGACGCGGCCGGTCCTCCGGCTGTCGTGACGACGACGTCGACAGCGCCCCGGGTGATCGCGAGCGGCAGAGTGCCGCTCTCGACGGCGGTATAGCGCTGGTCCCCCAGGTAACGGACGGTGAGGCTGTGGTCACCGACGGCGAGCAGCGGGACGTCGACGCGCACAGCACCGTCGACCAGGTCGAGCGGCGCACCGCTCACGGCTCCGTCCACCACGAGCTCGACCTGCCCCGTGGGCACCGCGGGGTACCCGGAGCCGAGCCTGACGTCGAGCGCGACGGCCTCGCCCGAGACCGCCGAGGTCGCGGTCGCGTCGACGACGAGGCTCGGCTCGGTGACGACCGTCGGGACCGGGACCCGAGACCAGTCCTGCGCCGTCATGCCCGACGCGAGGTAGAAGCCCACGTACGAGGGCTGGTTGTACGTGGTCTGCTGACGGGCGACCTCTCCCCTGTACTGCGGGTCGTGCATGAGCGTGTACATCTTGGTCTGGGAGACCGTGGCGCTCGTGTAGATGCGGATCGCCGACGAGTCCGCGGTCCGCACCAAGAGCTCTTCGCGCCAGTCGCCGAGGATGTCCGCCACGAGGGACGGTGTGCCCTTGGTGCCGTTGTTGGTCAGCGTGCCCGTCGCCGTGAGCAGGGCCTCACCCGAGGCCCAGTCACGGACCACGGGCGTCTGCGTCCCCGACCCCTCGACGATCTGCCGAGTGAGGTCGGGCTGCCACAAGATGCTCATGTTCGTACCGGGAGCAGCGTCGCCGAGCGCCGTGCCGTCGGCGGCCTGCAGCCCGAGGGTCTCCCCGACAGGGCTGCCGGCCCAGACCTCGACGCCGCGGGTGCCGGGCTCGACGTCGCCGATCATGCCGCGTCCGGTGTCGACGCCCGAGTACTCGCCGAAGAGCACCTCGCCGGTCGCCGCGTCGCGCAGCGCGTAGCCGTAGGGGGCGTAGGCGCCACCCTCGTGGACCGTGAAGATCTCGAGCCCCGGGCGGTCCGGGTCGATGTCTGTCACGTGCATCGCGTCGCCGTGGCCCAGCTTGGCCAGCGCACCCGGGTCTGCGCTGCCGGACGGGAGCACGTCATAGCTGCTGTAGAGCAAGGACTTCCCGTCGTCGTCGATCGTCGCCGAGCCGTAGACGATCTCCTGCCTGCCGTCTCCGTCCACGTCGGCCGAGCTCAGCGAGTGGAAGCCTTGGGTGGTGAGGGTGCCGAACTCTGGGTCTGTGCCCTCGACCCCGTGGGGCGAGTCGTCGAAGGGGTTGCTCATGGGCGTCCAGCCGCTGTCGACGTCCCATCGCTGAGTGAGGTGCTCGCCGTCCCAGTCGTAGGCCACCAGGGTCGAGCGCGTGTAGTAGCCACGGGCGAACACGGCGCTCGGGCGCTCGCCGTCGAGGTAGGCCACCGTCGCGAGGAACCTGTCGACCCTGTTGCCCGGCTCGATGCGTGACATCGCGTAGTCGCCCCACAGGAGCCCGTCGTCGGTGCGTCCCGGTGCGTAGGGCACGGTCTCGAGCTCGCCCCCCGTCGCACCGTCGAAGACCGTCAGGTACTCAGGCCCGTCGAGGACGAAGCCCTCGAAGTCACGGAGCACGTTGCGAGAGCTGCGGGCCGGTGCGAAGTCGTCGATGAAGTGGTCCGCCACGACCTCGGCGTCCTGGCGGCTCAGCGGGTAGTCCATGGCGGGGAGCGGTTCGACCCCGTCGAGGGCGAGAGCCTCCTGGAGGGTGGCCGGCCAGGCCCCGGCGACGACCTCCGGGTGCTCGTTCCACCCCTGGAACACGTCGACCAGGTGCTCGCGGTAGTCGGCTGCGCTCATGCGGTAGTCGTCGTCGTGCGTGTAGCCGGCGTCGACGTCGGCCTGCGGCATCGTCACGTAGGACTCGGCTGTCACAGCCCCCGTGCTGTCGTAGGTGGTCGTGCGCGTGCCGGGCGCTGTCTTGAGCATCATCTCGGCACGACCGTCGCCGTCGAGGTCGTAGACGAGGAACTGCGTGTAGTGGGCACCCGCGCGGATGTTGACGCCGAGGTCGACACGGTGCAGCAGGGTGCCGTCCGTGCGGTACGTGTCGATGAAGACCGGGCCTGTGTAGCCGCGCTGCGAGACGTCTTTCGCGTTGGAGGGGTCCCACTTGACCACGAGCTCGTAGGTGCCGTCGCCGTCCACGTCGCCGACGCTCATGTCGTTGGCCGCGTAGGTGTATGCCTCACCGGCGGGGGTGACCCCGTCGGCCGGACGGTCGAGCGGGACGTCGGTGAAGGTGTCCGCCCACGGCGTCACCTCGTCGCTCGGCTGCTGCTCGACACCGTCGACCAGCGCCGTGACCGAGTAGACGGAGCCAGCGGTGCCGGCTGGGTCGAGGTAGCTCGTGCTGTCGGTCACCGTGTCGAGCGCGACGCCGTCTCGGTAGACGACGAAGTCCGAGCCTGTGAGCCCCGCCTCCGAGGAGCCGGTGACCTCTTGGGCGAGCAGACGCCAGCTGAGGAACACCCCACCGTCCGTGCGCGCGGCCACCAGCCCGCGGTCGAGGTCTTCGAGCCTGGGGGTGCCCTCGCTGCCGGGGGCGGCGGCTGCCAGGGTGCTCTGGCTCCCCGGCAGGGTGGGCGTCGTGGCGGCTGTCGGCGAGGCCGCGCCGGCGGCGGAGCCTGTGAGCACGAGCGCCGAGGCGACGGCGGCCGCGAGCACCCCGCTCGCGGTCCGTCGGTGGTCGAGATTCATCATTGAATCCTTTCAATGCTGCCGGCAGCGACGGTCGCCGCGTGCCCAGTGGTGATTCGACGCCCAGATCTCCCGCACGGTCCTCGATGACCTGCACGGCCCGGGAGAGCGCTTCCCGACAGTCGAGTATCGGCAGTCCCGCGGGTTCGTGTCAATCGCTGGGCGTCGTGCCCGCACGTGCGCCCAGCCGCCGGAGCGTGCCGGGAGCGTGGCCGAAGACAGCGCGAGACCCGCACGACCGAGGTCGTGCGGGTCTCGCGGTGGGTCCTGCCCGGCTACCGGGTTGGCAGTGTCAGTAACCCGTCGCCTGCTCCGTGGGGGCAGAACCGGCGGACGCGTCGAGCCCGTCGAGGACGGCTGCGGTCCCCGAGAGGCCGAGACGCGTCGCACCGGCCTCGATCATCGCGAGGGCGTCAGCGGCGGTGCGGACCCCGCCGCTGGCCTTGACGCCGAGGCGCCCGCCGACGGTCTTGGCCATGAGCTCGACGGCGTGGACGCTCGCCCCACCGGCCGGGTGGAAGCCCGTCGACGTCTTGACGAAGTCGGCCCCGGCGGCCTCGCTCGCCTCGCAGGCCTTGACGATCTCGTCGTCGGTCAGGGCTGCCGACTCGATGATCACCTTGAGGACCGTCGGGTGCGTGGCGGCAGCCCGGACCGCAGCGATGTCAGCCTGGACCTGGTCCCAGTCGCCAGCCTTCGCCGCACCCAGGTTGATCACCATGTCGACCTCGTGGGCGCCGTCGAGGACTGCGTGCGCAGCCTCTGCGGCCTTGACCTCGGGCTGGTGGGCGCCGGAGGGGAACCCGCACACCGTGGCGATCTTGACGGTGCTGCCGGCGGGCAGGGCGATCGGCAGCTTCGACGGCGAGATGCAGATCGAGTAGGTGCCGAGCTCTGTCGCCTCCTCGGCGAGCGCGGCGACGTCAGCCTGGGTCGACTCGGGCTTGAGGAGCGTGTGGTCGACGTACTGTGCGAGCTCGTCGCGGGTGAGGGTCTCGTGGCTCATCGTTCTCTCCGTGGTTCGGGACTGTCCCCGCGGGTCGGGTCGACCGTGACGGGGATCTGATGTGTGCCTGTGAAGGCGAGGCGTGCGCCGCTCTCGCGGCCCTGCTGAGCGGTCGGGTCGACCGCTGTCACTGCTCCGCGACGGCTGCGTAGCCGGCGAGGATCTGCTCGCCGAGGGCGTGCCGCTCGTCGTGGTGGATGAAGGCGCTCCAGGCGGCGGCGAGCGTCGCGTCGCGCAGGTCGTCGAGGGTCCAGCCGGCTTCGTCGACGAGCAGCGTCATCTCACGGGTCATGGAGGTCGCCGACATGAGGCGGTTGTCGGTGTTGACCGTCACCGCGAAGTCGAGGTCGCGCAGGGCGGAGATCGGGTGCTCGGCGATGGTGGCAGCGATGCCGGTCTGCAGGTTCGACGAGGGGCACAGCTCGAGCGGGATCTGGTTGTCGCGGACCCAGTGCGCGACCCGACCGAAGCGCGGAGCGTCGGTGCCCAGGTCTTCGATGTCCTCGACGATGCGGGCGCCGTGCCCGATCCGGCTGGCCTGGCCGAGGTGCACGGCCTCGGAGATGGACTCGACCCCGTCGGCCTCGCCCGCGTGGATGGTCGTGGGGAACCCGGCGTCGTTGAGGGTGCGCCACGCCTGCGGGAAGCGGGAGGGCGGGAACCCGGCCTCGGCCCCGGCGATGTCGAAGCCGACCACACCGCGGTCCCGGTTGACCAGAGCGAGCTCGACGATCTCTTCCCAGCGGTCCGCGTGGCGCATCGCGGTGATGAGCTGACCGACCCGGATGGTGCGACCGGCGGCAGCGGCCTCGGCGACACCCTGCTCGATGCCCTCCTGGACCGCGTCGACGGCGTCCTGCAGGCTCAGGCCCGCGGTGAGGTGCTGCTCGGGCGCCCAGCGCTGCTCGGCGTAGACGACACCGTCGGCGGCGAGGTCGACGACGGCCTCCCGTGCGACGCGCGCGAGTCCCTCACGCGTCTGCATGACCGCGATCGTGTGGTCGAAGGTCTCGAGGTAGCGCACGAGGGTGCCCGAGTCAGCCGCCTCGAAGAACCAGCGGCGGAGCTCGTCGGGGTCCGTGGTGGGCAGCGTGTGACCCACCTCGGCGGCGAGCTCGACGATGGTCTCCGGACGCAGACCACCGTCGAGGTGGTCGTGCAGCAGGACCTTGGGCAGGGCGGCGATCGGCAGCGCGGAAGTCATGCCCCCACGGTACCGTCGCGGGGCTGGTCGTAGGGCGTCGTCCACAGCGGCGAGCCGCGCAGGTTCGATCGACGGCGAGCCGCACGAGTCCGACTGGGCACGCGTCTCGCTCGTCAGCCCCGCGCCCGCTGCGGGCCGGCAGGCAGCAGGACCCACGTGATGTGCGACCACCCCCCGTAGGCGGGTCGCCGCCCGCCTACGGTGCGCAGGCCGTCCTCGTCGACGGGGTGGAGCCGCCCTGAGCTGGGCTCGTAGACCTCGAGGGCGTGACCGTCCGGGCTGGTGAGCACGACGACGTGCCGGGGCACAGCCGTCACGAGCCCGGTCATGGTGTCGCCCCCTGTGTACAGCGGGACGGGCACGCCCGAGCGCGCCCAGGCCACGGCGAGGTCGATCAGCGGCAGGCTCTGCGACGGACGGCTGTCGACGACGAGCCTGTGGGTGTACGTGAGGTCCCCGTACCGGGCGACCTGCGCGGCTGACCACGGCGGGGTGCCGAGGGCACCGGGCCACCTGAGACCAGCGAGCGCGCGCCGGGTGCTGGCCGCCTTCACGGCGAGCTGGGCGAGGTCGAAGGCACCGGGGTTCGTGAGGCGACGTGCGAGGTCGTGGTCACCGGCCGCTGCGGTGACGACGAGGGCAGCCGAGCCGCAGGTCGTGCCGTCGACCTGGACGGCTCCTCCGGGGCCGAGCGAGGAGACGACGGCGCGCACGCGGCCCTGACGGTCGTCCGGCACCACGGACGTCTCGGGACCGGCCGGCAGTGCAGCCCTGCCGCCGCCGCAGAGGTAGAGCAGCTCGGAGAGCTGCCGTCCCGTGCGCGGTCGTCCGCTGCTCACAGCGCACCGAAGGCACGAGAGAGCGCGAGCGTGACGCCGAGCGTGCCGAGCAGCGACACCGCCACGACGAGCCTCAGGAGACCCCCAGCCGGCCCAGGACGTGCCGAGGCGTCACCCTCGGGCCGCGGCCGCGTCACGCTCTGGCGAGCCGGGCCGCGCACGAGCAACCACCACCCGACGGCCGTGGTGAGCGCGGCTCCGAGGATCACGAGCACCCACGCCTGCTCACGCACGGCGGTCAGTGTCAGCAGCACCGAACCGAGCTGCACGCTGAGCAGAGACCGCTGCCAGGCGAGGGCCGTCCGTTCGGGCTGGGCACCGTAGAGGTCGGGCCGGGCGCTGTGCGGCGCCGGCATCAGACGACCGACACCACGGCGTAGCCCGCGAGGACGAGGGCCATCAGCACGACCCCTCCGGCGAGCACGGGGAGCGCCGTCGGGGCCGGGAGCGGCGCCCCGGTCCGCAGCGCGATCTCGTTGCGCCGCCACGTCCGCCACCCGTAGCCGGCGACGGCCGCCCCGGCGAGGCAGGCGACGGCGGCGATCACGTCGAGGAGCACGGTGAGCTCGGCGAAGGTCGCGAGCGAGGTCAGCGCGACCCCGCCCGCGACGAGCCCGAGCCCCGTCCGCACCCACGCGAGCGCTGTCCGCTCGTTCGCGAGGGAGAACCTGGCGTCGGGCTCGTCACCGACCCCGTACACCGCGCGCGGACGTCGCTGGTCTTCCACAGGGACCGGCTCGGTCGCAGGGACCGGCTCATCCGCAGCGACAGGCTCGCCCGCGGAGACCGGCTCGCCCGGAGCGCCCGACCGCGCAGGCGGTCGGGGCTGCTCAGGCTCGTCGGGCCGCTGCGGCACGTCTCAGTCGATCCTGGCGATGATGAGGTCCTGGTGGACGTCACCGCGGGGCTCGGCCTCGACCGTGATCGAGTGACGGGCGATCTCGAGCGCCCGGTCGAACCGCTCGGGGGTGTCGGTGTGCAGCGTGAGGATCGGCTGGCCTGCGACCACGCGGTCGCCGGGCTTGGCGTGGATCTCGACACCGGCACCTGCCTGGACGGCGTCCTCGCGGCGCGCACGGCCGGCGCCGAGGCGCCATGCCGCGATGCCGACGTCGAGGGCGTCGAGCCCGGTGAGGACACCGTCGCTCTCGGCGAGGATCTGCTGGTTCTCGGTCGCGACGGGGAGCGTCGCGTCGACGTCGCCGCCCTGGGCGCTGATCATCGCGCGCCAGCGGTCCATCGCCCGGCCGTCGGACAGCGCAGCACGGACCTCGTCCGCAGCGACGTCGCGGCCTGCGCCGGCGAGCATCTCGACGGCGAGGGCGACGGTGAGGTCGACCACGTCGGAGGGGCCACCACCGGCGAGCACCTCGACCGACTCGCGGACCTCGAGGGCGTTGCCCGCGGTGAGGCCGAGCGGGGTCGACATGTTGGTGAGCAGCGCGACCGTGCGGACACCCGCGTCGGTGCCGAGGTCCACCATGGTGCGGGCGAGCTCGCGTGCAGAGGCCTCGTCCTTCATGAAGGCGCCGGTGCCGACCTTGACGTCGAGGACGAGCGCGCCGGTGCCCTCGGCGATCTTCTTGCTCATGATCGAGGACGCGATGAGCGGGATGGCCTCGACGGTCCCCGTGACGTCGCGGAGCGCGTAGAGCTTGCGGTCGGCCGGTGCGAGGCCCGAGCCGGCCTGGCAGATGACGGCGCCGACGTCTTCGAGCTGGCGCATCATCTCGTCGTTGGTCAGCGCCGCGCGCCACCCGGGGATCGACTCGAGCTTGTCGAGCGTGCCGCCGGTGTGCCCGAGCCCGCGGCCCGAGAGCTGCGGGACCGCCACGCCGAAGACCGCGACCAGCGGTGCGAGCGGGAGCGTGATCTTGTCGCCGACGCCACCCGTCGAGTGCTTGTCGGAGGTCGGGTGCGACAGCGCGGAGAAGTCCATGCGCTCGCCCGAGGCGATCATGGCGGCGGTCCAGCGGGAGATCTCCTCGCGGTCCATGCCGTTGAGCAGGATCGCCATGTTGAGGGCTGCCATCTGCTCTTCGGCGATCACGCCGCGGGTGTACGCGTCGATGACCCAGTCGATCTGCTCCGGGCTCAGCGTGCCCTTGTCGCGCTTGACGCGGATGACGTCGACGGCGTCGAAGGCCTCGGCCTTGCGCTGGGTGTCCTCGGTGAGTGGCACGTGGGTGGCTCCGTTCATCGGTCGGGCTGTCCGCCGGTGGGCGGGACGACCCTGTGTGGCGCAGGTCAGGCGCTGCGTGTTCGTGGTGCTGGTCGTGCTCATAGTGCAGTCGTGCTGGTCGTGCGGTCCGTCCCGGGGGACGGGTGCGGGCGGCGTCCAGGCTGGACGCCGCCCGCAGCGTGCTCAGGCGTCGGCGGCCCGGGTGACGAGGTCGTCAGGTCCGAAGGCGTCGGGCAGCACCTCGCTCATGGGGACGATGCCGCGCATCGTCTCGACGAGCAGCGACGGTCCGCCGTGCTCCCACAGGAGCTGGCGGCACCGGCCGCAGGGCATGAGGGTGTTCCCGTGCCCGTCGACGCAGGTGAAGGCGACGAGGCGCCCTCCGCCCGAGGCGACGAGCGAGGAGACGAGCCCGCACTCGGCGCAGAGCACGACGCCGTAGGCGGCGTTCTCCACGTTGCAGCCCGTGACGACCCGTCCGTCGTCCACCAGTGCGGCCGCGCCGACGGGGAACTTGGAGTAGGGCGCGTAGGCCTTGGACATGATGTCGCGAGCAGCCCCGCGCAGGGACTCCCAGTCGATCTCTCGGCTCGTGGTCGAGCCAGCGGTCTCGGTGGTCATGTCTCAGCCCTTCACGTAGGGCTCGCCGGCCGCAGCCGGTCCACGCACACGACCGACGAGGCCGGCGACCGCGAAGATCGTGACGATGTACGGGAGCATGAGCATGAACTGGTTGGGGATCGGCGTCTCGAGGACACCGAGCACCTGCTGAAGCTTGTCGGCGAAGCCGAACAGCAGCGCGGCGCCGAGGGCGCCGACCGGGGACCAGCGTCCGAGGATCATCGCGGCGAGCGCGATGTAGCCCTTGCCCGCCGTCATCTCCTGGCCGAAGGCACCGACCGAGCCGAGGGTGAAGAACGCCCCACCGAGGCCGGCGACCGCCGAGCCGAGGAGCACGTTGCCCCAGCGCATCTTGTTGACGTTGATGCCGACCGTGTCAGCAGCCTGGGGGTACTCCCCCACGGCACGGACACGCAGACCCCAGCGGGTGCGGAACAGCGCGACCGCGATGACTGCGACGGCGATGTACAGCAGGTAGACGATGATCGACTGGCGGAACAGCACCGGGCCGAGGATCGGGATCTCGGACAGCAGAGGGATCGGCAGGGACGGCAGGCGCGGCGGCGAGTTGAGGGTCGCCGCGTTCTCCTTGAGGACCGAGCTGAACAAGAAGCTCGTCAGACCCACCGCGAAGACGTTGAGCACCACACCGACGATGATCTGGTTGACCGAGTACTTGACGGTGAAGAGCGCGAGCATCGAACCGATGAGCAGACCCGCGACAGGTGCCGCGACGAGCCCGAGGTACGCGTTGCCGGTGACGGAGCCGAGCACCGCGGCACCGAAGGCGCCCGTGAGGAGCTGCCCCTCGATCGCGATGTTGACCACACCGGCACGCTCGTTGAGCAGACCGCCGAGCGCACCGAAGGCGAGCGGCACGGCGAGCAGGAGCGAGCCCTGCAGCAGGCTGACGAGGGAGGTGCTCTTGTCGGCCACAGCCCACACCAGGAAGGTGAGGACCCAGAGGACCCCGAAGAGCCCCGTCACCCAGGTGCCGACCTTGAGGCCCTGACGGACCCGCAGGTAGGAGTAGGCGGCGAGCAGCAGCGCGACGACCGAGAGGATCACGGCGGTGGTGCGGGTCGGCAGCTCGACGGGGTCGAAGGTCACGAAGTCTGTCGAGGTCGACAGACCGAAGGTGGTCGTCGCGCCCGCGGGCCCGAGGAGACCGAAGACGACGAGCGACAGGAGGCCGAAGGCCCCGAGCACGATGGGCAGCCTGTAGGCGCGCTTCGCACTCACGGTCGACACGTCGCCGACCAGGACGTCGGTGGCGGTCATGCGCTGGCACCCTTCGTGAGAGCAGGCTGGATCGGGAGCCGGAAGATCGAACGGATCAGCGGCGGCGCCGCGATGAAGAGGACGACGAGGGACTGGATGACGAGGACGATGTTGATCGACGTACCCGTCGCACCCTCCATCGCCCGGCCACCGACGTTGAGGCCCGCGTAGAGCAGACCTGCGAAGAAGATCCCGAGGGGCTTGGAGCGGCCGAGCAGCGCGACGGTGATCGCGTCGAAGCCGATCGACCCGGCGATGCCGCCCGTGAGAGCCTTCTCGGTCCCGAGGATCTGGACGGCCCCGGCGAGGCCCGTGAGGGCACCCGAGACGACCATGACGAGGACGAAGGACGAGGAGACCGCCATGCCGGCGGTCCGCGCGGCGCTCGGGTTGGACCCGACGGCGCGGAAGCGGAAGCCCCACGTCGAGCGCGTCATGAGCCACCACACGAAGACCGCGGCGAGGATCGCGACGAGGAACCCGGCGTGCAGGCGGAACTGGTCGCCGAGCAGCAGCGGCAGCTGGGCGTTCTCCCGGATACCGGGGCTCTTGGGCTGGTTGGAGCCCTCACGCGTGAAGGACGACGTGGTGAGCAGGTAGGCCACCAGGTACAGCGCGATGTAGTTGAGCATGATCGTGACGATCACCTCGTGCGCACCGGTCCGGGCCTTGAGGAACCCGGCCACACCAGCCCACACACCTCCGGCGAGGATTCCGCCGATGATCGCGAGCAGCAGGTGCAGGACGGGCGGGAGCGACCAGGTGAAGCCGATGTAGCCACCGATGGCCGCGCCCATGAGGACCTGCCCCTGGGCGCCGATGTTGAACAGGCCGGCGCGGAAGCCGACAGCCACGCCGAGCGCGGCGATGATGAGCGGCGTCGCGACGGTCATGGTCTCGGTGAGCGGGCGCAGGGCGCGCGCAGCCGAGGGGGCGTCGTAGTTGAAGACGGCCCCGCGGAACATCGCGGTGTAGGCGTCGCTGACCGACGACCACGCGGCGCCGAAGAAGTCGGCGGGCCGGGCGAAGATGTAGCTCGCCGTGTCACGGACGTCAGGGTCGACGGCGATGATGAGGAGTCCGCCGATGACGAGGGCCAGCACGAAGGCCAGGACTGTCACCCCGAACCCACCGGTGGTCACCTCGCGCAAGACCTGGGCGGCGCGGCCCCCGGTCGCAGCGGTCGGCTGCTCGACGTCCTTCGCCGGTGGAGCGGCGGGGCCGCCCTTCTCGGGATCGGTGCGCTGGTCGTTCACTGGGTCTTCCCTGTCTGGTCGTCTCGAGGTGCCGGCGTGGCTGTGGCCTGGGCGAGCGCCTCGTCGTGCGGGACGCCGGCCATCATGAGGCCGAGGACGTCGCGGGGGGTGGTGGAGGGGACGATGCCGATGATCCTGCCGCGGTACATGACGGCGATGCGGTCGGCGAGCTCGACGACCTCGTCGAGCTCGGTCGACACGATGATCACAGGGGTGCCGTTGTCACGCTCCTGGACGATCCTGCGGTGCAGGAACTCGATCGAGCCGACGTCGACACCACGTGTCGGCTGGCTCGCGATGAACAGCTTGAGCGGACGGGAGAGCTCGCGGGCGAGCACGACCTTCTGCTGGTTGCCGCCCGAGAGGCGTCCGACGTGCTCACCGGGACCCTGCGTGCGGATGTCGAACTCGTCGATGCGCTTCTCGGCGTTCTTGCGGATCGCCGTGAGGTCGAGCGCGATGCCCTTGGCGTAGGGCGCCTTGTCGTAGAGGTCGAGCACGAGGTTCTCGGCGACGGAGAAGTCGAGGACGAGCCCGTCGACCTTGCGGTCCTCGGGGACGAAGCCGACACCGGCGTGCAGCACCTTGTCAGGGCTCAGGCCGGCGATGTCGCGGCTGTCGAGGGTGATGGTCCCGGCGGCGACGGGCTGCAGCCCGAGGATCGCCTCGGACAGCTCGGTCTGGCCGTTGCCCTGGACACCGGCGATCGCGACGATCTCGCCCTGGGCGACGTCGAAGGACACGTCGTCGACGACGGCCTGACCTGTCGCGGACAGCACGGTGAGGTGGTCGACGACGAAGGTGCGCTCCCCCGGCGTCGCGGGAGCCTTGTCGAGACCGAGGGACACGGCGCGGCCGACCATGAGCGAGGCGAGCTCACCCTCGGAGGCTGTCGGCTCGGCGGAGCCCACGACCTTGCCGCGGCGGATGACCGTGATGACGTCGGCGACAGCCTTGACCTCACGGAGCTTGTGGGTGATGAAGACGAGGGACGTGCCGGCTGCCTTGAGCTGACGCATGATCTCGATGAGCTCGTCGGTCTCCTGAGGGGTGAGCACCGCGGTGGGCTCGTCCAGGATGAGCACCTTGGCCTCGCGGGCCAGAGCCTTGACGATCTCGACACGCTGCTGGACTCCGACAGGGAGGTCCTCGACGACGGCGTCGGGGTCCAGGCCGAAGCCGAACCTGTCGGACAGCTCGCGCACCCGGCGGCGTGCGGACTCGAGGTCGAGGAATCCCCCGGCCTTCGTGTCTTCGCTGCCGAGCATGACGTTCTCGGCGACGGTGAACACGGGCACCAGCATGAAGTGCTGGTGCACCATGCCGATCCCTGCGCGCAACGCGTCGCCCGGTCCTCGGAAGTCGACAGGGGTGTCGTCGACGACGATCTCGCCCGAGTCGGCCTGGTACAGGCCGAACAGGACGTTCATGAGTGTGCTCTTGCCGGCACCATTCTCCCCGAGGAGGGCGTGGACCTGCCCTTCTTCGACGACCAGGTCGATGTGGTCGTTCGCGACGAGCGGACCGAAGGACTTGGTGATCCCTCGCAGTTCCAACTTCACGTGCGTTCTCCTTCAAGCGCGCCGACAACCTGCCAGCGACAGTAGACCAGAAGAGGCCAAGCCGGCCCGACGTGCGTCGGGCCGGCTTGGCCGGTCGTTCAGGGGTACGTCACGGGGCGCTGATGGACTCCACCACGATCGTCCCGTTGATGATGTCCTCACGGAGCGCGTCGACCTGGTCCTTGAGCTCCTGCGGGACCTTGCTGTCGAACTCGTGGAACTCGGCGATGTCCACGCCGCCGTTCTCGAGCGTACCGACGTACGGCTCGGGCGAGAAGGAGGACTCGGAGGCAGCGGTGATGACGTCCTCGACAGCGGTGCTGATCTGCTTCAGCACGGAGGTGAGGATGACGTCAGCCGAGTCCGGGTTGAGGAGCGCACCGTCGGAGTCGACCCAGATGACCGAGACGCCCTCGGCGTCCTCAGCAGCGGCGAGCGAACCCGCGCCGACCGGACCAGCCACGGGCATGATGATGTCCGCGCCGGAGGAGATGAAGGTCTGCGTGAGCTGCTGGCCCTTGGACTGGTCCTCGAAGTCACCGGTGAAGGAGCCGTTCTGCGCTTCCTTGTCCCAGCCGAGGGTCTTGACAGCGGTGCCGTTGTCCTCGTTGTACTTGGCGACGCCGTCGACGAAGCCGTCCATGAAGATCGAGACCGTCGGGATCTGGACGCCGCCGTAGGTGGCGACCGTCCCCGTCTCGGTCATGCCTGCTGCGACGTAGCCCGCGAGGTACGCGGCCTCGGCGGTGTTGAAGCTCAGCGGCTTGACGTTGGGGAGCTCGATCGGAGCGCCGTCGGCGTCTGCGGCGGTCGAGTCGACGATCGCGAACTCGGTGTCCGGGTTGGCCGTGGCAGCGTCACCGGTCGCGGTGCCGAGCAGGTACCCGACCGTGACGATGATGTTGCAGTTGCCGGTGATGAGGTTGTCGATGTTCGGCGCGAAGTCCGACTCGTTCTGCGACTCCTGCGTCGCGACCTCGATGCCGAGCGCGTCGCGCGCGGCTGCGAGGCCGTTGAAGCCCGACTCGTTGAAGGACTTGTCGTCGAAGCCACCGGAGTCGGAGACCATGCAGGCCTTGAAGTCCGAGCCACCCTCGGCTGCGGCGCCGCTGGTCGCGTCGTCCTCGGGTGCGTCACCGCAGGCGGACAGGACCAGAGCAGCGGCGGCCGTGACCGCTGCGAGCTGAACAACTCTCTTCACGTGGAACTCCTGGTGTTCTTGTCGAGGAGCCGTTCCGGACGGGTCCACCTACATGGGCGCCGTTGCAGCACGCAGGTGGGCCCGGACGACCCTTGGTGACACGCACACTAGTGGTCGATCGGTTAACAGAGTGTTACCGGGAGGTCACACCGACCCTTCGTTACCAAACTGCAAACCAGTCCGCATCCGGAACACTCAGGCTCGGCCGGTCAGCGCCACCCGGGCGAGCATCGCGACGCCGTGCGAGATGGCCCCTTCGTCCACCTGCATGTCGCCCTGGTGGATGTCGTAGGTGTGACCTCCGGGCGTGCGTGTCCCGAGCCGCGCGAGTGCTCCAGGGATCTTGGTGAGGTACCAGGCGAAGTCTTCACCGCCGAGGGACTGCTCGGTCAGCTGGACGGACTGCGGGCCGATCATCTCGCGGGCTGCGGCCTCGAGAGCGGTCGTGCAGCGCTCGTCGTTCTCGACAGGCGGCACGCCGCGCTGGTGCACCACGTCGACGTCGACGCCGTAGGGCGCGCAGATCTGCTCGAGGGCGTCGTGCATGACCTGGGCCGCGTGCTCCCACGCGCGTCCGTCGAGGCAGCGCAGCGTGCCGCGGACGGTGCCGGTCGTCGGGATCGCGTTGTGCGCCTGGCCCGCGTGCACAGCGCCCCAGGTGAGGTTGACCCCTGAGCGCGGGTCGAGCCTGCGCCCGAGGACAGCGGGCGCCTGGGTGATGACCTGCCCGAGGGCGAAGACCACGTCACCGGTGAGGTGCGGGCGCGACGTGTGCCCACCGCTCGACGACAGTGTCACGGTGACCTCGTCGGAGGCCGAGGTGATCGGGCCGATGCGCGAGCCGATGGTCCCGAGGTCGATCTTCGGGTCGCAGTGCACCGCGTAGATCTCCTCGACACCCTCGAGGACACCCTGCTCGAGCAGGTCGAGCGCTCCCCCGGGCTGGACCTCCTCGGCGGGCTGGAAGATCAGACGGACGGGCCGCTCGAGCTGCCCGACCTCGTGGAGCGCGGCGAGGACGAGCCCAGCGCCGAGGACGACAGTCGTGTGGACATCGTGCCCGCAGGCGTGCGCGACCCCGTGAGTGGTCGAGGCGAAGGGCAGACCTGTCGTCTCGACGAGGGGCAGCGCGTCGATGTCGGCGCGCAGAGCCAGGCGACGGTGCCCGCTCTCGGCTGGCGTCGGACCGATGTCGCAGGTGAGGCCGGTGCCCGTGAGCATCCGCGGTTCGAGGCCGGCGGCCCGCAGCCGCTCGGCGATCACCACCGTCGTGCGGGTCTCGGTGCGCGCGACCTCGGGGTGCGCGTGGATGTCCCGCCGGATCGCCACGAGCTCGTCGTGCAGCCCCTTTGTCAGGGCAGCGATGCGGTCGGCAGACACGAGGGTTCCAGAGGTGCTCACCGGTCGAGGTTATCCCCGACGGCGGTGGTCGCGATGGCAACGACCGCTCTGCGGGCGGTGGACGCACCCGAGTTGCTGTTCTCGGCGGCCGCCAGTCTCTGGTCCTCCCACGCGTTCGTCCGTGCAGTCACTGATTCGCCTCTGCCATCGCTGCCTCTGTCAGGTAGCAGTCGGACGTGACCCTGATATCCAGACGCTCGCTGAAGACCACCGAGATCCGCCCTCCCCGGTCCGTGGACAGGTAGAAGTACTGATCTCCGACACCGTCCACAAACCGAGTCGCAGGTCTGTAACCATGTCGCACTGCCACGTCTTCGACGATCTCGAGAGCGCGCTCGGTGTGGTCGCTGGCGGTAGGAATCACACCCCGAGATCGAGTCCCCTCGGAGAAGGCACCGCGGACTTCGCTCTCTGCGGGCTCGCAGCCGCTGACGCCCCTTCGTACCGAGTCGTGGATCCAATCTGCGGTACCAACATCTGCATCGAGCGCCTGCCGAATCTCATCGAGAAGCGCTTCCGAGCCCCCGTGCATCTCCTCGTAGGTCGCCAGGCCCATCAACGCCTTCCGCGCTGCGTCGACCTCTTGGGCCGAAACCCAGTCGTCAGGACCTGCGGTCTCCGCCATGCTCGTCACCGTCCAAGTTCCTAAAAGCACGCATACGACGAGAGCCAGCGATCGCAGCAACCGTCCACGCACGCTCACGCGTTCAGCCCTAGCCAAAGTACTCTGCCTTATCTGGACGCCCGGCTATCACTGCGGCCAGGTTGTGCAGAGTCGAGGATCCCTCGACTAGGTAGCTGTGATGCTCTCCAGCAGTGAGTTCGACACCGTCTACCTCGAAGGCGTCGGTGGTGAGCTCTTCCCAGCCGTCACCCGTCGAGGGTTGATGCTTGTACCAACCCAGGTTCACGACACCTCGGATGGGGTCGTTGGCGTTTGCCATCCAATACCTGTTGATGTCGTCCGAGAGCGTCTTAGCTATCCCCGGACCCCCGTAGGTGACCACGTTGTCGATCTGGCTACCCGGGAGCTGCGAAGCCAGAGTTACGGGAAGCGCGCCGTATGAGTGACCGCCAACCGTGATGGTGGGTTCGGCGCTGCCATCCGGCCTCGCGGCAACAAGCCCCTGGGTGAAGTTCCGTAGAGCAGAATGACCCTCCTGGGCGAATGACGGATCAGCGGCATCCGCATAGGTAGGGGGCGCTGCGTAGCCGAGCCAGGCAACAATCGCAGATTCACCCTCAGTGAGAGTCCCCACGACTTCGACGTTCTCACGTAGAGCCTCTGCACTCGAGTCGAATTTCGCAAGGCCCTCGTAGACGTTTGTACCCTTACCTCCAACTACCACGCCAACAAACTCGGCGTAGTCAGGGTCGCCGACCGCGACTGCCGCCAGAGGTTCCGGCCCAGTGATGTCGAGGTGCAGCAACAGTCGCCCGCCGCGCTCCAGCACGTGCTTGACCGATCCGATCGCGGCAATCCGCTTCTCGAGTGACTCGATACGCTCACGCTGGGAGTCTGATTGCTCGTCGAGGCTCAACGCCTCGCGTTCCGCCACGAGCCGCGCGAGCTCTCCGTCGAGTCGGGACCGGTTCGCCGTGTCACGGACGGCTGACGGGATCCCGTCGAGCCCGCCGATCAGCCGGGCCTCCGTCATGAGGTACATGGACTGCGCCGCCGGCGAGAGACTGCTCCACCACGCATTCACCTGCGTCGGCGTCATGGCGTCGAGGGATGAGACCGATCTGAGGTTGCGCGGGTCCCAGGCGCCGACCCCTGCGCTGGAGAAAGATCCGGTGCTCTGGACCGCGGGGACGAGGATGCCGTCGAGCACCGCGACGCACTGCTCTCGTGCGTCGTCGAAGTCGCTCTCCAGAGTCGAGACCGACTGCTCCAGCCTCGTCTGGCGGGCCAGCAGGAGCGGGTCGCTCTGCCAGTCGGGGCTCGCCGCGGCTTCCTGAGATAGGCTTCCGGCATCAGCGTCGATCGAACGGTGCCTCGTCTGGAGCGAGCCGATCACCTGGGCGTAGTCCTCGAGGGCGACAGTGGCCGACCGCATGGCTCCGGACATGCCGGAAGCAACGTGCCCGACCGGCTCCATCGCCGACACGAGCCCAGGCGCGACAGGCGACTCGTACACAGCAGTCAGGCTCCTCCACCCGCTGGAGACCTGCGCGCCGTCGTCGGCGAGGCGCCCGGTGCCTCGGCGCAGGTCCGCGGCCTTCTGCGAGATCGCCAGAGCATCAAGAGCCAGGAAGCCACCCTCACCGAGCCCGACGACCTTCGGCATCCTCATGGTGCGATCCTCGGGGCGAACCGGTTGCTAGCGCCGTCGGCACCGACCTGGCCAGAGGTGAAACGCGCCGCCATGTCGTCGTCGGTCACCAGGTGGTCTCGCACCACGGTCCGAGCCGTCTCGAGCACGTCGACGGTCCGGCGTTCGACCGAGCTGGCTGCCTGCTGCCACTGCTCGTCGAGCCGTCGTAACGCCGCACCCACGACGTCGTCCAACACTCCTGTCGTCTCGTCGAGCGAGACCGAGACGGCACTGAGCGCAGTGCTCAGCAGCCGTGCGTCTTCATCACCTCGCTCGAGCACCTCGCCCACGCCAGAGCTGTTGATCCGCCATCCTGCATCCATGCCGCCCCCGTCAACGATGTCCGTTTAGGGGACCTTAGCAGCATTCAAGAGGTTCGGTCTGAGAGGTGTGGACAACGTCACGGGAACGGAAAGACCGCGTCACTGCGCCGGACCGGTGCGCCACCGCGTGGTCAGGAGAGCTCGGCGAGACGGCTGGCCGTGAGGTAGCAGTCGGTCACCACCCCCACCTGGACGCTCCCCTCCTCGACGCTGACCGACACGGAGCCGCCTCGCTCTGAGCGCATCTCCCCCTGGAACCCGCTGGAGGAGGGATACGAGTCGGCGCGGGTGAACCCGCGGTCGCGGGCCTGATCGGTGACGATCTCGACGGCCCGGGCCGACTGCTGGGGGTCCAGCACGACGTAGCCCGTCGCCCGGGCGACCTCCGACAGCACCGCGTCGTCCAGGGCCTCCCCTGCGGCGTCCATCTCGAGCTCTGTGCAGCCGGGGTAGTCGGTGCTGGCCACAGGACTTGCTGTCCAGGAGATCGGACCGAGCTCTGCGTCGAGAGCCGCACGGATCTCGTCGAGGGCTGCGCTCCCCGAGCCGCGGACCTCCTCGAAAGGAACCTTCCCGACCAGCTCAGCCTGAGCGTCTTCGAGCTCTGCGTCCGTGTAGGAGTAGATCCCGGCACCCAGCTCCCAGAATCCCCGCCGGACCTCTCCACCGACAGCCGCAGCGCAAGCACCCACGACGGCCCCGCAGAGCAGCGTCGCGACGACGCGGACGGCCAGAAGCCCGGCCCTCACCGGTCGCCCTGCTCTGCGACGAGCTCGGCAGCACGCTCGGCGGTCAGATAGCAGTCTGAGGACACCGTGACGACCAGCTGACCTTCGGTGCCCAGGGTGACGGCACCGCCGCGGTCCGTCACCAGGGAGACCGCGTACGGCTCGTCACCGTCTGCCATGGGCCCTCGCCCCGTATAGCCGTGCCGGATCGCGACGGACGTCACAGCCTCCGAGGCGCTGCGGACCTGGTCCGGCCCCAACCGCACCGCTGCGCGGGACGACAGTGTCTCCGATACCACCCCACCAACCTCGACCTCGGCGGCCGAGCATCCTGTGGTCCCGGTGGTCGCCGGCTCGTCTACCCACCCCGAGATCTCCGTCACGGTGCCCAGCTCACGCTGGATCTCGGAAACCAGACGGCCTGAGGTCCCCGACATCGACTCAGCAGAAGACCTCACGAGCAAGCCGTGTCGCGCGTCGTCAACCTCGCCATCCGTGGGCCGGCCGTCTCGCAACCGCTCGGCGGCGGCTCCCACGAGCGGTCGACACGCGAAGAAGAGCAGCACCCCGAGGACGACCCCGAGGACGAACAGTCCGACCCACTCCCCGGTACTCAGGCTCGTCCCGCCGTGCTCCGCGGAGCCCTTCGGCGCCGCGGGCCCCCAGCCGGGACCTCGCCTGTCACGGCCTCCCCCCAGGCCCGTCGTCACAGCAGCTCGTCGAGCCCTCGGTCGTGCAGCTCGGAGACGATCTCCTTGACCTGCTGCGCCCGCGCCCGGGTCGTCACAAGGAGCGCGTCAGGAGTGTCGACGACTACCACGTCGTCGAGCCCGAGCACCGTCACGACGCGCTTGCCGCCAGGCACGACGACCGACCCGGCGCTCTGCACGCGGATCACCAGGCCAGGGTCGCCCAGGACCTTCGAGCCCGACCCGTCCTCGGACGGGAGCAGAGCAGCGAGGGAGTTGAAGTCGCCCACGTCGTCCCAGCCGAAGGTCCCGGGCACCACGACCACGCCACCCTTGGCCGCGACAGGCTCGGCGACGGCGTGGTCGATCGCGATCTTCTCGAGGCCGGGCCACACCTCGGCGACGACAGCGTCACGCTCAGGGGTGTCCCAGGCGGCGGCGATGGTGCGCAGGCCGTGGTGGAGCTCAGGACGCTGCTCGGCGAGGTGCGCGAGCAGCACCGACGAGCGCGTGATGAACATGCCCGCGTTCCAGCGGTACTCACCGGTCGCGAGATAGCGCTTGGCCGTCAGGGCGTCAGGCTTCTCGGTGAAACCGAGCACGTGACGGGCGCTCGGCGCACCGGCGAGCCCGAGGGCCTCTCCCCCGTGGATGTACCCGAAGGCTGTCGACGGACGCGATGCCGCAATCCCGATCGTCACCACGTAGCCCTCTTCTGCTGCCGCGATGCCCTCGCGGACGGCCTGCTCGAAGGCGTCCCTCCCGGCGATCACCTGGTCGGCGGCGAAGGACCCGAGCACCACGTCGCCGTGGCGCTCCTGCAGCACGGCGGCCGCGAGACCGATCGCCGCCATGGAGTCGCGCGGAGAGGTCTCGGTGAGGATGTTCTCGGCCGGGAGGTCGGGCAGCTGGGCCGCGATCTTCGGAGCGTGGGCTGTACCTGTCACGACGACGATCCCGTCCGCCACGGTCAGCGGGGCGACCCTGTCGACGGTCGCCTGGATGAGCGAGCGACCGGACCCTGTGAGGTCGTGCAAGAACTTCGGCTCGTCTGCCCGGGACAGCGGCCAGAGCCGGGTCCCGGCTCCGCCTGCGGGGATCACGGCGTAGAACGGGGTGCTGGGGCTCGACGGAGATGACATGGTCCGAGCATAGTGACCCGCGTCGCACCTCGAAGGCGCTGCGCATGGGACCAGCAGTGGTCTGCGCAGTTCTCCACGGGGTCGTCGACCGGCTCGTCTCGCAGAGAGAGATAGATCACATTCGGAGCACCAGTGCTCCGTGCGGGGGCGCGACGGACCGCACCACCACAGTTCTTTCACTAGAGTGGACAGCGACAGACGGCGCCAGGTAACGATGCCCGGCACCACAACGGGAGCCCCGGACTCGCCAGTTCCGCCCCCCTGACTCGCCACAGGAGGCGCTCAGTGCCCAGTGCACCTGCCGGCACGTTGTACCGCGGCCGCGAAGGCATGTGGTCGTGGGTCGCGCATCGCGTGACCGGCGTGCTGATCTTCTTCTTCCTGCTCGTCCACATCCTCGACACGGCCCTCGTCCGTGTGTCCCCCGAGGCTTACAACGCCGTGATCGGGACGTACCAGACGCCCATCATGGGTCTCGGCGAGGCCGGCCTCGTGGCCGCCATCGTCTTCCACGCCTTCAACGGTATCCGCATCATCCTGGTGGACTTCTGGGTCAAGGGTCCCAAGTACCAGCGCGTGATGCTGTGGGTCGTCATCGGTCTGTTCGTCGTGACCATGGCAGGATTCCTGCCCCGTCACCTCATGCACGTCTTCGGGGGTAACTGATGAGCTCCGCACCGGCCATCGCCGACCCGCGCGACAGCTACAAGCGTCAGAAGTCGACGCGCTCGAACTTCGAGCTCTACGGCTGGGTGTTCATGCGCGGCTCGGGCGTCGTCCTGCTCGTGCTGATCTTCGGGCACCTCTTCGTCAACCTCATGGTGGGCGATGGCGTCAACGCCATCGACTTCGCCTTCGTGGGTGGCAAGTGGGCCTCGCCCTTCTGGCAGATCTGGGACCTGCTCATGCTGTGGCTGGGGATGATGCACGGCACCAACGGTGTCCGCACGATCATCAACGACTACGCCGAGCGCCCCCTCGTCCGGATGTGGCTCAAGATCGCCCTCTACACAGCCTTCGTGGCCACGACGGTGCTCGGCACCCTCGTGATCTTCACCTTCGAACCGTGCCCGGCCGGCGCCCCCGCCGACCTCGTCGCGTCGTTCTGCAGCTAGTAGCACCCACACCTCACACTCGCCTCGAGGAGGCATCGACCCCGATGCAGACCCATCAGTACGACGTCGTGATCGTCGGCGCCGGCGGCGCAGGCATGCGCGCGGCCCTGGAGGCATCCGGCGAAGTCCGAACTGCCGTGATCTCCAAGCTCTACCCCACCCGCTCGCACACCGGTGCGGCGCAGGGCGGCATGTGCGCCGCCCTCGCCAACGTCGAGGAGGACAACTGGGAGTGGCACACCTTCGACACGGTCAAGGGTGGTGACTACCTGGTCGACCAGGACGCCGCCGAGATCATGGCGAAGGAGGCCATCGACGCGGTCCTCGACCTCGAGCGGATGGGCCTGCCCTTCAACAGGACCCCCGAGGGCAAGATCGATCAGCGGCGCTTCGGCGGCCACACGCGCAACCACGGCGAGGCCGCGGTCCGCCGCTCCTGCTACGCCGCCGACCGCACCGGTCACATGATCCTGCAGACGCTGTACCAGAACTGCGTCAAGCAGGACGTGGAGTTCTTCAACGAGTTCTACGTCCTCGACCTCATCGTCGACCACGACCTCTCGGCCGGGCACGTGCCCGACGGCGAAGAGGTCAACGCGACAGGCGTGGTCGCCTACGACCTCGCCACGGGCGAGATCCACATCTTCCAGGCCAAGGCGATCATCTTCGCGACCGGCGGCGCCGGGAAGATCTACAAGACGACCTCGAACGCCCACACCCTCACCGGTGACGGCATGGCCCTCGCGCTGCGCCGCGGGTTCCCCCTCGAGGACATGGAGTTCTTCCAGTTCCACCCGACAGGTCTGGCCGGCCTGGGCATCCTCCTCTCGGAGGCCGCCCGCGGTGAGGGCGGGATCCTGCGCAACGGTGACGGTGAGCGCTTCATGGAGCGTTACGCCCCGACCATCAAGGACCTCGCGCCGCGTGACATCGTCGCCCGGTCGATGGCCAACGAGGTCCGCGAGGGCCGCGGTGCCGGGCCGAACAAGGACTACGTCCTGCTCGACCTGACCCACCTCGAGCCCGCGCACATCGACGCGAAGCTCCCGGACATCACCGAGTTCGCCCGGACCTACCTCGGCATCGAGCCCTACACCGAGCCCGTGCCGGTCTACCCGACCGCGCACTACGCGATGGGCGGCATCCCGACCAACGTCGACGCCGAGGTCCTGCGCAACAACACCGACGTCGTCCGCGGTCTCTACGCGGCCGGCGAGGTCGCCTGCGTGTCCGTGCACGGCTCCAACCGTCTGGGCACCAACTCGCTCCTCGACATCAACGTCTTCGGCAAGCGCGCCGGCCGCACGGCCGCCGCCTACGCCAAGACCGCGACCTTCCGCGACCTCCCCGAGGACGCTGCCGACTCGGTGATCGCGACCCTCGACGAGATGCGCGGCCGTCCCAACGGCGAGCGGGTCTCCGACATCCGTCGCGAGCTGCAGGAGACCATGGACGCGAACGCCCAGGTGTTCCGCACCGAAGACTCGCTGCGCACCTGCCTGGCGGACATCCGCACCCTCCAGGACCGCTACAAGAACGTCTCGGTCCAGGACAAGGGCCGCCTGTTCAACACCGACCTGCTCGAGGCCCTCGAGCTCGGCTTCCTCCTCGACATCGCCGAGGTCGTCGTCATCGGGGCCCTCAACCGGAAGGAGTCCCGCGGCGGTCACTTCCGCGAGGACTTCCCCGACCGCGACGACGAGAAGTTCATGCTGCACACGATGGCGTACAGGCGCCCGCTCGACGACTCGGCCACGGTCGAGAGCGTCGACGGCACCGAGGGCGTCTTCTCGGAGCAGAGCGTCTTCGACACCTACAAGGTCATGCTCGGCGGCAAGTCCGTCGTCCAGACCAGGTACGAGCCCATGGAGCGTAAGTACTGATGACTGCCACCATCGACGAGGCCCCCGCCTCCGCGGTCCCGGAGATCCCCAGCTTCGAGGTGACCCTCAAGGTCCGCCGCTACTCCCCCGAGTCCGAGCACGGCGAGGAGGCGTACTGGGACGAGTTCACCGTCACCGCGCACGGCACAGACCGTGTGCTCGACGCCCTCCACAAGATCAAGTGGGAGCACGACGGATCGGTCACCTTCCGCCGCTCGTGCGCGCACGGGATCTGCGGCTCGGACGCCATGCGCATCAACGGGCGCAACCGTCTGGCCTGCAAGACGCTCCTCAAGGACGTCAACCCCGACAAGCCGATCCTCGTCGAGCCCATCAAGGGCCTGCCGGTGATCAAGGACCTCGTGGTCGACATGGAGCCGTTCTTCGCCTCCTACCGCGAGATCATGCCCTTCCTCATCACCACGGGGAACCAGCCCTCGGGCGAGCGTCGCCAGTCCGCCGAGCAGCGCGAGCGCTTCGACGACACCACCAAGTGCATCCTGTGCGCAGCGTGCACATCGTCATGCCCGGTGTTCTGGACCGACGGCCAGTACTTCGGCCCCGCGGCGATCGTCAACGCGCACCGCTTCATCTTCGACTCGCGTGACGAGGGTGCCGAGCAGCGCCTCGAGATCCTCAACGACAAGGAAGGCGTGTGGCGCTGCCGCACGACCTTCAACTGCACCGAGGCCTGCCCCCGTGGCATCGAGGTCACGAAGGCGATCCAGGAGGTCAAGCGGGCGATGATCACCCGCGCCTTCTAAGGCCTGTCACGCGCAGAGCGCGTCAGAGCACGCAGAAGAGGTCGGCACCCACGGGTGCCGACCTCTTCTGCGTGTCTGTGTGCTCTCGCGGCCGTCCCCGGTCGCTGGACCGGGCGTGCCTTCCACTCCGGGGCGGACCCTGCCCCGGAACCGCGGAGTCTGCCACGACCAGCCGCTGCGCTGCGCTGCTCAGCCGCGGCGGCGCCCGATCAGGTACCCGCCGACACCGGCGGCAGCGAGGGTCACCAGACGGCGCCCCACGGTCAGCGACGCGGCCTGCACCTGCACGCGACGTTCCTCGGCGGGTGTCGCGGACTCTGTCTCGCCGGCCCTCGCGCGCTCGATCGCCTGCTCGGCAGCCTCGACGTCCGAGACCTTCTCGAGGAGCTCGAGCGGGAGGTCTGCGCTGATCGCCGCGGCCGTCAGCAAGATCCTCGCCGACAGGTTGATCCAGATGAGCAGCGTGACGATCGCTGCGAAGGACGCCAGGACAGGGTTGGTGCTCGCGCTGCTCGCGACCACGGAGGTCCCCAGGAACCTGATGACACCGAAGCCCACAGCAGCCACCACAGCGCCCAGCAGCAGGTCGCGGCGCGGGGGGTGCACAGCAGACAGCAGGCGGACGATCAGCACGAAGGTGGCGACGTCCACGAGGAAGGCGACCGCGAGCCCGAGGACGGGCAGGAAGAAGCGTCCGGTGCCCTCCAGCCCGAGGAGGTCGAGGACCCAGGTGCTCACCGAGCCGACCACGATGCCGATCACGGCCGAGGCCAGGACCGCGATCCCGATGACCACGAACCCGCCCAGCTGACGCAGCTTGACCAGCACCGGGTTGCCCACTCCGGGCGGCAGGCCGAACATCGCGCGGACCGACACCTGGACGGCGCCCATGCACGAGATCGCCGAGACGAGCAGCACGACGACCGAGACGATGCTCGCCACGCTCAGCGAGGTGGAGGTGACGAGGGAGTCTGGGCTGATCAGGCCTGTCGTCTCGTCGCCGGGAGTCGTCTGCAGCATGCCGGGCAGCGCGGAGTTCACCGACTCGATGACCGAGTCGAGCAGCTCGTCGTTCGAGCCGAGGACGCTCATGAACACCGTGAACCCGATGGTCAGCCCCGCGAAGACGGAGAAGATGGCCGAGTAGGCGATCCCGCCGCAGAGCAGCGCGCCGTTGACCTGCCCGTAGCGGGCGAGAGCACGCGCGAGGCGGGTGGTCTTCCACCAGGCGAGGAGGACCTGCACGCGCTCCACGAGGCTGGGGCTCTGGGCGGAGTCCTTGCGCTCGTCTCCTCCGTCCGCGCGCGGGGCCGTGCCGGACGCTTCGAGGTCCTGCTCGGGCGGCTCCGCCGTCGCGACCTCCCCCGGTCGTCTGATGTCCTTCGAGGTGGTGGTCACCAGCAGAGCCTATGAGGTCGGCTGCTCAGCGGCATCCGGGGGCAGGACGGCCGGGCCCTCTCGAGGTCCTGAGAGGTCCTTCGAGGTCCCTAGGCGGTGCCGAGCGGGAAGGCGTGCACAGGACGCCAGACGCTGTCGTCGCCGTGCTCGAACAGCGAGACGGCGTCGACGGTGAAGGTCGCCTCGTAGCCCGCCATAGCCTCGAAGGCAGCGTCGAGCGCGTCGTCGGGCACCTCGTGCGCGACGGTGACGTGCGGGTGGTAGTTGAAGCGGAGATCCTGGGCGAGCGGCCCCGACCTGACACGCGACTCGAGAGACTCGCACTCGGCGATCCCCTGGGCCACCTGGACGAAGACCACGGGTGACACCGGACGGAAGGTCCCGCTGCCGCGCAGCCTGACGACAAAAGGCTCCGCAGACGCCGCGACAGCCGCGAGGTGGGTGTCAACAGCAGGCATCAGGTCCGGGTCCAGGACCGTCGGGCCGAGGATCGTGATGTGCGGCGGGATGAGGTCGGCGAGCGGGTCGCCAGCCCTGCGGCGCGCCTCCTGGAGCTGCGCCCCGAAGGGCGCAGGGATCTCGATCGAGACGCCGATACGTCGCTGGTCTCCCAGCCGCTCGGGCAGGTTCACGACCGCGACCCCGATGCGGGGAGCAGCCCGACCCTGTCGTAGACGCGGGCGAGCGTCGTGCTCGCGATCTCGCGGGCCTTCTGCGCCCCGGCAGCGAGCACCCTGTCGAGCTCGGCGGGGTCGGACAGGTACGAGTCCACGCGCTCCTGGAACGGCGTGAGGAACTCGACGACGGCCTCGGCCAGGTCCACCTTGAGGTGCCCGTACTGCTTGTCCGCGTACTCGGTCTCGAGGTCGGCGACGGTGCGGCCCGTGAGCGCCGAGAAGATCGTCAGCAGGTTCGAGACCCCGGGCTTGGTGGCCGGGTCGTAGCGGACCACGGCCTCGTCGTCCGTGACGGCCGACTTGATGCGCTTGGCCGAGACCTTCGGGTCGTCCAGCAGCCAGATGGTGCCCTTGCCGGTGGCCGACTTGCTCATCTTCGAGGTGGGCTCTTGCAGGTCGTAGATCTTGGCGACGGCCTTGACGATGTGCGGCTCGGGGACCACGACGGTGTCGTGCCCGAAGCGCGTGTTGAGACGCTCTGCGATGTCCCGGGTGATCTCCAGGTGCTGACGCTGGTCTTCACCGACGGGGACCCGCTCCGCGTCGTAGAGCAGGATGTCGGCCGCCATGAGGACCGGGTAGGTGAAGAGGCCGACGGTCGTGCCGTCGGTGCCCTGCTTCGCAGCCTTGTCCTTGAACTGCGTCATGCGGCTGGCCTCGCCGAAGCCGGTCTGGCACGACAGGATCCACGCGAGCTCGGCGTGCTCGGGGACGTGCGACTGGACGAAGAGCGTCGAGCGCTCCGGGTCCACCCCGCCCGCGAGGTACTGGGCGAGGGTGCGGCGCGTGCGCTCACGCAGCCGTGCGGGCTCCGGGTTCACCGTGAGGGCGTGGAGGTCCGCCATCATGTAGAGCGTGTCGTACGAGTCCTGGAGAGCCACCCACTGCGTCAGGGCACCGATGTAGTTGCCGAGGGTGAGCGAGTCGTCCGTAGGTTGCATGCCCGACAGGATCCGGGGGCGCTGCACGTCGTTGGCCATCTGCTCATTCTGGCAGGAAGCACGGCCTTTACCGAATCGCGATCAGGTCGCCTCGGTGTCGAAGGGTGCGGCCTCCCCGGCAGCCAGGACGGGCTGCGGCTCGGGCCACCGGGCGGCTCCAGCCTGGGCCGTCTGGGCCTCGGACGGACGCTCAGCACGCACCGCCGCGCTCGCGACCGCAGCAGCAGCCGTCGCAGCACCGACGGCGGTCTCGGCAGCCTGGGCGCCTGCGCTCTCCGAGCCCGCGCCGCCAGCAGGGGCCGGCGTACCTGAGGCCTTCGTGGGGTTCGGTGTCTTCGACATCTTCGGCGGTGTCTTGGGCGTGGGGGGCGTGTCGTCGAGGAGCGCGTCACGGACGATCCGGCGCGGGTCGTAACGACGGGGGTCGAGCTGGGCCCAGTCGACGTCGGTGATCTCAGGTCCGAGCTCTTCGCTGACCTTCTCCTTGGCGTCCGCCATGAGCACCCGGGCGCGCTTGACGAGCCCCGCGAGCTGCTCGGCGTACTTGGGCAGGCGCTCGGGCCCGATCACCAGGATGGCGACCACCAAGATGATGATGGCCTCTCCGCCGTTGATTCCGAACACGTCAGCCCTCGCCGCTCGTCGCCTTGTCGAGCACTATCGACACGTCTCGCTCGTCATCGCCCGAGCGTACCTTCAGCACGACGGTGTCTCCAGGGGCCTTCGCGCGGATCGCGACGATCAGCTCGTCGGACTGGGTCACCGGGCGTCCGTCGACCGAGAGGATCACGTCGCCGGGCGCGAGGCCTGCGGCCTCGGCCGGGCCGCCCGGGGTGACAGGCTCCTGCCCGCCCTGGGCGTCCTGGACCACCTGCACGCCTTCACCGTCGTAGGAGGAGTCGAGCAGCACACCGATGATCGGATAGCTCGCGGAGCCCGTGTCGATGATCTCCTGGGCCGTGCGTCGCGCCTGGTTGGAGCCGATGGCAAAACCGAGCCCGATGTTCCCGGCACTCGTGAGGGTGCCCGGCGGCTGGGCGATCGCGGAGTTGATGCCGATCACCTGACCCGAGGCGTCCACGAGCGGGCCACCCGAGTTGCCCGGGTTGATCGCTGCGTCTGTCTGGAGAGCGTTGATGAAGGCCTGGTCTGTCACGTCGCCCGCGGACACCGGCCGGTTGAGGGCGCTGATGATCCCCGAGGTGACGGTGCCGTCCAGCCCGAGCGGTGCGCCGATCGCGATGACCGGGTCGCCGACGGCCACGGCCTCAGAGTCTCCGAGCACCAGCGGGACCAGGTCTTCGCGGTCCACCCTGACGACCGCGAGGTCGTAGTCGGCCGTGCGCCCGATGAGGGTCGCTGTCGACTCAGAGCCGTCGACGAAGGTCACCCGGATCTCGCCGTTCCCGACCGCACCCGCGATCACGTGGTTGTTGGTGAGGATGTAGCCGTCCTCCCGGATGACAAAGCCCGAGCCCGTCGACTGACCGTCGGGACCCGACACGTAGAGGGAGACCACGCTCGGCGCGACGGTCGCCGCGATGTCCGCGATCGATCCGTCAGGCCTCGTGATGCTCGGGTCCGCCGAGACCGTGGGCAGCGGCTGGGACGACGGACCGGAGACCGAGTCCCACACGCGCTCTCCGACGATCCCGCCGACGGCGCCCAGCAGCAGAGCCCCGACGAGCAGCCCCGTCACCGCAGCAGCGCCGAGACCTCGTCGACGACCGTGCGGTCCGTCGGTGGCCGGCCATCCCGAGACCGTCGAGGCCTCAGCAGACTTCTCGTGGCCGGCCTGGTCGGCCTGGTCAGCCCGTGCCTGGTCGAACCAGTGGGCGCTCGGGGTCGCACCCGGAGCGTAGGACGGCGGACCGAGCGGGTCTGTCACCGGAGCAGGTGCTGGCACGGACGGCTGCCCCCCGAGGACCGCCTCGGACGTAGACGGAGCCCCCGGGCCTTCGCTGCCCGCGTGCGCCTCGGAGGCTACCGCCGCACGGTCGGCCTCACGAGCGCGGTCGTCCGCGGAAGCCTGGGGCTGCTGTGCTGCGCCGGCTGTCGATCCAGTCCCTGGTGGCGCATAGCGCGAGTGGTCGACCCGGGCCTGTGCACCCTCCTGACCTGGGGTGTACGAGGGAGCGGCGTGCGCGGGGGGCAGCGGGACCGGCGGGACCGCCCTGGTCGGGGCGGCCGGCTCGCCGTCGCTGCGGGGGTCAGCGCCGTGGCCGTCCGCGCGGTCGTCGTCTGCGCCGTGGTCGTGGCTGCCGTGGTCGTCTGTGCTCGGACCTGTCACGAGAGCACTCCTGTCAGTGTCGTCCACCCACGCCCGACGCGCGCCTGGAATCCCGCGTCGTACTCGTCGACCGGGAAGGTCGACACAAGTTGTAGCACGTCGTCGAGAGAGCCGGGCGCCACGAGGTCGACCACGGTGTCCGACGACTGCCACACGAGGTGCAGGGGTGACTCCGAGACCACGTAGACCGGCGCCCCACCTGCGTCGAGGGTCCTGAGGTCTGAGACCTTGTCCTGGTCGAGCCGGCCGTGCTGCTCACGGACCACCACGTCGCCGAAAGGCGTCTCGAGGTCGACCTCGAGCACGTCCTCGTCGGCTCCTGTGAAGCGCAGCGCCTGGACTGTCACGGCATCCGGCAGGCTCTCTGGTCGTGGCCAGCCCTGCTGCGACATCCACTCGAGGACCTCGTGGTCGTCCGCGCCCGAACCCGGGCTGTCGGCCAGGACACCCGAGGCCGTGTCGACCACGAGGTCGTCGGAGGTTCGGAGCTGGGCGGCTGCTGCGAGCGCCGAGAGCGCGTCGTTCTGCTGTCGGTCGGGTGCCACGACTGGCCGGTCGCCCAGCGTGAAGAGGCTGACGGCCACCATGCTGCTGCCGAGGATCAGCGCGACGACCGCACGTCCGCGTCGCGCCCCCCTCGGCTCGACGTCACCGCACAGCGCACGCCAGCGGGGTGGGAGCGGCTCGTGCGGGACCAGGCTGGACGCGTCGGAGGACCGCTGCTCACCGCCACCTGCCGTGTCGAAGCCGACCTCCTCGCCGGCCGCGGGCGCGGCGGGCTCCGACATGGCCAGCAGTCGGCTCATGAAGTCTGGGGCGGGCTCGACGTCGGCGATTCCGAGGGAGAGCGTGCGGCGCGCGCTCCGCGCCTCGTCGACCTCACGGGCGCACTGCGGGCAGGCTGCCACGTGCGCGAGGCACCGCTCGCGGTCGGCGAGGCCGAGCTGGTTGTCGACGAGGGCGCTCACCCACTCGCCGAGGTGCGCGCTCACGCAGCTCCGCCTGCTGCCCTCGCACCGCCGTGCATCACGAAGGCGTCGTCCGCAGAGGTCGGGTCCTCACCAGCGACGACGCGCCGGTGCGGGGCACGGTCCGCGAGGGCGAGCCGCAGCTGGGACCTGGCGCGGTGGATGCGGGAGCGGACGGTCCCGAGCTTGATGCCCAGGGTGACCGCGATCTCCTCGTAGGAGAGGCCCTCGATGTCGCACAGCACGACCGCAGCACGGTACTCGGGGGCTAGCGCGTCGAGGGCGCGCTGCACGTCGTGGTCGAGGTTGGCGTGCTCGTAGCCGCGGACGGGGTCGTAGAGCTCACCGCGTGCGGGGTACGTCGAGGAGTCGTCACCCATCGAGTCCATGCGGATGCGCTGGCGCCGGCGCGCCTGGTCGAGGAACAGGTTGGTCGTGATGCGGTGCAGCCAGCCCTCGAAGGTCCCTGGCGTGTAGCTGCTCAGCGACCTGAAGACCCTGATGAAGACCTCCTGCGTGAGGTCCTCTGCGTCGTGCTGGTTGCCCGTCAGCCTGTACGCGAGCCTGTAGACGCGCGCGGAGTGGTCGCGCACGACCGACTCCCAGCTGGGCGGCTGCCAGCCCGGGTCGACTGCTGCGGTGCCCGTGGCCTCGGGCGTGGGATGGTCGTGGGGTTCGTGCACCCCTCTAGTGTCCCAGGGCGGAGCCCGCGTGTCGCACCGGTGCATGAACCTTCACCTGCTTCGCACAGGAGACGGCGCGCTCACGGCACGGCGTCCTGTCTCGACGGTACGATCTGAGACGTCACACCACCGGCCACGACAACCCTGGAGGCATCATCTCCGCCGACCGAGCTCAGAGCTGGGCCTACGCCGAGGACTTCGTCGCCGAGGACGAGGTGCTGCTGCGCGCCCGTGGACGCGCAGCCCAGCTCGGATGCCACAGCATGCTCCCGGGCTCGTGCGCGACCCTCACCGTCCTCGCAGCCGCCCTCGGCGCGCGCTCGGCCGTCGAGGTCGGGACCGGCACGGGTGTCGCGAGCCTCGCGCTGCTCCGCGGGATGCTCCCCGACGGTGTCCTCACCACGATCGACGTGGAGGTCGAGCACCAGCGAGCGGCGAAGGCTGCCTTCGCCGAGGCCGGGATCCGGGCCACCCGCGCCCGGGCGATCTCTGGTCGCGCGCTCGACGTCCTGCCGCGCCTGACCGACGGCGCCTACGACCTCGTGCTGGTCAGCGCCGCCGAGACCAGCTGCGCGCTGTACGTCGAGCAGGCCCGGCGGTTGCTGCGCGAGGGCGGGATGCTCGTGGTCGACAACGCCCTCTGGGGCGGCAGCGTGGCCGACCCCGCCCGAAGGGACGAGGTCACCACGGCGATCCGCGACGTGGGCCGGGCGGTCCGGGACGACGAGCACATGCTCTCGACGCTGCTGCCCGTCGGCGACGGGCTGCTGGTCTCCGTGAAGCGCTCGACGAGAGCCTGACCTGAGACGACCCCGATCTGAGACGACCGGACCTCAGACGACCTCACCTCAGACGACCAAGAGCGCCCCCGCCGAGCTCGGCAGGGGCGCTCTTGCGCTGCGGGGATCCTGCATCCGCAGGGCTGGTGAGCCGGGATGCCGGGACCGTCAGCCCGTCAGGCTGCCAGCCCGTCAGCCCAGGGTCTCGAGCAGCCGCAGCACGAGCCGGGCGCCGTAACCTGTGGCTCCGGCCGAGACCTCGTGCCTGCGGGCAGCAGCCCGCGAGGGGCCGGCGATGTCGAGGTGCACCCAGCGGCGCTGCCCGACGAAGGAGCGCAGGAACAACGCCGCGGTGACCGCTCCCCCGCCCGGAGGGTCGGCCGGGACGTGGCGGAGGTCGGCGACCGTCGATCCGACAGCGGGTACGTAGTCCTCCACGAGCGGCATGTGCCAGACGCGCTCCCCGGTCTCGTGACCCGCAGCCTCGAGCGCTGAGACGAGGGCGTCGTCGGCGCTGAAGAGGGCTGCGTGACCGCGCCCCAGCCCGACGCTCGCCGCACCTGTCAGTGTCGCGACGTCGACGAGGACGTCAGGGTCGAGGGTCGCGTCGGCGAAGGCGAGAGCGTCGGCGAGCACCAGACGCCCCTCGGCATCGGTGTTCGCGATCTCGACGGTCGTGCCGCCGAAGAGCCGGAGCACGTCACCAGGCCTGTACGAGCCGGCTCCGACGTGGTTCTCGGCGAGCGGCAGGACGGCTGTCACGGAATGAGGGCTGCCCGAGCGCGAGGCTCCCAGCACGGCGGCGAGAGCGACGGCCGCCCCGGCCATGTCGGTCTTCATGGGGACCATCGCCTCGCGCGGCTTGATGGACAGACCACCGGTGTCGTAGGTGATGCCCTTGCCGACCACGACCACGTGCTGACCGCTGCCGCCGTCCGCAGGTGTGTAGGTGACGGTCACGAGACGGGGAGGGCGCGACGAGCCGCGGCCGACGGCGAGGATCCCGCCGAAGCCCTGCGCCTCGAGGGCCGGGACGTCGAGGACCGTCGTGGTGAGCCCCTCGGCGGTCGCGAGGTCGACCGCGCGGTCGGCGAACCACTCCGGGGACTTGATGTTGGAGGGGACCGTCGCGAGGTCCCGGACCAGCCAGGTGGCCCAGGCGCTCTGGACGGCGCTGTCGAGGGCCGACTGGTCGCCGTCCCCGATGAGCACGAGCTCGCGCGCAGGCCCGTCGGCCGGTGCCTCTGCCGAGAGCTTGACGGGCGCGTACGCGCCGAGGAGATACCCCTCGACGAAGGCCCGGGTCGCGGACCCGTGAGGCGTCGCGGAGAGAGGCGTGAGGACGCGACCGAGTCCCCGGGCGGCCCGGGCCAGCGCTGCGCCGGCGCGCCGGAGATCGCTCGTCGTCTCGCGTCCCACCCCGACGAACACGATGCGGTGCGGGAGACCGGCCCACGGGAGCGACGCGGCGGAGCCGACGTGGACCCGTGGCAGGTCGATGGTGTGGGTCGTGCCGGCAGCACCGGAGAACGCGGCGCGCTCGGCCAGCTCGGCGAGGTCGATGCCGTAGAGCAGCGAGGCGTCGACTGTGCCGGCGCGCGGCTGGAGCTCGTCGTCGCCGTCGACAGGTGAGCCGACGGCGACTGCTACGGCCTCGACGTCGTCGAGGAAGGTGCAGCTCGTGAGGGTCCCCTCGGCGAGGACGACCTCAGGCACTGCTCGTCCGACGCCCTCACGGGCCAGGGACGCAGCAGAGAACGTAGAGCGAGGAGCCAAGAGTCAGCCCACTACTGCTTTCAGGGCCTCGCCCAGCTCGCTCGCCTCGACGGCGTTGAGCTCGACCACGAGGCGGCCTCCGCCTTCGAGAGGCACGCGCATGACGATCCCGCGGCCTTCTTTCGTGACCTCGAGGGGACCGTCACCCGTACGGGGCTTCATCGCAGCCATTGGTGGCTCTCCATTTCCGTCGATACCGCCGTGTGTCTCAGACCCATATTCTAGTTCACGCCGGGTGTGACCTGCGCCCTCGTGCCCTCACGCCACGCCGCGACCCGCAGGTCACCCGCGGGTGAAGCCGTCTGGACGGCTGCTACGGAGCTGTGCCCGAGTCTCAGCCGAGCCCGCGGACGACGCGGGCCGGGGGCAGGTCGCCGCGGACCGCGGCCGTCATGTCGAGCGCCCTGCGGGTCGCACGGACGTCGTGGGCCCTGAACACCGTGGCACCCATCCAGGCTGCGAGCGCTGTCGCGGCGAGGGTCCCCTCGAGCCGCTCCTCGGCGGGGAGGTCGAGGGTCTCCCCCACGAAGTCCTTGCGAGAGAGCGCCATGAGGACGGGGAAGCCGAGCCCTGTCAGGCGGCCTGTGCTGCGCAGCAGGTGCAGCGAGTGCCAGGTGCTCTTGCCGAAGTCGTGCGTCGGGTCGACGAGCACAGACTCGCGGGGCACGCCGCACGCCACGGCTCGCCGCGCGGCGGCCGCGAGCGTCGACAGGACGTCGTGGACGACACCGTCCCGGGGGTCGGCGTCGTCGGGCGCGTCGTGCGGCAGCGGGTAGGCCACCTGGAACGGGTCGGTCCGCGGGACGGCCCCACCGGTGTGCGAGCAGACGATCCCGGCGCCGAGCGCCCCGGCGACCTCGACCAGGTGCGGGTCGTGCCCGGCCCAGGTGTCGTTGACGAGGTCCGCCCCGGCCCCGACGGCCTCGCGCGCCACCTCGGCACGCCAGGTGTCGACGCTGACGAGCATGTCGGGGAACTCCGCACGCACGCGCGCCACGAAGGGGACGGTCCGGCGGATCTCCTCCTCGACCGTGACCTCGGGCCCGGTGCCGGCCCGCACCCCGCCGACGTCGACGATCTGGGCGCCCTCGGTGCTCGCTCGCTCGACGGCCCGCAGGGCGTCGACGTCGTCAGCCTGCCGGGCTCCGGAGTAGAACGAGTCGGTCGTCCGGTTGACGATGGCCATGATCGCGGCGGCCTCGCCGCCGACCTCGCGGCCCCGCAGGACGAGCGTCGCGGCGCGCGGCGGGACCGGCGCGCCGGTCACCCCGCCGCCGGGCGCGCGGCCTCGTCGGCGGACTCGTCGCTCGACTCCGCAGCAGCGGCCTCGTCGGCAGCTGCCTGCTCACGCGCGCGGAGCTCTTCGTTGCGGTCGCAGACGATCCGCACGGCCTCGTCGGCGTCGTCGACGATCGAGAAGAGCGCGAGGTCCTTCGCGTGGATCATGCCGCGGTCCAGGACAGCGGTGCTCAGCCAGTCGAACAGACCGGACCAGTAGTCCGAGCCGACGAGGACGATCGGGAACTCGGTCACCTTGTGCGTCTGGACGAGGGTCAGCGCCTCGAACATCTCGTCGAGCGTGCCGAAGCCGCCGGGGAGCACCACGAAGCCTGAGGCGTACTTGACGAACATCGTCTTGCGGGCGAAGAAGTAGCGGAAGTTCACACCGAGGTCGACGTACTCGTTCATCCCCTGCTCGAAGGGCAGCTCGATGCCGAGCCCCACGGAGAGACCGCCCGCCTCACGGGCACCCTTGTTGGCGGCCTCCATGATGCCCGGACCACCACCGGTGATGACCGCGTAGCCACGGTCGACGAGCCCGCGACCCACCTGGACGCCGAGCTCGTAGTCCGGGTGGTCGACGGGCGTGCGTGCCGAGCCGAAGACGCTGACGGCCTGGCCGACCTCGGCGAGGGCGCCGAAGCCCTCGACGAACTCGCTCTGGATGCGCATGACCCGCCACGGGTCGGAGTGCACCCACTCGGTGTCGTGCTGCCTGTCGAGCAGGCGCTGGTCTGTCGTCTCTGCGGGGATCTGCTCGCCCCGCAGGATCACCGGACCCTTCCGGTAACCCTTCCCGGTCTGTGCCAGTCCTTCGTCAGTCATGCTCCGAGCCTACGTGCTGACGCGTGCCCCACCAGGCGTGACGCCGCCGCCCGCGGATGAGCGTCGGGTGACGATCGCGCAGACACCCCGTGAACGCTCTCCAGGCACGGCACGGGCCCTCGCGCTCAGCGCACCAACCAGGTCCGCAGGGCCTCGTAGCAGAGCTGGATCTGCGAGGCCGGGCAGTGCTCGTCGTCCTTGTGGGCGAGGACGGGGTCCCCCGGGCCGAAGTTGACCGCCGGGACACCGAGGGCCGAGAACCGGGCGACGTCCGTCCAGCCGTACTTGGGGGCAGGCGCTCCCCCGGTGACCTCGAGGACCGCCTCGGTGAAGTCGACGGCGAGCGGCGCGTCGAGCCCGGGACGGGCACCGGCCGCGGCGTCGGTGACGGTCACCTGGAAGCCCTCGAAGAGGTCGCGGGTGTGCTGCTCGGCCTCCTCGAGGCTGCGCGAGGGCGCGAAGCGGAAGTTGACCGTGACCACGCACTCGTCGGGGATCACGTTCCCGGCGATCCCACCGCGGATGCCGACGGCGTTCATGCCCTCGCGGAACACGAGTCCTTCGACCTCGGTCGACGCGGGCTCGTAGGCAGCCAGTCGCGCGAGCACCTCGGAGGCACCGTGGATCGCGTTCGTGCCCATCCAGGAGCGGGCCGAGTGGGCTGCCTCCCCAGGGACACGGACCTCGACGCGCAGCGTCCCGTTGCACCCGCCCTCGATGCCTGCGGCCGTCGGCTCGCACAGCACGGCGAAGTCTCCGGCGAGCAGCTCGGGGCGGGTCCGGGCGATCCTGCCGAGACCGTTGAGGGCCGAGTCGACCTCTTCGTGGTCGTAGAACACCCAGGTGATGTCGCGGGTCGGGGACTCGAGCTCCGCGGCCAGGGCGAGCTGGACGGCGACCCCACCCTTCATGTCGACGGTCCCGCGTCCCCAGAGCTCGGCGTGCAGCCCCTCGCCCACCACCCGGACCGGGAGGTTGTCGGCGACCGGAACGGTGTCCAGGTGGCCGGCGATCACGACGCGCTCGTCGCGCCCCAGCTGGGTGCGTGCCACGACGGCGTCGCCGTCGCGGACCACCTCGAGGTGCGGGTAGGCGCGCAGAGCGTGCTCGACGGCGTCGGCGATCGCGCGCTCGTCACCGCTGACCGAGGGGATGTCGCAGATCGTGCGGGTCAGCTCGACGACGCCGGACCTGAGGTCGAGCGCAGGGCGCAGGGCCGAGGCACTGTCGGCGGGCACGGGAGTTGGGTGCTGCGGGGTCTCGTGGCTCACTCGCCCGACCCTAGCGCGCCAGGCAGGGGCCGTGCAGACCCGCGTCGGCCTGTCGCCATGGCCCGGCTCGGTTCCGGGACTCGGCTCCCGCGGCCTTCCTCACAGTCTCGCCCGGTCTCGGCGGCCGGATCCTGCACACCGTCTCCACCTGCCGACGCATAGGCTGGGCACCATGACTTCTTCGACCTCACGCTCCGCCTGGGGCCACGGCCTGGCCACCGTCACGACAGCAGGGGTCGTCCTCGACGTCTGGTACCCGAGCCCAGCGCTCGGCACAGCTCCCGAGGACGCCGCCGAGCCCGCAGAGCTCGCCGCCCTGGTCGGGCGCGACGAGGCCCGCGACGTCGACCTGGTGCTCGTCACCGTCGAGATCGACCTCGACGAGGCGCCGACCGACGCCCCGGACGCCTACCTGCGCCTGCACCTGCTGTCCCACAGGCTCGTCGCGCCGCACGGGCAGAACCTCGACGGGCTCTTCGGGGTCCTCGCCAACGTCGTCTGGACCAACCACGGCCCGTGCGCCGTCGAGGGCTTCGACACCACCCGTGCGCGGTTGCGCGCCCGCGGGCCCGTCACCGTGCTGAGCGTCGACAAGTTCCCCCGCATGGTCGACTACGTCGTCCCGACGGGCGTCCGCGTCGCCGACGCAGACCGCGTCCGCCTCGGCGCCCACCTCGCCTCGGGCACGACCGTGATGCACGAGGGCTTCGTCAACTTCAACGCGGGCACTCTCGGCACCTCGATGGTCGAGGGCCGTATCTCGGCCGGTGTGGTCGTCGGTGACGGCAGCGACATCGGCGGCGGTGCCTCGATCATGGGCACCCTGTCGGGTGGTGGCAAGGAGGTCGTCTCGATCGGTCGACGCTCGCTCCTCGGCGCCAACGCCGGTCTGGGCATCGCCCTCGGGGACGACTGCGTCGTCGAGTCCGGGCTGTACCTCACCGCCGGCAGCAAGGTCGCCCTCGTCGGGACGACGACAGGCGCCGACGGCGGCCCGCAGGTGGTCAAGGCCCGTGAGCTCTCCGGGCACGACAACCTGCTGTTCCGCCGCAACTCGCTGACCGGCGCGATCGAGGCGGTCTCGCGTGACGGCGTGGGCATCGAGCTCAACGCCGCGCTGCACGCCAACTGACCCGTGCCGCCCCAGGTCCCGTCGTCGCGACGCACGTCTGCGCGCTCACAGCGTGCGGCGCGGGCGCGTCGCGCCTCCGTGCGACGCGCTGTCGTCACGACGGTCTCCGTGCTCGCCGTCGGTGCTCTCGCCGTCGGTGGCGTCGTCGTCCTGCTCGACAGGACGCAGCCGCAGGTGGCCGACAGGCAAGGCTGCGTCGCGGTCCTGGACGGCTCGGACTGGCGGATGTCGGTCGACCAGGCCGACAACGCCGCTCTCATCGCGAGCATGTCCCTGCGGCGGCAGATGCCGGCGCGCGCCGCGACGATCGGGCTGGCCACAGCCCTGCAGGAGTCGCGCCTGGAGAACATCGACTACGGCGACCGAGACTCCGTCGGGCTGTTCCAGCAGCGCCCGTCCCAGGGCTGGGGAACGGTCGAGCAGATCATGGATCCCGTCTACTCGGCGACCAAGTTCTACGACGGGCTCGACACGATCTCGGGATACCTCGACCTCCCGGTGACCGAGGCCGCGCAGGCCGTCCAGCGGTCCGGCTTCCCTGACGCCTACGCCCAGCACGAGCCGAGGTCGCGTGCCTGGGCCGCAGCGCTGCGCGGGCAGACACCGGCCGGGATCACCTGCACGCTGCCTGACGCCCCGCTCGTCGAGGCCGGGAACCCCACGAGTGTCGAGACTGCGCTGGCAGCGGTCGAGGCCCGCGCGACCCGAGACCTCGGCGAAGGGGTCAGCACCCGTGGCGACGGGCTGCAGATCGTGCTCCAGGCCGCACCGCTCACCGAGCGTGACCCCCTCGACGTGGTGACCTGGGCCCTCGGCAGCTGGTCTGTCGCGACAGCCTCGGCCACCGGGATCGAGACCGTCGCCGTCGCCGACCAGGTCTGGTCGAGGAGCACGCGAGAGTGGGCGCCTGTCGACGCGGCCGCCGCTGTCCCTGCGGGTCAGGTGCGGCTGACGCTGCCTGCAGCCGGCTGACCCCACCCGGGCCCGCGGCCCGGAGCACGACAGAGCCCGCCCTGCTCGTGGCAGGGCGGGCTCTGTCGTGCTCGGGGTCGGGCGTCAGCGCTCGTCGACGGGGACGTACGGCCGCTCCGTCGCACCCGTGTAGATCTGGCGCGGACGGCCGATCTTCGTCTGCGGGTCCTTCATCATCTCGCGCCACTGCGCGATCCAGCCGGGCATGCGCCCCAGGGCGAAGAGCGGCGTGAACATCGCCGGCTCGAAGCCCATGGCCTTGTAGATCAGGCCCGTGTAGAAGTCGACGTTGGGGTAGAGCTTGCGCTCGATGAAGTAGTCGTCGTTGAGGGCGATCTCCTCGAGCTGCAGCGCGATGTCGAGGAGCTCGTCGCGCTTGCCGAGCGTCGAGAGCACGGCATCGGCGCTCTTCTTGACGATCGCGGCACGCGGGTCGTAGTTCTTGTAGACCCTGTGGCCGAAGCCCATGAGGCGGACGCCGTCCTCCTTGTCCTTCACCTTCGCCATGAAGGTGTCGACGTCGTAGTCGGAGGACTGGATCGACTGGAGCATCTTGAGGACCGACTCGTTGGCACCGCCGTGGAGCGGGCCGGAGAGCGCGTTGATCCCGGCGGCCACAGAGGCGTAGAGGTTCGCGTGGCTCGAGCCGACGATGCGGACCGTCGACGTCGAGCAGTTCTGCTCGTGGTCGGCGTGCAGGATGAGCAGCTTGTCGAGGGCGTCGACCACGGTGGGGTCGGAGTCGTACTGCTGGTACGGGACCGCGAAGGTCATGCGGAGGAAGTCGTCGACGTAGCCGCGGGAGTAGTCCGGGTACAGCAGCGGCTCGCCGACGCGGCGGCGGTGCAGGTACGAGGTGATGGTGCGCGACTTGGCGAGCAGCAGGACCGTCGCGAGCTCGATCGTCTCGTCGTCGAAGGGGTCGAGGGACTCCGGGTAGAACGTCGACAGCGCGTTGATCGCCGAGGACATCACGGCCATCGGGTGCCCGTTGCGCGGGAAGGTCCCCATGAAGGTGCGGAAGTCCTCGTGCACGAGCGTGTGGCGGTTCACGCGCTCGACGAAGGCCTCGCCCTCGCTCTTGCTCGGGAGCTCTCCGTGGATGAGCAGGTAGGCGACCTCGAGGAAGGTCGACTTCTCGGCGAGCTGGTCGATCGGGTACCCGCGGTAGCGCAGGATCCCCGCGTCGCCGTCGATGTAGGTGATCTCCGACTCGCACGAGGCGGTGTTCATGAACCCGGGGTCCACGGTGACCATGCCTGTCTCGCGCAGCAGCGACGACACGACGATCCCGTCGTTCCCGTCTGTGGCCGGGACGACCGGCAGCACCTGTGACCGTCCGTCGACGTCGAGGGTGACGGTAGGTGTCTGAGTGTCCGACATAGCTTCCTTCCTGCGCACGCGACGCCACCCTGTCGGGCAGAGCGGTGCTCCTCCTGCTCGACGCCGGAGGGCGCCGCTGACTGCCGGCGTCGACCTGGGTGAGGACGACACTGGCCCACTGCGACCGTACCTGGCACCTGAGGGATGTGCCCAATCAGTGAAGGGCCCAAAGACCCATATGCGGAGTGAGACAGGTCACACTCCGGAGGTGCTACTCCGTCATCTGGACGACGGCTCAGACTTCACCAGAGCACGGTCAGGCAAGTGTCTGGCCTGCACCACAACTGAGTCAAATCGACACCAAGCCGGGTCAACCGGAGATGAGCCTCGCAGCTGCCTCGTCGATGCGCTCGCCTGTCGCCGTGAGAGCCACCCGCACGTGAGCGGCTCCCGCCGACCCGTAGAAGGTGCCAGGTGCCACGAGGATGCCCAGACCTGCCAGGGCGTCGACGGTCTCCCACGCGACGGGGTCGCCAGGTGCGGCACCGGCGGGACGGCTCCAGAGGTACAGACCGGCGTGAGAGCCGTCGACCTCGAGGCCGTAGGACCGCAGCGCCGGGAGCAGAACGTCGCGGCGGCGACTGTAGACCTCGCGCTGGGCGGCGACGTGGGTGTCGTCGGCGAGAGCTGCGGCGGTCGCGGCCTGGACCGGCGTCGGGACGATCATGCCCATGTGCTTGCGGAGCTCGAGCAGGCGGGCGACGAGGGCCGGGTCGCCCGCGACGAAGGCCGACCTGTAGCCCGCGAGGTTGGACTGCTTGGAGAGCGAGTACGCGGCGAGCAGACCCTCGTGGGAACCGCCGTTGACCCGAGGGTCGAGGATGCTCGGCACCCCGCCGGTGCTCCAGGGCTCGTCCCAGGCGAGCTCGGCGTAGCACTCGTCGCTGACCACCACGGCGCCGACGGCCCGTGCAGCACGGACCACCCGGGCCAGCTCCTCGACCGAGAGCACCTCACCCGTCGGGTTGCCCGGCGAGTTCACCCAGACGAGGCGGACGTCGTGGCGTCCCTCCCAGTCGGAGACGTCGGACGTGGCGAGGGCCGTGGCACCCGCCAGGCGCGCCCCGACGTCGTAGGTCGGGTACGCCGCAGCGGGGTGCACGACGACGTCACCTGCGCCGAGCGAGAGCAAGGACGGGAGCAGCGCGACGATCTCCTTGGAGCCGATCGTCGGCAGCACGGCGGCAGGGTCGAGACCGTCGACGCCGCGGCGGCGCGCGAACCACGCGGAGACGGCCTCGCGCAGGGCGGGCGTGCCGTGGGTCGTCGGGTAGCCGTGGGCGTCACCCGCGCCAGCGAGGGCTTCCTGGACCAGTGCGGGGGTCGGGTCGACCGGGGTGCCGACCGACAGGTCGACGATGCCGCGGGGGTGCGACCTGGCGCGGGTCGCGGCCGGGACCAGGGTGTCCCACGGGAACGGGAGGTCGCTGAGGTCGGCGAGACCCACGGGCGCGCCTCAGGCCTGCGGGGGCAGAGCGAGGATGACGGGGTGGTCCTTGTCGATCTCGCCCATCTTGGCGGCACCGCCAGGAGAGCCGAGGTCGTCGAAGAACTCGACGTTCGCCTTGTAGTACTCCGACCACTCGTCGGGCACGTCGTCTTCGTAGTAGATGGCCTCGACGGGGCACACGGGCTCGCAGGCACCGCAGTCGACGCACTCGTCCGGGTGGATGTAGAGCGACCGTTTGCCTTCGTAGATGCAGTCCACGGGGCACTCTTCGATGCACGCCTTGTCCTTGACGTCGACACAGGGCTGCGCGATCACGTAGGTCACTTCGATGTCCTTCCCGAGGGCGAGTCCAGACGTGGGAGCGTCTGGACAGCGACGTTCTAGTATCGCCTAGATCCGCACCCGCCGTCTCCGGTGCCCGTCCTCCGACTCCTCGAGGTCCTGTGACTTTCCCGACACACCGCACGCCCGACGACCACGGCCCTGCGTCGCCTGCCAGCGACGACACCGACGGGGCGCTCCCGACCGTCGAGCCGCCAGAGCTGTCAGCAGTCTCGACAGAGCCGGGCGGCGGGCCGACCGGACAGCGCGGCGGCCCGGCGGGGCAGAGTCCCAGCCCCGCTGGGCCGAGCGGCAGCCCCGCTGGGCCGAGCGGCAGCCCCGCTGGGCCGAGCGGCAGCTCGGCTGGGCAGACCGGCACGCCGGCGCGTCCGTGGGAGAGCTGGGAGCCCGGCGTCCGGGTGATGGTCCGCACCCGGCTGCCCGAGGGATCGAGCCACCTCTACACCGACGTGCTCGGGACGATCACGGACCGCAGCGACAAGGCACTGACGATCGAGACCCGGACGGGGACCGTCGAAGTCCAGCTCGCCTCCGTCGCGACGGGGAAGATCGTGCCACCGGCTCCCCCGCGCCGCCGGCCCCGCGAGGGCTGAGGGGCGGGCAGACGGCTCCCCTCACGCAGGACGGGCAGCCCGATCGACCGGATCGGGCAGGTGGGTCAGCCTGTGGCACGTCGAGCCGGTCGGTCAGCCGGTCCGTCCCTCGCTGAGCTCGACGCTCGCGGCACCCGGGTCGACCGCGACGACCTGCGCGCCCTGGCGCCCACGCTCGGTCAGGTCCGTCTGCCATCCGTCGGCGCCGACCTGGAGAGACCGGGTCGACCGGTCTGGCGCTGCGGCGCCACGGATCGGGTCGGCGCGGTCGAAGAACTCGTCGACCTGAGCCCCCTCCTCGAGCCGAGAGGCCAGCACCTCGAGGTCGCGGGCCGCGAGCCGGAGGGCTGCAGCCACCCAGCCGGCGTTGTCGGTCACCATCGCCTGGGTCCTGCGCGGGGTCGTCCGAGCCACCCGCGTTCCGTCGCGGAAGCTCCCGGCTGCGAGCCCCTGCGCGACCTCGCTCACCGGCGAGCCGACGACGAGGTTGAGGAGCTCGGTCGCCACCACGTGCGGCACGTGGCTGACGAGCGCCACGGCCTCGTCGTGCACGTCATCGGAGAGCGGGTGCACGACGCTCGCGAAGGGACCCGTGATCATCTCGGCGACCGTGAAGAACGCGTCGAGGTTCGTCGTCTCGTCGAGGGTGACCGCCCAGCGGACCTCGCGGAGCAGATCCGGGTCGGCCGCGGCAAAACCGCTGTGCTCGGTGCCTGCCATCGGGTGGGCGCCGACGTAGCGGTCGCCGAGCCCGGCAGCCTGCACGGCATCGCGGACCGGGCCCTTGACGCTCGCCACGTCTGTGAGGACCGTCGAGGCGGGCAACGACGCGGCGAGCCCCTCGACAGTCGCCCAGACCGCACGGAGCGGGACCGCCACCACGACGAGCGGGGCTCCTGAGGCGGCGAGCTCCTCGAGGGTCGCGACGACCTCCACACCTGCCGCGCCCGCGAGCTCGCGGGTCGATGCGTCGGGGTCCCAGCCCGTGACCCGGCGTCCGTCGGCGACGAGGGTCTGCGCGACCGAGCCGCCGATGAGGCCGAGACCGACGACGGCGACGTGCTGGGCGTGCTGGCTCATGACGCGTCGTCCTCTCCGCCGCGCGTCTCTCTGAGGGCCTCGTGCCCGCGGGGCTCCCCCGCACGGGTCGCCTCGGCTCGGGGCTCTCCCCCGCGGTCGGCCTCACGTCCCTCGTCGCCCCACAGGAGCCCCCGGTCGAGGTCTGCGGGGGTCGAGCCCGAGCGGACGCTGCCTGCGGGCACCCTGTCGATGTCGACCGTGCGGTCGAGCTCTCCGCGGGACGGGAAGACGCCGAGGGTCTTGACCGAGTCCCCGGCGTCGAGCAGACCGCGCAGGACCTCGTGGAGGTCACCAGACCACGGGGCCGCGTCGACGGTGAGGATGAACACGTACCGTCCCTCGAGCGCCTTGACAGGGCGCGTGATGAGGCTCGAGAGGTTCACCCCGCGCGCGCCGAAGGCCGCCGTGATGCGGGCCAGCACCCCAGGACCTGTCAGGTGAGGGGTCACGGCGAGCATCGACCGCCAGGTCGCGCGTGTCTCGTCCTGGCGCGGCGAGACGGCATCACGACGGGTGAGGAGCAAGAAGCGGGTGCGAGCACCCGCGAAGTCCTCGACCCCCTGCTCCCACGTGGTGAGTCCGTAGAGCTCTCCGCACAGGGGCGGGCCGAGCGCGACCTGGCCCGGCTGGATGTCGCGGCAGGCTGCGGCGTTCGACGACGCCGGGACGGGCAGCAGGCCGTGCCTGTCGACGAAGCCCTGGCACTGTGCGAGACCGTGCGGGTGCGCCGTCGCCTGCTGGGGCGGCGCGTCGCTGCCCGGCAGCACGAAGGCGTCGAAGGTGATCGAGACGAAGGCCTCGTCGACAGCGACGACCTCCGGCGCGGAGACGATCGCGTCGAGGGACGGGACCACATAGCCCTCGACCGAGCTCTCGATGGCGACGACGCCGTGGCTGGCCTCCCCTGAGGCGACGGCGGCGAAGACCTCGGGCACGGTCCGGAGCGGGACGAGGATCGTCTCGGCAGAGGACCAGCCGGTCGCTGCCTGGTGGGTGAAACTGCCCTCGGGCCCCAGGTAGGCGAGGGTCGTCACAGGGCCACCGCCGAGCGTGGGCGCCGGTGCCGGCGCCGCAGCGGGCACCGGCGCGCTCACGGCGCGGAGACCTCGACGTCGGACCAGACGGGGGTGAGCGCGTCAGGGCCGGGCAAGAACTGCTGCCCGGTGAGGACGGCCAGGACGCGGTTCTCCACGCCTCGGGCGCCGAACTCGGCGACCACGTGGGCCAGCACGTCCGAGCTCTCGCAGGTGAAGGACGTGAGGAAGACGTGCGGCCCGGCCTGCGACCGCTGGCTGCGCAGGTGCTGCAGGTCGATCTCGGCGGCGGCGAACACCCCGAGCGACTGCTGGAGCGACCCACGGTGGTCGTCGCGCGGCCCGAAGGCCAACCACACCTGGGCGGGCGTGTCGAAGACGACCGGGGCGTCCGGGGTCTCGAGCAGGCCGTACCAGAGGAGCGGGACGGCCTGCAGGCCTGCGCTCCCGGGGAGCTCCTGGAACCCTGCGGGGATGGCAGAGCGCTCGACGACGAGCGTCCCGTGGTCCGCGGCGAGCTGGATGCGCTCCGCGATCGACGTCGTGGTCGGGACGAGGTGCGGGCTCACGCCCATCGTGCGGAGCGCGTGACGGCAGTCGCGCATGCCGGACTCGTCGACGATCGCGACCCCCGTCGCGTCGGCGGTCCGCCCGACCCATACCCACTCGGAGGGCACCGCGACGGCTGCTGTGAGCATGAGCGACCTGTCGCTCGACAGCAGGTTCCGCTCGAGCTCGGGGGTCGGCTGCGCAGGGTGACCGAGGTGCACGACTGCTGCGAGGTTCTCGAGGTTCGCGACGGTCGACAGCGTCGCCGTGGTCGACCCGAGGTCGAGCAGCTCCGCGTCGACGTCAGACCATCCGCCGAGCGTGGCGGCCCGTCGCGCGTGCGGACCGGACTCGCGTGCACTCTTGCCGAGCATGTTCTCTTCCTCGCCTGTTGCGGGCCGACCGTCCGCGACGGTCGTCGGCCGACATCGCTGTCGCCGGGACCGTCACGACGGCCGAGCCTGTGGGGTGGAGCCTGTCGGGCAGGGGCCTCTCAGCCCGCTGGAGGAGCGTCGCAGACGACGCCGTTCTGCGGCTTGTAGCGCCACGAGTTGGACTCGTCGATGACGACCTCGCCAGTCGCCGCGACGGCGACCTTGCGGGAGACCGTCACCGAGAACCCGGGGTTGCCGCGGCTCTGCGGCAGGCAGCCGGCCCCCGACTTGTGCTCGATGGTCGCGGCCACGACGTCGGAGCGTGCACTCGTGCTGTCGGTCACCGTGTAGTACTTCGTGCTCCAGGCGACCACGTGCAGGCGCCCACCGGCGATGTACGACTGCATGAGCACGCCGTGGGGGGAGTCGTTGCGCCAGCGCATGTTGATCTGCCCGACCGCCAGGGTCGACTCACGACCCTCCGGGTAGCGGTCGAACCAGTAGCTGTGCGGCCTGTGCTCGAGGTCGACCATGCCCGCGTAGAAGCCGGCGTTGTACGTGGTCGTCGACATCTGCGAGAGGCCTCCGCCGACACCGTCGACGATCTGCCCGTTCGAGATGATGTGGGCTTCCTGGTAGCCGTTGGCCTTCGTGATCGGGCCGATGACCTCGGTCAGGTCGAAGACCTCACCGGGGAGCACGAGCGTCCCCGTGACCTTCTCGGCGGCGATCCGCAGGTTCTCGGTGCGCACGGGCTCGTTGGTCAGCGGGGTCGAGAACTCTGACACGATCTCGTTGATGCCCAGGGCCTGGAGGGCCTCGGTCGACTGCGCGGGGTCGCTCTCGACCAGCTCGACAGGTGCTGTCCTGTCGTCACCCGTCGCGGCGGTCTGCACGGCGGCGGCCAGGGCCGCCGGGTCGAGCGTCGTGCCGGGAAGCCCGGCCTCGATCTGCGGCGTGCCGTCGACGAAGACGAACTTCGCGTCGGCGGCGTCGGAGAGCAGGTCGGTGGTGCGGTCGACGACGTCCTGCACCAAGAGCTCGCCGTCGAAGGCCAGCTGGAGGGCGCCGTCGACAGGAGTCATGGACGCGGCAGCCGCGACGGTCTCGGCGGGGATCTCGGCGCTCTGGTCGGCGACAGTGACGGTCACCGGCGCAGAGGCGACCTTCTCCGCGACCGCGAGGGCCTCGTCGGTCTCGGCCTGGGTGATCTCGGGCTCGACGGCCTCGGTCGGCACGACGAGCGGGCGGGCTGCGGTCAGCCACGTCGTGCGGACCAGCTCGGTCGCCGCCTCGGCGTCGACGGCGCTGCCCTCGACAGCCTCGGTCGCGACGGCTGCCCCGTCGACGAAGCTCACGGTCCCGCTCGTGGGCTCGACCTGGAGGTCGGCCGACATGGTGGCGACAGCGGCGTCGAGCGCTGCGTCGTCGACCACTGTCACCGGCTCGACGGCGTCCCCGCCGGAGATCTGCGAGAGCAGCCGGGACGGCGACAGCGAGAAGGCTGTGAGGCCCTCGACGGTGGCCCGCGCGTCGAAGGTGAGCCCGGCGGCTGCTGGGTCGACCGTGGTGGTCGACTCCCCCGCCGTCACCGGGAGGGGCTCGGCGGCGATACCACCGAGCTCTGACTCCAGACGCTCGATCGCGGCGTCATTCGACAGACCGCCGATGTCGATGCCGGCGACAGTCGTCTCGCGCGGGATGCGGTCGGCGAAGTACCACTGCGCACCGACGTAGGCGCCGGCGAGCACGAGCACGGCGCACGCGGCCCAGAGGAGGTTGCGGGGCCAGCGTCGGGACTTCTCGTCGCGGTCGAAGTCGCTCAGGACAGAATCCTCCGATGAGTCGGACGTGCTCGCGGCGTCGGTCGACGTCTGGGGTGCGGACTGTGCTGACGTGCTCGCAGCCGAGCCGGCGGACGCCGGGCTGGTTGCTGCTGCGCTGGCGGTGGATCCTGCAGGCTCGTCGGCTGTCGACTGCGCGGGTTCAGGGTCGGCCGCGGCTGCTGTCGCGACGGGCACAGTCGCCTGGACCGCCGGGAAGACCTCGGTCCGGTCCCCTGAACGGACGACGACGGTGTCGTCGTCGTCGTCAGGATCTGAGTCGTCGAGGTCTGTGTCGTCAGGGTCTGGGTCGTCGAGGTCCTCGTCGTCGAGGTCCGCCTCGTCGAGATCTGCCTGGTCGAGATCTGCCTGGTCGTCGTCAGGCGCGGCGCCGTGAGGCTCGTCGTCGGCCGTCTCTTCGGCCGCGGAGGGCGGCGTCGCAGCAGAGGACGTCACGGGGTCGGACGGCTCGCGCTCTGTCGTCGGCTCGCTCTCGACCGCCGACTCGTCCTCGACAGGGGGGCGGTCGAGCACCGGGTACGTCGGGAGCGTGCTCTCGGTCGCCTCGGGCGTCGTCTCAGCCTCTGCGTCGTCGCGAGGGACGGCGGGGCCGGTCCCCTCGGTCGGCTCCGGGACAGGACCTGTCGGCGGACCGGACGTGGTGTCCGTGCCGTCGGGACTGCTGCTCATGACGCTCGCTCCACTCGCGACGGTTCAGGGGCATGACCCCGTGGACTGGCGTGGGATGCTCTCCCCCTGCCGGACCAGTGTACGGGGCGGGTCCCCTGCGGATGACGAGATGTCAGTCGGTGAACCAGCGCCGCGGCGCGAAGGCCGCCACGCCGATCATCAGCATGCCGCCCCCCATCCACACGTAGCTCCACGGGTCGCCCGGGAGCAGGACGTCCCCCCCGGGGCCGGCGGTCGCGGCGACCTGGACGAGGGCGAGCCACCCGAGGCCGTAGGCGACGAGCCCTCCGCCGCCGACCCAGGCACGGACCATCACCGCTGCGGCCAGGACCGCGAGGAGGCAGAGCACGAGGACCCAGGGCAGCCACTGCCTGTGCGCGACGGTGCCGACCAGGCCGACGAGCGCGCCGAGCAGGAGGGCGACGACGTAGCCGAGGACCACGGAGGACCGGCTGCGCGCCGGGGCGGCTGCGGGCGGGAGACCAGACATGCGGGACACGCTACCGGCCTTCGCTGACCGCGCGCTGGACGTCGCGCTGCTCGGCCTGCGGCTCGGCGGCCGCGTAGTACTCGTGCGCCAGCCACGGGACGAGCACGTCGTTGCTCAGCGCGTACCAGCCGAGGACCTCGTCGGTCGCGGGCAGGACTGTCGCGGCGGGCTGCCCTCCCGGGGTGCCCGACGGGTCGGCGGACTCGACCCAGTGGACCTGCGTCGCGTGGGCGCGCAGGGCTCCCTCGACCTGCTCCACGACAGGGCGGACGTCGATCGTCGCCACGACCTCGCGCGCGGGCTCGGCGACAGCCGGCAAGGGTCCCTGCGGGAGCGCGGCCGAGGGGTGGGTCTGCAGCAGAGCCTGGAACCACGGGTCGTCCTCGGCGCGGCGGGCGAGGCTCGCGCGCGCGTCGGACAGCACCTGCGGCGGCACGACGGTCCACCAGACGTGGGCGGGCACGTGCGCCGCGTGCGCACCGTCAGCCTCGGCCGCCAGGGCGAGAGCCCGCGTGGTGATCTGGTGCGCCCGGACGTGGTCCGGGTGCCCGTAGCCGCCGCCGGGCTCGTAGGTGACGACGACCGCAGGCCGGCGGTCACGCAGCAGCACGGCGAGACGCTCGGCGCACTCCTCGAGCGAGGCACGCACGAGCGCCCGCTCAGGCACGTCGGTGGCCGCACCGGCCTGGCTGCTGGCCCCGGGGGCTCCGTCGCCCACCCAGGCCATGCCGGAGTCTTCGAGACGCTGACCCTGCGCGAGCTCACCCGGCTGACCGGGGAGCGCGTCGAGGAACACGTGGTTCTCGACGCCGAGCGCACGGAGCGCACCGGCGAGCTCGACCTCGCGGTGCTCGGCCAGCGCTGGACCGTCGCCCTCGAGGTGCGCGAGCGCTGTGCCGATGACCTCGCCGCGCTCGCCGCGCGTGCAGGTCACAAGGGTCACGGGTCGCCCCGCCGCCGCCCAGGTCGCGAGCAGCCCGCCCGTCGCGAGCGTCTCGTCGTCGGGGTGAGCGTGCACGACGAGCAGGGGGCCGTCGGGCAGGGTCGTCTCGGTGATCATGGAAGTCCTTCGTCCGCGGAAGTGCTGCACGCCCCCGTGCTGCGCGGTAGCTGACCGCGCGTGCTCGCCTGGGAAAAGCCGATGGCTGCCGGGTCGGTGGACCTGGCAGCCATCGGCACAGGACCCGCGCGCCGTGAGGGCGCGGGTCGTGGGTGGATCAGCCGTTCTTGTTGCGCGAGTAGGCGCGCGAGCGCTCGTTCTGGTCGAGGATGACCTTGCGGATGCGCACGACCTCGGGGGTGACCTCGACGCACTCGTCCTCGCGGGCGAACTCGAGGGACTCCTCGAGCGTGAGGTGCTTCGGCGGGGTCAGGTTCTCGAAGGTGTCAGAAGACGCCGCACGCATGTTGGTGAGCTTCTTCTCCTTCGTGATGTTGACGTCCATGTCCTCGTTGCGGGAGTTCTCGCCGACGATCATGCCCTCGTAGACCTCCTGCGTGGGGTCGACGAAGAAGGAGCCGCGCTCCTGCAGGTTGATCATCGCGAACGGCGTCACGACACCCGAGCGGTCGGCGACGAGCGAGCCGTTGACACGGGTCTCGATCGGGCCGGCCCACGGCTCGTAGCCCTCGGCGATCGACGACGCGATGCCGGTGCCGCGCGTGTCGGTGAGGAAGCGCGTGCGGAAGCCGATGAGGCCACGGGCGGGGACGACGAACTCCATGCGGACCCAGCCGGTGCCGTGGTTCGACATGGTCTCCATGCGGCCCTTGCGCTGGGCGAGGAGCTGCGTGACGGCGCCGAGGTACTCCTCGGGGACGTCGATGGTCATGCGCTCCATCGGCTCGTGGCGCTTGCCGTCGATGGTGCGCGTGACGACCTGCGGCTTGCCGACGGTGAGCTCGAAGCCCTCGCGGCGCATCTGCTCGACGAGGATCGCGAGAGCGAGCTCTCCACGGCCCTGGACCTCCCAGGCGTCAGGACGCTCGGTCGGCAGGACGCGGAGCGACACGTTGCCGATGAGCTCCTTGTCGAGGCGGTCCTTGACCTGGCGGGCGGTGACCTTGTGGCCTTTGCCACCCTTGCCCGCGAGCGGGGAGGTGTTGATACCGATGGTCATCGAGATGGCCGGGTCGTCGACCGTGATGAGCGGCAGCGGGCGCGGGTCGTCGGGGTCCGTGAGGGTCTCACCGATGGTGATGTCCTCGATGCCGGCGACGGCGACGATCTCACCGGGGCCCGCGGAGTCCGTGGGGACGCGGGAGAGCGCCTTGGTCTCGAGGAGCTCGGTGATCTTCACGTTCTGCATCGTGCCGTCGGCGCGGGCCCAGGCCACGGTCTGGCCCTTGTTGATCGTGCCGTTGAAGATGCGGAGCAGCGCGAGGCGGCCGAGGAACGGCGAGGCGTCGAGGTTGGTGACGTGGGCCTGGAGCGGCGCGCCCTCCTCGTACGTCGGGGCCGGGATCTTGTCGAGGATGACCTTGAAGAGCGGCTCGAGGTCCGGGTTCTCGGGAGCGGTACCGTCGGCGGGCTGCTCGGTCGAGGCGCGGCCGACCTTGGCTGCCGCGTAGACGACAGGCATGTCGAGGATCGCGTCGAGGTCGAGGTCGGGGACCTCGTCCGCCAGGTCGCTCGCGAGGCCGAGGAGGAGGTCGGTCGCCTCGGCGACGACCTCTTCGATGCGCGAGTCGGGGCGGTCGGTCTTGTTGACCACGAGGATCACGGGGAGCTTGGCGACGAGCGCCTTGCGCAGCACGAAGCGCGTCTGGGGCAGGGGGCCCTCGGACGCGTCGACGAGGAGGACGACACCGTCGACCATGGACAGGCCGCGCTCGACCTCGCCACCGAAGTCGGCGTGGCCCGGGGTGTCGATCACGTTGATGGTGATGCCGTCGGGCTGGCCGGCGGCGATCGCGGCAGGACCGGCGTAGTGGACGGCGGTGTTCTTCGCGAGGATCGTGATGCCCTTCTCGCGCTCGAGGTCACCGGAGTCCATGGCGCGCTCGTCGACGTGCGCGTGGGATCCGAACGCGCCGGACTGGTGCAGCATCGCGTCGACGAGGGTGGTCTTACCGTGGTCGACGTGGGCGACGATCGCGACGTTACGCAGGTCGGAGCGCACAGACATAGAGAAACTCATTTCACCGTGTGGAAGGAACGGGGCAGCGCACGTGTGCGCCGCTGGGTACCCGAGGAGGCCACGCGTCAGCGGTTCGACAGCGGCCCGGATGCTGGCGTGTGCCGCACCTGGGAAGCGCTCGTCGACGAAGAGACGACGTTGACCTATGCAACTGTACCCGGAGCGCAGAGGGCCACGCGAGAGTGTGTCAGGAGACACGTCCGTCGTGGAGGGTGATCACCCTGTCCGCCCGGGCCGCGAGCACGGGGTCGTGGGTCGAGACCACCGCTGCGACGCCCTCCTGGTGCACGAGGTCGTGCAGCAGGTCCATCACCGTAGCCGCTGTGGCGGAGTCCAGCTGACCGGTGGGTTCGTCGGCGAGCAAGATCGACGGCCTGGCGACGATCGCCCGGGCGATCCCCACACGTTGCTGCTGCCCGCCGGACAGCTCGTAGGGACGCTGGTGGCCGTGCCGCTCGAGGCCGACCGTCGCAAGTACCTCGCGGACCCTGGCGTCGCGCTCTCGCGGCTCGGTGCGCAGCAGCCGGAGCGGGATCTCGACGTTCTCGGCAGCCGAGAGCACCGGGACCAGTCCGAAGGACTGCAGCACGTACCCGATCCCGGTGGTCCGCAGCCGGAGCCGGCCAGCGGTGTCCAGGCTGTCGAGCCGCTCGCCGTCGACCTCGACGTGGCCCGAGGTCGGCTCGTCGATGCCGCCCAGCAGGTGGAGCAGGGTCGACTTGCCCGAGCCCGAGGTGCCACGCAGCACGACGAGCTCGCCGCGGCCCACCTCGAGCGAGACGTCGGAGACGGCGTGCACGTCGCCCGCCGGGGTCGAGAAGGTCCGGCTGACAGCGTGCGCCCGGAGCGCAGGGCCGGTCTGCTGCGTCGCGCTCATCGCTGCTCCCCCGTCTCGTCGGTCGCACCGTCTGCCGTGGCGGCGGGCGCGCCGCCAGGCATGTCGTCGGCCACCGCGTGCCGAGGTGCGGGACCTGGACGGTGGCGTCCCGCTCCAGCCGCCGGCCCGACGGGTCCCGGCACAGGGACCGACCCGTCGGGCCACACGCCCACGTGGTCAGGCTCGAGCGACAGCCTCACGCGGTCGCGCAGGTCGAGGCTCTCGACGAAGTCGGGCGGCAGCTGGAACCTGCCGACCCTGTCGAGGACCGCGAACTCCTCGGCGACGTGCCGCTCGGTGCCGTGCTCGTCGGTCTCGGTGCGGCGCAGCACCTCGGTCGAGGTCCGGCCGTCGCGGATCTGCACGGTGCGGGCCACGTGCTCGGAGACCGTCGGGTCGTGCGTGACGATCAGCGTGGTCACGCCGGTCTCCGCGTTGACCGCGCGGATCATCTCGAGGACCTCGGCCGAGGTCGCCTCGTCGAGCTCGCCCGTGGGCTCGTCGGCCAGCAGCACCCGCGGCGAGTTGGCCACGGCGACGGCGATCGCGACACGCTGCTGCTGACCTCCCGACATCTGCGAGGGCAGGCGGTCCTGGCAGTGCGCGACGCCGAGCAGGTCGAGCAGCTCGAGAGCCCTCCCCCGACGGTCTGGTGCCCAGGTGATGGTCAGCGGCAGCGCGACGTTCTGCGCAGCCGTCAGGTACGGCAGGAGGTTGCGGGCCGCCTGCTGCCACACGAAGCCGACGGTCTGACGCTGGTACCTCACGCGGTCCCGGCGACCGAGGGTCAGCAGGTCGGCGCCCGCGACCTCCGCAGTGCCACCTGTCGGCCGGTCCAGACCCGAGAGGATCGACAGCAGGGTCGACTTCCCCGAGCCCGACGCTCCGACGAGAGCGACGATCTCACCGGCCTCGACCCGGAGGTTGAGGCCCTGGAGGGCCTGCACCTCGATCCCCTCGGTGACGAAGATGCGCACGAGGTCACGGCACAGGATGTCCGGCGACGCCGGTCTCGGTGCTGCGCTGGCGGAGGCGTGCCGGCCGAGGGCCGGGGGCTGGGTGGTCATGTCTCTCACTCCTGTACCGACCGCAGCGTCGCCGCGGAGCTGACCCGTCGTCCGAGGGCCGCTGAGACGAGGCAGCAGACCCCCACGACGACGACGAAGACCCCGAGGACGCCGAGCAGCGCGGCGGGGTCGTAGACGAGCGGCGGTGCGGTCGCACCGCCGGTGAAGGCGCGCAGGTCGACGGTCCGGGCGACGAGCACGGGCAGCGCCAGCCCGAGGCCGAGCCCTGCGACGAGGGAGGGCACAGCCCACGAGGCGATCTCCCAGGTGGTGATGACCCGAGGCCCGCGCGCAGGCATCCCGAGGATCTTCAGCACGGCGACGAGCCTCTCCCGGCGAGCCGTCGCCATGACCTCACCGAGCACGATCGTCGAGGCGCCCACGACGAGCGCCACGAGGGTCCCGACGAGGAGCGCGCCCTGCAGCCCGGCGAGCGTCGGGTCGTCGAGGCGGAGCCCGACGGCGTCGGCCTGGACCTCGACGGCGCTCGGTCCGGTGATCTCACCGACCCGCGCGACGACGGCAGCCCGGTCCGCATCCTCGACCGCGGGGTCGAGGCGGACCAGCAGGGTCCGCGGCAGGTAGGTGGTCCCGGTCAGGTCGGCGAGGCTCGACCTGTCGAGCAGCACCCAGCCCGACGTGGTCGAGACGCCCGGGACCTCGGGGCGCTGGTCGACGACGTCGAGCACGACGACCTGCCCGTCGACCGTGACGGTCGCCCCGCCCTCGAGCGCGAAGCGGCTCGACACGACAGCCGGCAGCGGACCGCCGTCCGTCGGGGCGGCGAGGTCGGGGACGCTCCAGCCCGGGACGTCCTGCTGCACGAGCGCGAGGTCGGCCGGGTCCACGAGCAGCACCCGCGCCTGGAGCCTGTCGTCACCTGTCGAGAGCGCCGCGGGTGTCACCTCGGTCGCGGTGGTGGCCGCTGCGACCCCCGGCACCTCGCGGACCAGAGCGAGGGTCTCCTCGTCGACGATCGGCCCCGTCGAGCGCAGGTCGGCCCCGATCGCGTCCCAGGTCTGGGTCTCGAGCCCGGTGCGCACCGTGGTCAGCAGGACCGTGGAGAGCACCGCGACGGTCACGGCCACCACGAGCCCGACCAGCGGGGCCAGCTGACCACGACGGTCCCGGGTCGCCGAGGCCGCCCCGAGGAAGGAGAGCGCGCCGCGCTGCGAACGGGCCAGCCGCACGACAGGGGCGAGGAGCAGCGGCACGAGCCGTGCGACCACCACGGCCGTCGCGACCGCCAGCAGGGCTGGCGTCGCGGCGAGCAGGGGGTCCGCACCGCTCCCGGTGTCCTCGGCACCCCGGCGCAGCACGAGGACCGTCGCGGTCACGGCGACCGCCACGACGAGCACCTCCCAGACTCCCCGGAGCCGGCTCGTCGACCGGGCCGCAGAGTCATGACGCACACCGCGCAGGCCTGCGGGAGGTGCGCTCGCCGCGAGCATCACGGCGGGGGCGAGCGCCGCCACGAGCGGTCCGACGAGGACGGCGGGTGCGAAGGCCGTCGGGACGAGCAGCACGGCTCCGAGCAGGCCGAGCCCTCCCCCGGCGATCCCGAGCAGCAGGCCCTCGACGGCCAGGAGGCCGCGGACCTGGAGACCGGACGCCCCACGGGCCCGGGCCAGGGCGAGCGCGGTGCGGCGTCGCGAGGCGATGACCCTGACGGCGGCGAGCAGCAGCAGCCCGAGCCCCGCGACGGGCCCGGCGGCGAGCAGGGCGACGACAGTCGTCGTCGCGGAGATGTCACGCTCGATCGTGTCGAGGGTCCCGGGGAGCTCCGAGGAGAGCTTGAGGGTCCCGTCGGGCTGGTCGACGCCGTAGGACAGCGGAGCCGCCGTGAAGCCGCGCAGCTGGGAGGAGATGTCGGACAGCTGGTCCGAGGTGTAGGGCGAGGGGTCGACGTCGAACCACACGTCGAGCCTGTCGAGGAACGGGTCGATCCCCGGTCCGCGGTACGCGGCGGCCGTGAGGATGATGCCGAAGTCGAGGCTGTCGACGATGGCCGGCTGCGCCGCCGACGGTGTGTGGTACCAGTAGTCCTCGTCGGGGTCGTCTGCGGTGTAGGTCCCGAGCAGGACGAAGTCTCCGCGGCCGAAGGCCTGGCGGGTCTGACCGACGTCCCAGGCGAGCCTCTCGGCGGCAGCGGCGGAGAGGGCGATCCCGACGGGCTGCGGTGTCCGCTCGACAGGCCCCTCCGCGAGCGCGACCGGCGCGTCGTCGATGGTCGGCCAGCGTCCCTCCGTGAGGGTCACGTGCTCTGCGAGGTAGGGGTCCTGGGTCTCGCGCAGCTTGATCATGGACACGTCCGAGCGCTCTGAGGTCTCGACCGTGGTGTCTTCACGCGCCGAGGTCCGCATGCGCGCGTCGAGGACCCCGGCGCGCAGCGGGTCGGGCAGGGCGTCGTGAGCCTGCCGCAGACCGCCGTCGAGCAACCCGAAGGTGGTCTCCCACTCGTCGGGGACCGCCGACAGCGCTGTCCCCCGCGAGGCGCCGTAGTACGGAGTCTGGTTGCTCGACGAGATGTCCCGGGTGATCGGCGTGGTCGCGGCGAGCCTGTGGCTCGTGATGTCGTCCGAGACCACCTGGACCGCCCGCGGCCACACGACGAGCAGCAGCGCGGCGACGACCGTCACCAGGAGCACGACCGTCCCGGCCCGGAGGTCGTCGGCGAGCACCCGCCGGACCACCGGGACCCGTCGCTCGGCGCGCGTGGTCCTGCGCGCGGCGGGCGTGGTCCTGCGCGCGGCGGGCGCAGGGCCAGGCACCGCCGGAGTCCGCGGCGGGCCGGACCCGGGTGCGTGGGAGCCTCCGGGGCTGCCGGCTGCGCTCGTGCGGCTCATCGGGCGTCCTCCCGGTGGTCGAGGTCGAGGGCCTGCCTGCGCACGGTCCGGGCCTGGTCCGCGACGAGCAGGACGGCGCCGACCACGAGGGCGAGCAGCAGCACGACCAGCGGGACGACCGAGGGGTGCACACCCGACGCGATGCCCGCGAAGGCCTCGGGCACGGTGACGCGGGCGAAGAGCACGGCGACCGCCTGGGTCACCAGCGCACCGGAGACGAGCCCGGCGACGGCAGCGCAGCCGAGCACGATGAGGAGCTCAGATGTACGGGAGCGTGCCTGCGCGCTCCCGCTCACCCCGACAGCGCGCAGCGCGACGACCTCGCCGCGCCGCGCACGGCCCAGGGCTCCGAGGACCGACCACGTCCCGGCGAGGGACAGGGCGACGGCCCCGGCTGCGGCGATCCAG
>Ga0247813_10000245_pt1 | contig 60919 bp, 63 predicted proteins | sample UWRJL169409C1_FD_180719 | JGI IMG/M metagenome (GOLD analysis project Ga0247813, IMG submission 180719) | Plant litter microbial communities from Arlington Agricultural Research Station in Wisconsin, United States - UWRJ-L169-409C-1 | ecosystem: Environmental > Terrestrial > Plant litter >... | reverse complement strand
ACAAGAAAACATTGAAGTACTGGAATATACTTTTGAAGAAGCTTACAACATGATCGAATCCGGTGAGATTACTGATGCTAAAACAATTATGTTATTACAACATGCTAAAATTAAAAATTTGATTTAAAATATTTTATTATTTTAAAATCTAACTTTAAATCAACCAAATAGTAATTCTACATGGGACTATTCAACTTCTTCAAAAAAAAAACTAATTTAGAAAAAACCGAAAACAGCATTTTACTTGCTATGCCAATGTTTAACAATAACGAAAGATATGATATCAATGCTGTTATTGAAAATCTAAAAACTTTTTGGAAACTAACAATTACTGATTTTACAGGAGATGATAACTCTGCTGTTTTTAAGATAGAAGGAGAAATGGTTGCACTGGCTTACATGCCTGCAGCAATTCCTTGGGTAGACATTCAGGGAACTGCGGAATATGCATATAATTGGGAAACTGCTACCGAAGATTTAGAAAATCATAATGGACATGCAATAGTATCAATTATGTCCTCAAAAAAAAGCCAGAAAGAAAGATTTACGATTTTAAGTAAATTACTGTCTTCTATTTTATTAACATCAAATTCAATAGGAGTTTATCAAGGAAGCCAATCATTATTAATTTCTAAATCTCAATATTTAGAAAATATCGATGAAATAAAACAACAAGGCATACCTCTGACTTTATGGATTTACATCGGAATAAGACCTTCTCAACAAGGAAACAGTATTTATACTTATGGCTTAACCGAATTTGCGAAACAAGAGATGGAAGTTATAAATTCAAAACTTAATATTGAAGAGCTTTATAATTTTGTATCTAATATTGCTACTTATGTTATAAATAGTAATGTCACTTTCAAAGATGGAGAAACTCTTGGATATACAGAAGATCAAAAAATTAATATAACATCTTCTAAAGGACAATTTGTCGAAGGTCAAACCTTAAAACTAGAAATGTAATTTTTTTCGATTCATTTTAAATGAAAATCAAGCAAACAATTCAAAAAATTGTGTAAGCCATTTTCGCGATGATTAAAATAACTTTACATAAATAAAAACCAGTTTATGAAAAAGTTATATTACACATCCAATATCCTACTTCTATTAGTATTAGTTTTATTAGGTTCATGCAAAAAAAGCGAATCAACTGAAACTAAGGAAAAAGCAAAACCTAAAAAAACAATTGAGCATACAAAACCAAAAACCACTTCTTATCATTTCGAAAAAACGAAAGAATGGTTAAAAGCAAATGGTTCTGACAGTACAAAACTTCATATTGCATATGCCTTAAACAGAACTGATAAAGCCAATTTTGCAAAAATGGATTCAGTTGTGATTCCTGCAGATTTCACAGGTGATCTTGTTTATTATCTTCCGTTTCCTTTACATGTTGCAGCTTTAGAAGAAGTTTCGAAAGTAATCATTTTCTCTTATCCGGCTCAGGCATTTGCAGCTTACGAGAATGGCGAATTAGTATATACAGGTCCAACTAATATGGGGAGAAAAAAAGATCCTACTCCAACAGGATTATTTTTTACCAATTGGAAAGCTGAAAAAACAACCAGTACGTTTAATGACGAATGGGATTTGAAATGGAACTTTAATATAGAAAATAAATTAGGCGTTGGTTTTCACGAATATGAATTACCTGGTTATCCGGCATCGCATTCTTGTTTACGATTACAAGAGACTGATGCTAAATTCCTTTACAAATTTGCCGATGAATGGATCCTAAAAGATAAGGAAAACGTAAAAGTAAAAGGAACGCCGGTAATTGTTTTTGGAAGTTATCCTTTTGGAGAACCAAAACCATGGTTTGCGTTAGTAAAAGATCCAAAAGCATTGGATATTTCTGAAGCAGAAATAGAAACTCAGGCAAAACCGTTTATTCAAAAGATTTTAGAAAATCAAAAAGTTAGAGAAGCAGAACAAACTGCTACTCCATAAAAAATATGTTATCCAAGGGAAAGCTGCTATGGTAATTTTAACGAATTATGGTAGCAGTTTTTTTATGTTTTTTTATGCCACGAAGGCACGAAGACACAAAGTTTTTTTTTAAAAACATTTATTATCATCAATTAAATTCGGCTAAAGCCTTTTTTTCTCACCCTCTTTCATCCCCCAGCTAAAGCTGGAGGCTATTCAATTAAAACCTCAATAGACGCATTGCTGCGCGTGTCTACCAAGCCTTTGAACCTCTGTCCCTCTGTCCCTCTGTCCCTCTGTCCCTCTGTCGCCTTTGGGTCTTTGAAACTTTTTTACATTAAATAAGCGAACGTTCATTTATTATTAATATCTTTGTACCATAATGAATTAAAATTATGAGAACCAGAGATACAAATAAAGAAGAAATTGTCAAGCAAAAAGCCATCGAAATGCTGGTTTCACAAGGTGTTGAAGGTTTTGGAATGAATCGACTAGCTAAAGAATGTGGAGTTTCTGTTGCGACACTTTATATTTATTATTCGGATAAGGAAGATCTTATCAGAAAAATTGGAATTGAAATTGGTAAAAATTTCTTTGAAGAAATGTTAGTCGGATTTTCGCCTGAAATGTCTTTTTTTGATGGTTTACGTCAACAATGGGACAATCGTTCTAAGTTTGCTATTAACTTTTCTTTGCAGACTACTTGTCTAGAACTTCTAAAACATTCTACTTATGGCGACGCAATTTTAGCAGAAATCACAACAGACTTTAAGGAACAAATGACAAAATTTATCACAAAGGCAATTGAAAATAAAGAACTTCTTCCTATAACATTTGAAGTTTTCTGGAGTATTGCTTATGGATCGCTTTATTCTCTATTAGAACTTCACAGAGAAGGTAAATCAATGTCAGGGAAAACTTTTGTATTTACTGAGGAAATTAGGAATGAAGCTTTTAATCTGGTTATAAAAGCTTTGACTCCGTGATAAACCAATGGCAATGGCAATGGCAATATCAAAAATCAATGTCAATTTCAATGTCAATTTCAATTTCAATGTCAATTTCAATGTCAATTTCAATGTCAATTTCAATGTCAATTTCAATGTCAATATCAATTTCAATGTCAATTGCAATGTCAAAAATCAATTTCAATTTCAAAAATTAATATCAATTGCAATGTTAATCTCAATAACAGTATCAAATTCAAACTAAAAAAATTCAATTAATACAATATCAATTAAATAAAAAATCAAATGAATACTTCACTTATAAAAAACAAAAAAATTGCCATAATTGGCGGCGGACCTGTTGGATTGACAACAGCGAGAATTTTACAAATTAATGGTGCTGATGTAACGGTTTACGAAAGAGATCTAAATGCTCAGGCGAGAACTTCGGGCGGAACTCTTGACATCCACTCAGATTCTGGACAAAAAGCGATCATAAAAGCAGACTTGATGGAGGAGTTTTATCGCTACGCAAGACCAACTGGAGAAAAAATGGCGGATATGAATGGAAATATTACTTCGGAAGAAATGCCTACTGAAGAGAATGCTTATTCAAGACCTGAAATCGACAGAAATGATTTGAGAAAAATCATGCTGGAAAATCTAGAGGAAAATACCGTAGTTTGGGACAGTCAGTTGACTGAAATTCATAAAATTGACGAACAATATCATTTAGAATTTAAAAACGGTACTAAAATAACTGCTGATTTTGTTATTGTGGCGAATGGCGGAAGATCGAATGCCCGAAAATTTGTTACGGATAAAGAGCCTCAACTTTCCGGAACTTATATTATTCAGGGGGAAATTGAAAATCCGGATCGCGATTATCCTGAATTTAAACCTAAATACGGTGACGGAAATGTGATGGCAATGGGAGACAAAAAAATGTTTTACACCCACACTTTACGTGACGGTTCTATACATTTTGGAGTTTCTTTTAAAGCAGACGAAAATTGGATTTTAAATAATGGAATTGACTTTGAAGACAATGCTTCCGTAATTGCTTTTCTGAATAAAAAATTCGAGAACTGGAATGAAGATTATAAAAAGTTCTTTAACGCTTCTACGGATTTTTGGGGATTGCCATTACGTTTGTTCTCTTTAGAAGAATCCTGGAAAAAACATTCTAATATTACACTTGTAGGTGATGCGGCACACTTGATGCCACCATTTGCCGGAGAAGGTGTAAATATGGGGTTAATGGACGCTTATCAGTTAACAGAGAATTTAACTAACGGAGAATTCTCATCTCTTCAGGATGCAATTGATGACTATGAGCAAAAAATGTTTGGTTATGCTCTCGAAGCGCAACGCACCACCTATCAAATGGAGGAATTATTACATTCTGATGTTACGACTGAGAAAATATTGAATAGCCGCGGTGGGATTTAATATTTTAAAACTCATTAATTTTATAATTTTTAAAGAAATAAAAAAGAAAGATCTTACATTAAATAACACTCAAAGTTTATAAAAGATATTTAATTTTTCTATTTTCGTTCTCAGAAGCAAGAAAAAAAATGCTTCTGTATTTCTGATATGAAAAATATATACTTAATAATTTTTGCGTTCATTCCATTTCTATTTTTTGGACAATCTGTAGATTTTAAAATTAAATATACACCACAGACAAAATACCTCCAAAAAGTAAAGCAAAGCATTGAAAACACACTTCAATATACTGCTTCAGACGATATATTAGAAAAATTAAAAGAAAAAGGGGTTCAAAACCCCACTGTTACAACAAATATAAATACTATTGAATCCGTTTTTAAATCAGGAAAATTGCAGAGTGACGGCACTTTTCCGATTTCTCTAGAATTTTTAAATTCTATAGATTCTGAAAATAAGACTATTATTCCGAATGGAACTTTAATTTATGGAAGAGGAACAGTTTCGAAAATGCCGACATTAGATTCGATTGTTGCAAAAGATCTTGACGAAACTTTCAAGAAAAATCTTTTAGAAACGGTACAAAGTACTTTTTCTCAACTCGATTTACCAGCAAAAACAATAAAAGTTGGTGAATCATTTTCTCAGGAAACACCTTTCAACATTCCTATTGCAGGTATATCCTTAGAAATGGTTTTAACCACAACTTACAAATTAGTAAACATCGTAAATAAAACTGCTAATTTTGATATTTCTGTTCTATACACTATGAAAATTTCTGTTGAAAAATATAATATACAGGGATCTGGTACCGGAACAGGAAAGATGAATTATGATACGGTAAATCATTTTCCAACAAAATACGATTTAGATACTGAAATGGTATTTGACATGAAACAAGAAACATTTAGTCTTCAAGCAAAAACAAAAAGTGGATTTTATCAAACGGTTCAAATTTTAAAAAACTAAAACAAAAAAAAGGCATAAGAATCAAACTCTTATGCCTTTTGTTTTATAATGAAAACTAAAAATTATCTTGAATAATTTGGAGCTTCTTTTGTAATTGTTACGTTGTGTGGATGACTTTCTGTGATTCCGCTTGAAGTGATTCTAACAAAACGTCCAGTTTCCTGTAATGTAGGAATATCTTTTGAACCACAGTATCCCATTCCCGCACGAAGACCTCCAACAAACTGAAGCATACTTTCGTTTAATTCTCCCTTGTAAGGAACACGACCAACAATTCCTTCGGGAACTAGTTTTTTAACATCGTCTTCAACATCCTGAAAGTAACGGTCTTTCGAACCCGTTTGCATGGCTTCAACAGAACCCATTCCGCGATACGATTTGAATTTTCTTCCTTCGAAGATAATTGTTTCTCCCGGAGATTCTTTTGTTCCTGCTAATAAAGATCCTAACATTACACAGTCGGCACCGGCAGCGATTGCTTTCGGGATATCACCTGTATAACGAATTCCACCATCTGCAATAACCGGAACTCCGGTTCCTTTGATAGCCGCAGCTACTTCAAGAACTGCTGAAAATTGAGGAAAACCAACACCTGCAACAATACGGGTTGTACAGATAGAACCAGGTCCGATTCCTACTTTTACACCGTCTGCTCCGTTTGCCACTAAATATTTAGCTGCTTCGGGAGTTGCAATGTTCCCTACAATTACGTCGATATTTGGGAATTTTGATTTTATTTCTTTCAATGTATTTACAACACCTTCAGTATGTCCGTGAGCGGTATCAATAATGATAGCGTCTACTCCGGCAGCAACTAAAGCTTCTGCTCTTTGCACTGCATCACCGGTAACACCAATGGCAGCAGCAACTCTTAAACGACCAAAAACATCTTTGTTAGCGATTGGTTTTTGAGTCAGTTTTGTAATATCTCTAAAAGTAATTAAACCAACTAGTTCATAGTTAGCATTTACTACTGGTAATTTTTCGATTTTATGTCCTTGTAAAACTACTTCGGCTTGTTCTAGTGAAGTTCCTTCGGCTACAGTAACTAAGTTGGTACTGGTCATTACCTCAGCGATTGGTCTTGCTCCGTTTTTTTCGAAACGTAAATCACGGTTGGTAACGATTCCTTTAAGGATTTTGTTTTCGTCAACGATTGGGATTCCGCCAATTCCGTATTCCTTCATGGCATTTTTTGCATCTGCAATGGTCGAATTGGTAGGTAAAGTTACCGGATCGATAATCATTCCTGACTCAGCACGTTTTACTCTTCTAACCTTTGCAGCTTGTTGCTCGATTGTCATGTTTTTATGCAAAACACCTATTCCGCCTTCTTGCGCCATAGCAATTGCCATAGAACTCTCGGTAACGGTATCCATAGCAGCTGATACTATTGGAACGTTTAGTGTAATATTTCGTGAAAATTTTGATTTGATACTCACTTCGCGAGGAAGCACATTCGAGTAGTTAGGTACTAATAATACATCGTCGTAAGTTAAACCTTCGCCGATAATCTTGGAGTTGTGTGCTATCATGTTGCAATTTCTAGTTGAATTGCGTGCAAATATAGTGAATAAATTGGAAACTTGATTACTAACTTATTCATAAATTTAACTTTACACGAAAGGTCTTACAAATACGAGAGTCTTAGCCCTGATGGAAATGGAAAGCCACGAGGAGCAAAATAACATTTTTTTCTGGTCTTAAAAAGCGACCAGCGGAAGCTCTTTTAAGGCCTTGAAAAAAAGTTATTTTGCCCGAGTGCTTGTAATGGACAGCAGGAATAGCTTCTTATTTTAATTTTAAATCCGATTAGTAATAAGAGCAATTATATCGTCCAAGGCTCCCGAAGTCTCGGGACGCTCGAACTGACAATAGGATTAAATTGATTTATAGGATGAAAAAATTAATCCTCAGAGTTTTGGAAAACAAAATTGAAACCGAACTGAAATGCAATGCTATTGGCCTTCGAGACATCTTTATATTCCAAAACATTATCGACGAGAAGATACATATTGAGTTTTCCCAATGTTCCCGAAATTCCTAAACCAATGTTTTTGTTGGAATAAGGATCGAAGGTATATGTGGCTTTGACATCTAGTTTCTCGAAAATATTGCGTTTATAAAAAGCGGTTAGCGCTACAAAAGGTTCGACTGGCATTGACATGATAAACAATTGCCCCCCTACAGCGTTCGCATAATTTGTGGTTGTTTTTCCTTTGCAATTACAATCTTCATTAGAGCGTGATTCGCCAAATGAATATTGAATTGATGAGTAAAATTTGGTCGGACGCCAAGTGGTGTACTTATTATAAAGCGTATCACGTGGTATTGCTTTATCAAATTCATCAAAAATATCTTTGGGTTTGTTTGCAGGATCAAAACTAGGGTTTGCCCCTTTATAATTGTAAGTTCCCTTATAACTTAATGTTTCAATATCTTTAGTGTGATTTATAAAACCAAGATCGACAACACTTGCGGTGAACTGAAGGTTCTCTTTAAAATAATAGGTCATTCCGGCATCGATACCAAAGCCCAAACTTCCGTTAAAGAAGGTATTATGAGCAATATCTTCCGGAATATTTCCTTCGTATTCATCTTTTGTAAAAGTAGCAATACCAGAGGTTTTAAGTTCTAAATGTGAAGCTATTACCTGTTCGTAAATATTTGGTGTTCCCACACTTTGCCCTGTATAAATAAATCCGGAATTTTTAGTTGAAGTTGCATTTGCTCCACTTGAATACAATTTTGCACGACCTCCTAAAACCAGTTTCTCACTTAGCTTTTTGTGAAATCCTACATGAAATACAGAAAGCACTTCGGCCCTTACATTTAAATCGGCCAGATTGAATGATTTGCCAATATAGTCGCGATTTCCGTCTATAGCCAATATCGCAAGATCTTTAGGCACATACATTAAGAAATCAAATTCCTGATAGGCTCCAAATGAAATATAGGACTGACTATCTCTTCCTCCTACTCTAAATCCTCCTGAAAATAATTCGAGTTGCTGGTTGACATGTGTTTTATCTTTACTCGAAGAATTATTGATTACATTTCGAACTTTATCATTAAAATCCACTCCGTTATTGGCAAATAAATCATAGGCAGAGAAACTACTGGCACCTAAATTGGCCGAAACGCCGGACAAAACCGGAATACCAAAGTAAAATTTATACGAAACATCAGCTCCTGGATTTACGAGTGATGACTGCGGAATAGAGGTAAAATTATACAACACTTCTTTGTTTTGAGCAAAACCTGAAAGTTGAAAAATGACGATTAAAATCAGATAAATTTTTCTCATTCGACTTTCATATAAACGGTTGCGCCTGATCTGAATTTTAGATTACCTGTACTATTTTGATCTAATGGAGGTCCCGGCGCCATTGTCACAAGGAAACCCAATTTAGCAGTTCTTTTTAAAAGTTCTAATCTCTGACCTTCAAATACTTCAGTTGGAAATTTAATAACATTTGAGGTTCCTGAAAATGCCGGAACATTATAAGAATCCGTTTCAAGCACCTGATTACTGGCATCGAGAAGGATGAGATCAATTCTAAACGCTCTAATTATGGTATTTTCAATTTCAAAATTAAGTTCTGTTTTTACCAGATGATCTGTAAAATATTCATCTTTAAAAGCACCAAATGCAGTTACATCAGGATAGAGTGCTAAACTTCCATCGTTTATAAGCTGAGTGGCAGGAACATCAAAATAAGCCAGATTTGTTACAAAAACAGGTTCTAGTTTTAAATCTTTGGCCTGGTCAAAATCTAAATCGCTTGAGCATGATAAAAACAAGCATGATAAAAATAATATCCTCGAGATTCTCTTTATAAATGTTGCTTTCATGTGTAGGTTATATTTCTAAATAACACAGAATGTTATTACTTATTATCTGCTATAAGTAAATATACTAAATTTCTTAATGAAATTTGCCAAATAATTTAGAAGCTTCGTTATAAGCACTTTCAAAACTTAAAGAATTTAAACCCGTATTTTTTTTATTAGATGTAAAATAAGAGATCAGTTTTTCTGTAGGCATATTTCCAGTTAGTTTATCTGTAGCCATCGGGCATCCGCCAAAACCCTGAATCGCGCCGTCAAAACGAGTACAGCCTGCTTTTGATGCTGCATCGATTTTTTCGAACCAAGTAGTTGGAGTAGTATGCAAATGTGCCCCAAATTCTATTTCAGGATATTTTGGAATCAGATTCGAAAAAAGATAGGTAATTACTTCTGGTGTAGAACTTCCAACAGTATCTGAAAGGGATAAAATTTTCACACCCATTCCGGCTAGCTTTTCTGTCCATTCACCAACGATCTCAATATTCCAAGGATCTCCGTACGGATTTCCAAAACCCATTGAAAGATAGGTTACTACTTCTTTATTTTTTTTATCGGCGATTTCAAGAATTTCTTCTAATGTTACTAAAGATTCAGCAATGGTTTTATGGGTATTTCGCATCTGAAAGTTTTCAGAAATCGAAAAAGGAAATCCTAAGTATTGAATAGGTTCATGTTCTGCCGCCGATGCCGCACCTTGCGTATTGGCAATTATAGCCAGCAATTTGCTTGTCGTTTGCGATAAATCAAGTTGTGCTAAAACCTCGGCCGTGTCCTGCATTTGCGGAATCGCTTTTGGCGACACAAAACTCCCAAAATCAATCGTATCAAAGCCTACACGAAGTAAAGCTTGTATATAAGAAACCTTGTTTTTAGTAGGTATAAAAGTTTTGATACCTTGCATAGCATCACGCGGACATTCGATAATCTTGATTTCTTTATTCAAAGCTTATTCTTTAGTGAAGGCTAAGTTAGTTTCTTTTTTAAAGAAATAAAAAAAACTGTCGGTGTTATTTTTTTACCATATAAGTTATTTAAGTTCATTTTAGCTGTACTAATATGAATGCTTCAAATAAAATCATATAAGTTTAAATTATCATATAGTTCTCTTTAAAATTGTAATAATGTTTAGTATTACTTTAAAAAGCAATGTTTGTAATTATTACATAAAAATGTAATAATTAATTTTATTACTTATATTTGTAATATTAAGATTTATTTATTTTTAATTATATTTGAATTATGACAAGCGTTATTACGGGAGATATTATCGGTTCAAGACAACAAACCTCTAAACATTGGGTAGAGGATTTGAAAACAATCCTGTCCCGGTTTGGAGCAACACCAAGCCAATGGGAAGTTTACCGGGGTGACGAGTTCCAGATCGAGATCAAAAATCCCGAAGAAGCACTGTTGTCTGCTATTTTAATCAAAGCGCATTTAAAGGCTATAAAATTAGATGCCAGAATGAGTATCGGTTTTGGAGATAAAACGCATAATGCCGAAAAAATATCCGAAAGTAATGGTAGCGCCTTTATACATTCGGGAGAACTTTTTGAAACTTTAAAAAAACAAAAAGTAACTTTAGCCATGCGAACAGGTGATATGGTTTTTGATGAAAAGATAAACCTCATGATTCAGCTGGCTTTGACCTTTATGGACCACTGGCTTGCACAGCAAGCTGAATTTGTAGCCGCCGCAATAGAAAATCCCACGTTGTTGCAAGAAGAGCTAGGTCAAAAATTAGGTATTAATCAGGCTGCAGTAAGCAGAAGGCAAAAGCGTGCTCAGTTTGATTTGGTATTACAATTAGATCGTTATTTTAGAATACAGATAAAACAACTTACAACGCCATGATTTTATTTATAAAACTACTTTTAGCACATTTATTAGGCGATTTTATATGGCAGCCCAACTCATGGGTAGCCGATAAAGAAGCTAAAAAACATAAAAGTATTTACTTATATCTTCATGTTCTTTTACACTGCATACTTGCTGCAATTTTGGTTGGGGAAATTCGATTCCTACCTTATGCGATTTTAATTGCTGTCACTCACGGAATTATTGATCTGATCAAACTTAATTTCCAAAAAAAGAAAACAAAACGCAGCTGGTTTGTTTTAGACCAAATTGCTCATATTTTAGTTTTACTTGCCGTTGTACTTCTTTATAAAGGCGAAACAATTAATTTTCTCTGGTTTAATAATCAGTTTTGGACACTTATTACCGGAGTTTTATTTATTACAAAACCAACTTCAATTATCATTAAAACGATTATTTCGATCTGGAATCCGGAAAGCGAAAATAGCCAGCATGACAACTCTCTTGCCAAAGCAGGAAACTACATTGGCATATTAGAGCGTTTATTTGTATTCTGCTTTATCTTAACCGGACATTTTGAAGCCATTGGATTTTTACTGGCCGCAAAGTCTATTTTTAGATTTGGTGATTTAAAAGAAGCCAAAGACAGAAAACTTACAGAATATGTTTTAATTGGTACTTTGATCAGTTTTGGAGCCGCTATTCTTACCGGATTAGTTGTTCAGTCGTTGCTTTTACAATTGCTCTAAAACCTTTTTATTGATCGCTTTTACCAAAGCCGGGCCTTCGTAAATAAATCCAGTGTACAATTGTACCAGACTTGCTCCTGCGTTTAGTTTCTCGATGGCATCATCTGCAGAATGTATTCCTCCTACCCCGATAATTGGAAACGCTTTATTACTTTTTTCAGATAAAAAACGAATTACTTCGGTAGAACGTTTCGCTAATGGTTTTCCGGATAAACCTCCCATTTCAGTTTGATTCTCAGATTGCAAACCTTCTCTTGAAATCGTAGTATTGGTAGCAATTACACCCGCAATTTTAGTAGTTTTTACAATATCAATAATATCTAATAATTGTTCGTCTGTAAGATCCGGAGCAATTTTTAAAAGTATTGGTTTTATTTTTTGAGTACTTGTTTTTTGCTTTTCTACATTTCTGTTTTGCAACGTTTGTAACAAAGCCGTTAAAGGTTCTTTATCTTGTAAAGCTCTTAAATTTGGAGTGTTCGGAGAACTCACATTCACAACAAAATAATCTACATGATCAAACAGTGCATCAAAACAAATGATATAATCGTCTACGGCATTTTCGTTTGGAGTAACTTTATTTTTTCCGATGTTTCCTCCTATCAAAACTCCTGAATTCTTTTTTAAACGTTCTACGGCTTCTAGAACACCTCCGTTATTAAAACCCATTCGGTTAATAATCGCCTGATCTGCTTTCAATCTAAACAAACGTTTTTTAGGATTTCCTTCCTGACCAACCGGTGTTACAGTTCCTATTTCTATAAATCCAAATCCAAAATCAGAAAACTCTTTGTATAGCTTGGCATCTTTGTCGAATCCTGCTGCAAGACCTACCGGATTTTTGAATTTAATTCCGAAAACTTCACGTTCTAAACGAGTATCTTTTACTTCATATATTGATTTTATAATTGATGAAACTCCTGGGATTTTTGAAATAAATTTAACAAATGAAAAAGTAAAATAATGTACTTCTTCCGGATCAAACCAAAAAAGTATCGGGCGAATTATCAATTTATACATAAGAGTGTTGTGTGTGTGTTTTTCGATTGCAAATTTAATTATAATACTTGAATGTGAATATGATTTATATCAATCTGTTTGCATTCTTTCATTTTTCAGGAATTAAATTTGAAAGAAAAGCGCTAATTATTTTTTACACGAAAAATAAAATCATTAACAGAATTTTACTAACTTCGTACTACAAGCCTTTATTACAAATAGTTACAAATATAAAATTCATGTTTTGCTCAAATTATTAGTACAATGTGAATCCTTTACTTTCAATTTTATTTTTTTTTATAAATGCTCTTTTTTATAAATAAGTAGTTCTTTTTATTTAAATATAATACTTACAAAAAATTTAGTATTCATTCTTGTGCTGTTTTGCTATGAAATAAGCTATGCGCAGGAAAGCGAAATTACAGCACCTTTTACGCCACATCATCAATTGGAATACCAATAAATCATGTTCATATTTTTGAAGGAAGAGATGACGAAGGAAACAGGGTTGCTTATACTTATTATATAAGCAAAAAATGGGCTATTGGTTTACATACTGATTTTATAATCGAAAAATTTAAAGTCGAAAAAAATCTCGAAAGCGGCGAAGACAAATAAACTGTAGAAAGAAGTTATCCTATTGCTGCTGCACTTATGGGAGTTTATAAACTCAACGAACACCGGAGTTTTTTATTAGGAATATGGAGCGAATTTGACAAAGAAGAAGATTATCCCTTAACTCGTGCCGGAACAGAATACGGTTATGAAATCCTAAAAGGTTGGGAATTTTTGGAACTTTTAGCTATGATATTAAATGGAATTTTTATGATAGCTGGGGAATAGAATCAGGAATTGCAAAGAATTCTAGACGAACTAACTAATATAAATCAGTATCAAATTGTGTAACCAAATCATGCTTATGTATCATCCAGATAAAATAATATATCTCCAAAAAAAATTGCTCTTAATCCTATTATTTTTTCTAAGCATTTCTGTTCAGGCACAGTTCGAAAAAGACACAAGCAAGATTATTACTTTTAGATATGGAGATAAAGGAATTGAATTACGTACCAAAGACAATAAATTTCTTTTTCAGTTACAAAGCCGTTTACAGTTTCGATTTTCAACTCCTAACGATCAGGATCCGCTTACTTATGATGATTATAGCCAGGACAAACAAACGACTTTCAAAATTAATCGTGCCAGATTAAAAGTTGGCGGCCACGCATTTGAACCCTGGTTACAATATTATTGGGAGTATGAATTGAGCCAGTCTAATTTACTGGATTTTAGAATCATGATCGAAAAATGGAAATGGATGAGTTTTAAGGTCGGTCAGTGGAAAGTTGAATATACGCGCGAACGCTTTATAAGTAGTGGTGAGCAACAAACTGTAGATCGTTCCTTCATCAACAGGGAATTTACTGTAGACAGACAAATGGGAGTTGAAGTTTACGGGCATTTAAAAGGTCGTGGTATTGCTGATTTTAATTATTGGGTTGCGGCGCTAACAGGAACAGGGCGTGGAAATACTGCTAATGACGACAATAATTTAATGTATTTTGGCAGGGCTCAATGGAATTTTTTAGGAAGATTTCTTGATTTTGAAGGAAGCGATCTGGAATTTCATGAAAAGCCAACTCCAATTATTGCCTTTTCAGGACTAACAAATTGGAGTCCGTATACACGATTTTCGCAATCAGGCGGAGGCTCTTTGGATGGTTACGAAAACGGACTTCCCGGTGAGTATCGTGTGAATCAGTGGAATGTTGAAACTGCCTTTATGTATCGTGGTTTTTCCTGGCAAAGCGAATGGCACACCAAAAAAATCATCGATAAACTAAATGATGATGACACAACAACTCTAAAAGGGTATTATGTGCAGGCAGGATATTTTTTTCATAATGCTTTTAAATGGTGGCCACAACACCTGGAAATGGCTGCAAGACATGCTGCCTTCAGACCTGATAACACCATAAGACAGAACTTGCAAGATGAAACAACAATTGCTTTCAACTGGTTTTTTAAAGGACATAAAAACAAACTTACATCTGAGTTTAGTTATTTTAGTTTTCAGGATAAAAGTCTGCCTCTTGAACAAGGATGGCGTTTCAGAATTCAATGGGATATTTCATTATAAATTATAATATCACATAAAATTTCGTCTCTATTTTCGTATAGCAATTATTATTTTTAATAACTTTAACTAATCTAAAACACTGAAAATGAAAAACATAAAAAAATCACTTCGAAATACAGCAACTATATGCTTACTGGGATCATTTTTTTTGATTTCAATTGATAGTATTGCGCAACGTCATGGCGGGGGTGGTGCACACAGAGGCGGAACAGCAGCTCAGGCTAGACCTGCAAATCAGCCGAGGCCAGCCGTAAAAAGACCTGCTAATACCACAAGACCAGGAGCAAACAATTCTGGAACTAAAATCACAAGACCTACTAACTCAAATTCTAAAATTGGAGGTAATAATGCCACTAATAGAGGCAATAACGTTACTAATAATAGAAATAGAAACACCAATATTAGCGGTAATACCGTCAACAGAAACAGAAATAATGTAAACATCAATGTCAACAACAGTGTTCATGTTCGCAACAATCGTAACACAGTAGTAAGACCCGGTGTCAGACCTTATGTCCGTCCGCCGTATGTATATGGCGGTTATCGATATCGTGCTTACCATCCTTATTATTTTCATCCTTATACTCCCTTTTATTGGGGTCCAGTTTGGCACCCTTGGGGATTTTTTGTAGCTACTTTGGCTGTTACAGCAATTGTGGTAAGTGTTGAAAGCACTCAATATCACTATGATCAGGGTGTTTGGTACACTCCAACTAGCGGAGGCTATACAGCCGTTCCAGCCCCTGTAGGAGGAACGGTTAATAATATACCCAGCGGTGCTGAAACAGTCAATACCGGAACCGTCAATAATTATTACTATGGAGGAACGTATTATGAAAAAGAGGGCAGCAATTATAAAGTTGTCCCACCAACAGCAGGAACAGTTGTAGACAACTTACCTGAAGGTGGTGAAGAAGTTACAATTGGAGAGGTAAAATATGTCAAATTTGGAGAAACCTATTACCAACCCGTTCAGGTTGATGGTAAAAACAAATATGAAGTTGTAGATGTTGAAAAAGAATAATTAATTCTATAGGATAACTATAATTAAAAGTTATTTTTTAACTTTATCCTCTATTATACTGATCACTACAAAATCAAACCAGAATGAAAAACAAAACTTATTGGATTTTAGCAATTCTCACAATTTCTATCATTTCGATTGCTTATGGCTACAATAAAATTCTTGTTCCAAAACAAAAATCAGCTGCGATGGATTGTGCCGAAACCCCTGTTTCGGATGCATCTTTGTTTAAACCTACAATCGAAAATAAGAACAAACCACCTCTAAATAAAGCACCTAAAGGTATGGTTTGGATTCCAGGCGGAGAGTTTTCTATGGGAAGCAATGTCGAAGACGAAAGTTTATGCAGTATAAAAGGGGTTACAAAAGATGCAGCACCTATACATCAGGTTTATGTAGATGGTTTTTATATGGATCAAACCGAAGTGACCAACGACCAATTTGAAGCTTTTGTAAAAGCTACAGGTTATGTAACACTAGCCGAAATAAAACCAACTCATGAAGAATATCCTGATGCACCACTGGAAAATTTAGTAGCCGGATCAGCCGTTTTTACTCCTACTCCTGCTACAGTAGATTTAAACAATTATATGCAATGGTGGAGCTACGCTAAGGGAGCAGACTGGAGACATCCTGAAGGAGCCGGAAGCTCTATCAAAGGAAGAGGCAACTATCCTGTTGTTCAAATTTCATATAATGATGCGGCAGCATACGCCAAATGGGCAGGCAAAAGATTACCCACTGAAGCCGAATGGGAATTTGCAGCTCGCGGTGGAAAATCAGGACAATTGTACGCTTGGGGAAATACTTTAAAACCAAAAGGAAAATTTCAAGCCAATATCTATCAGGGCCATTTCCCAATAGAAAAAGGCGATACGGGTGAAGATGGTTATATTGGCATTGCTCCCACTGCTCAATTTGAACCAAATTCGTATGGACTCTACGATATTGGAGGAAATGTATGGGAATGGACAAACGATTGGTATACCGCAGATTATTATGATATTTTAAAACAAAGTGGTAAAGTGGCCAAAAATCCACAAGGCCCTGAATCATCTTACGATCCGGGAGAACCTAATTTACCTAAAAAAGTACAACGAGGAGGATCATTTTTATGTACAGACCAATATTGTACCCGTTATATGGTAGGCACCAGAGGAAAAGGCGACTATAAATCACCGGCAAATCATATTGGTTTTAGATGTGTACAATAATTTTTTTTTGTCCCGACCCGACCGAAGGGAACAGGCGAAGCAATTACACGAATTTTCACAAATTAATTTAAATATAAATCCGATTTTACGAATTAAGATTCGTGAAATTGGATTTTTAAGTTTTAAACAAACAATTAAAATTAGTGCTAATTCGTGAAATTCGTGTCAAATATTTTTCAACTCGTTTTTTCATTTTTCATAATTTAGAGCTTCACAACCCCTGATTATTTGCTTATATTTGCTAAAAATTAAACAAATGCAACATATTATAGATCGTTTTATCAGTTACGTAACTATTGATACTGAGTCAGACCCAAATTCAAATACCACTCCAAGTACAGAAAAACAATGGAATCTTGCCAATAAACTAGTTGAAGAACTAAAATCAATTGGTCTTGCAGATGTTACCATAGATGACAAAGCTTATATCATGGCAACTTTACCAAGTAATGTAGATCATGAAGTACCTACAATTGGATTTGTTTCGCATTTTGATACTTCTCCTGATTTTAGCGGAGCTAATGTAAAACCTCAAATTAGAGAGAACTACGACGGAAAAGATATCATCTTAAACGCTGAGAAAAACATTATTTTATCTCCAAATTACTTTAAAGATTTATTACAATATAAAGGACAAACAATCATCACTACTGACGGAACTACTCTATTAGGCGCCGATGATAAAGCCGGAATTACCGAGATTGTTTCGGCAATGGAATATCTAATACAGCATCCCGAAATTAAACACGGCAAAATCAGAATTGGCTTTACGCCTGATGAAGAAATTGGTCGTGGCGCTCACCATTTTGATGTCGAAAAATTCGGCGCACAATGGGCTTATACCATGGATGGAAGTCAGATTGGTGAATTAGAATATGAAAATTTTAATGCTGCCGGTGCTAAAATTACTTTTAAAGGAAAAAGCGTTCACCCTGGTTATGCCAAAGGAAAAATGATCAATTCGATGTTGATTGCAAATGATTTCATCAACGAACTGCCAAAAGGAGAAACGCCACAGGAAACAAAAGGTTACGAAGGATTCTTTCACGTTCACCACATAACAGGAAGTATCGAAGAAACAGTTTTAGAATTGATTATTCGTGATCATAACAAGTTGAAATTCGAAAAAAGAAAAGATTTAATTGGAAAAATTGCCAAGAAAATCAACAAGAAATTTGCTAAACAATTTGGCGAAGATATTGTAACTGCCGAAGTTAAAGATCAGTACTACAATATGAAAGAAAAAGTACTTCCGGTAAAACACATTGTTGACATTGCCGAAAAAGCAATGAGAGAATTAGGCATCAAACCGATCATCAAACCTATTCGAGGAGGAACTGACGGATCGCAATTATCATTTATGGGATTACCTTGCCCAAATATATTTGCGGGTGGACATAACTTTCATGGAAAATACGAATATGTTCCTGCAGAAAGTATTCAGAAAGCAACTGATGTGATTGTGAAGATTGCAGAATTAACTGCAATTCCCGGTGCTTTTGATGTAACTGAAAAAACCAAAAGAAAGAGATAAATTGGAACCAACTTCCGACAAAAAACACGTTTGGGACAAAGCCAATAAATGGGAAGAAGAATTACTTTTTCTTAAATCAATTATTGACAAAACCGAACTGGTTGAAACGGTAAAATGGGGCGGGCCGGTTTATGTTTTCAATAAAAAAAATGTTGTCGGAATTGGAGGTTTTAAAGAATATTTTACAATTTGGTTTTTTAATGGCGTTTTTCTAAAAGATGAGAAAAAGAAACTCATTAATGCTCAGGAAGACAAGACAAAATCTTTACGTCAATGGCGATTTACTTCAAAAGAAGAAGTCAATGAAACAGAAGTTTTAGCATATATCTTAGAAGCGATAGAAAACGAAAGACAGGGAAAAATTATAAAACCTTCAAAAAAAGAAACTATTGTTTCGGAGCTTCTTGAAAAAGAAATGAGTCAGAATAAGGTTTTAGCAGAAGCATTTCAAAAATTCAGTCCTTACAAACAGTATGAGTTTTTAGAATATATTGAAACTGCTAAACAGGAAAAAACTAAGTTATCGAGAATCGAGAAAGTGATTCCGATGATATTAGAGAATATTGGGTTGAATGATAAATATCGATAAGGCTTAAAAATTCCAATATTTTAAAATTCCAAATTCCAATTGTAAGCATAAACCTTTGTCAAAGCTTTAAACTTTGACAAAGGTTTTTTTATGCGCAAACTACAGTCTTTACGAGGAACAAAGCAATCACAATTAGCATATTTACAGAGCTTAACCTCAATCTTGTCATCCCGAGGAACGAGGGATCTTCGCAAGTAGCTCGACAAAGATTGGAGAGTTACTGTGTAGAGTTTATTACGAAGATCCCTCGTTCCTCGGGATGACAAAATTGGAAGAACAAACTCAGTACAAACTTTTGTCGAGTTACTTGCTTCGTTCCTCGCAAAGACACACAATGCGCTTAACTTCAAACAAAAAAAAATCCCAAACTCCATAATTGGAATTTGGGATTTTAATTTTATTGGAATTTCTAAAAAAGTATTAAGCTTTTTTCAAAGCAGCACTCATTTCCATAGAAATAGCTGAACGCTCAATTTTTAATTTCCCAGACATAGTTTCGATTATTGCACTTGTTTCAGCAAGTTCAACGATTTTACCGTGAAAACCACTTTTTGTAATTATTTTATCACCTACTTTTAGGCTGCTTTCAAATTCTTTTTCGTTTTTTGCTCTTTTTTGTTGTGGTCTGATCATGAAGAAATATAACACTACAAACATTAGTAAATAAGGAGCAAATTTCATTAAATCTTGCATAGTATTCAGTTTTTATTTTTGTTATTAATATTTATGTTTTATTTGGGATTTGGCTCTTCGCTACGCTCAGAGTGACATCTCAATTGGAATTTGGAATTTTATAAAATTGGAATTTCTTTCAATCTTACATCAAACCTCTACCTACTTTAATCATCTTTTTATTAGCCGTAAGCTCTTTAACAAGGTTATCTAAAATTCCGTTGATAAAAATACTACTTTTTGGTGTAGAATACTCTTTCGCAATTTCTAAATATTCGTTAAGAGTTACTTTTACTGGAATCGAAGGGAATTTTAAAAACTCGCAAATTGCCATTTTCAAAATAATAGTATCAATTTCAGCTATTCTTTCACTGTCCCAGTTTGGAGTTTTATCATCGTATTCTTTGGCTAAGATTGATTCGTTTAAAACTGTTCTTCTGAATAAATCTTTAGCAAAATCTTTGTCTTCAACATCTTTATACAATTTTGGCACTCTAAAATCATCAGGATCCTGCGTTTTAATTGCTTTTAATTGCTTAACGATATGTGTATTTACAACCGGAATATCATCAACCCAGGTTAATTTATCATCTTCTAAATACTCATATAATTTTTCGTTAGGAACTATTACATCTGCAAATAAATCGATTACAAATTGTCTGTCTTCTTCAAATGTATTAACTGTAGTGCTCATGTATTTTGCATACAATTCGCTGGCTTTAATATCATTTAACAGCAAAATGATATAATCATCATTCAACGACCAGTTGTTGATTTTACGATTTTCTAAAGCAATACTCAAAGAATTACTTTCGGCAAGAAGTTGGAAAATTTTGTTGTTGATGAACTTTTCGTTCGGATTACGTTCTGCAGTAGTTGCAAGATGTTTTTTACTTGATAAATGCAAGAAAACAGATTCTTTTTTGCAAATTTCAATCAATGAAGAAAGCATTATAAGATATAAGTCCTGAATGTTATCAATGCTATAAAAAAGAAATTTTTCCTCTTTTTCCAGATTATCAGAACCGCTTTGATGCATTGCATAAATGGATTGCATTACTTTAACGCGTATGTGTCTTCTATTTACCACCTTGTAAGAACATTTAAAAATTAGTCTGCAAAAATAAGTATTTAAGACCTGATATTAAAATTAATTCGTAAAAAAGTCACAGTTTTCGGTCGCAGTTTTCACTATTATTCAAAATGTGTTGAAAAGTCGCAGTTTACAGAATAAAAAAAGTCTCAGTATTCAGTCACAGTTTACATTGCAAAACTGAGACGGAATACTGAGACTGTAAACTTTAAACTAAAAATTACTTCTTAGCGGCGTTTTCAATTTTTCTTAAATCAATACGATTTTGAGCAATTGTTAGTGCAGCTTTATGTGTTGTCATTCCGTTTTTCACAGCATAGTCGATAATTTCTAAAGTAGTATTGTAGATATTTTCGGTTTTTGTCATGATTTCAGCTTTACCGTAGTGCTCTAATTCAGCATACACATTGATAATTCCACCGGCATTGATCAGAAAATCAGGAGCATATAAAATACCTCTTTCCTGTAATCTTGCTCCGTGAATATTTTCATCTGCTAATTGATTGTTGGCAGCACCAGCAATTACTTTAGCTTTAATTTTATTTACTGTATCATCATTAATGATGGCTCCCATTGCACATGGCGCATAAATATCAACATCTGCAGTATATAAATCTTCACCAGTGTAAACTGTTGCGTTATATTTTGTAGCTACCTGAAATAATTTTTCTTCATTGATATCAGTAATAGTAACGATTGCTCCTTCTTTAGTTAAATATTCTACTAAAGCTTCACCAACATGACCAATTCCCTGAACCAAAACTTTTTTCCCCTCTAAAACATCAGTACCAAACTGACTTTTAGCAGCAGCTTTCATTCCTAAATAAACACCATAAGCGGTTATTGGAGAAGGATTTCCTGAACCACCTCTTTCTTCAGAGATACCTGTAACATAAGGCGTTACATCTCTTACAGTATCCATATCCTTAGTTTCCATTCCAACATCTTCTGCTGTAATATATCTTCCGCCCAAAGAGTGTACAAACTCTCCAAACTTGCGCATTAATTCTGGTGTTTTTTGCGTTTTAGCATCACCAATAATTACTGCTTTACCTCCACCAATGTTTAATCCTGTGATGGCAGATTTATATGTCATACCTCTTGAAAGACGCAAAACATCGTTTAATGCTTCCCATTCAGTATTATAGTTCCACATTCTGGTTCCTCCTAAAGCCGGCCCCATAACTGAATTATGAATACCAATAATTGCTTTTAAACCTGTATCTTTGTCATTGCAAAAAACAATTTGTTCGTGATCATCAAAAGACAGTTGACCAAAAACAGGATCCATTTTTTGAAGTTCCTTTCCAGTTGCGAAAGTTGCATCCATAGCGCTAGTATTTATTAGATTAAATTATGAATTTGTCAAAAAGACTTCTCAAATTTATATAAAAAATACAATTGTGCTAATTTTTTATCTTTAAAATAACAATATAACAATCGTTTTGTTTTGATTAAATTATACTTTCCGTTAATTTTAATTCATAAAATTTTATAAAATCAACACAATTCAACATTGAATCTCTTAAAAAAATGAAAGAATTAAGCTATTTAAACAAATATTTCATAAAATATAAATATAGTTTCTCTTTAGGAATTTTAATCACCATAATCGCACAAATATTCTCCTTATTTACTCCTAAGCTTATTAGTAAATCTTTAAACGCTATCGAAAAGTTTGATAAGCTGCCAGAAACTGATCAGACATCGCAAGTAATTATTGACTCCTATCGCGATGGATTAATTCATAACGTACTGCTAATCATAGCCACTACGATTGTTGCAGGTTTCCTGACTTTTTTAATGCGCCAGACTTTGATTGTAATGTCGCGCCATATTGAGTTTGATTTAAAAAATGAGGTTTTCAGACAATACGAGAATCTTTCGCAGAACTTTTACAAACAAAACCGTACGGGAGATTTAATGAATCGTATTAGCGAAGATGTTTCAAAAGTGCGTATGTACGTTGGTCCGGCCGTGATGTACACCATCAATACCTTTATACGTTTTGCCATTGTTATTATATATATGTATAATGTTTCGCCATTATTGACCTTATATACTATTTTGCCTTTACCGATTCTTTCTTACTGTATTTTTAAATTAAGTTCTGAAATCAATAAACGAAGCACGACTTTTCAGCAATATTTATCGAAAGTATCGAGCTTCTCTCAGGAAATTTTTTCCGGAATTAGAGTTATTAAAGCAAACTCATTAGAAAATCAGCATCAGAATAATATGGTGGCTCTTGCCGATGAAAGCAAAAAGAAGAGTTTAGATTTAGCTAAAGTGCAATCACTATTTGGCCCTTTAATGATTGCCTTAATCGGGATTAGTAATCTGGTGGTGATTTATTTTGGAGGTGTTATGTACATCAACGGAACGATCCCTAACATTGGTACAATCGCTGAGTTTATTTTATATGTAAATATGCTGACCTGGCCCGTTGCTTCGTTAGGATGGGTTTCATCAATGGTTCAGGAAGCAGAAGCTTCTCAGAAACGTTTGAATGAGTTTTTGAAACTTGAACCGGAAATTAAAAATAAAAACGAAAACCATTCTGACATTCAAGGTTCTATCTCTTTTGAAGATGTAAGTTACACTTATGAAGATACCAATATCGAAGCTTTGAAAAATGTAACATTTACAGTAAAAAAAGGAGAAACACTGGCTATTTTAGGAAAAACTGGTTCCGGAAAATCGACTATTTTATCCCTGATTTCGCGTTTATATGATGTTACCGATGGAAAAATTACCATTGATCAGCAAGAAATAAGCACTTTAAACCTAAATGATTTAAGAAACAATATCGGAATTGTACCTCAGGATGCATTTCTGTTCTCTGATACTATTAAGAACAATATCAAATTTGGTAATCAAAACGCTACAGACGAAGAAGTAATTGAAGCTGCCAAAAATGCTGTAGTTCACGATAATATTGCCGCTTTCAACAAACAATACGACACTATTTTAGGAGAAAGAGGTATCACACTTTCGGGCGGACAAAAGCAGCGTGTATCTATAGCACGTGCTATTATTAAAAACCCGGCAATACTCCTTTTTGACGATTGTTTATCGGCAGTGGACACCGAAACCGAAGAAACAATTTTGAATAATTTATTCGAAATCTGTAAAGATAAAACTACAATAATTGTAAGCCACAGAGTATCCTCTGCAAAGAATGCAGATAAGATAATCATTTTAGAAGACGGAAGGATCATCCAACAAGGCTCTCATAATCAATTAATAAATCAGGAAGGATATTATGCATCGTTATATTTAAAACAACTTTCGGAAAAAGAATTACTTTAAATGTTGCGTAATAGATAATTTTTTATGATTTTTGAGTACTATTAATTCCAAAAATGATAGAACGTATTATGAGAGAAAATGACATGTTAGAAAAAGAAGAGATTTTTTCTAAAGTATTACGAGCAGGAAGAAGAACTTATTTCTTTGATGTGAGAGCTACTAAAGCTGATGATTATTATATCACTATTACAGAAAGCAAAAAATTTACCGAAGAAGATGGCTCTTTTCATTTTAAAAAACACAAAATTTACTTGTACAAAGAAGATTTTAGTGCTTTCGCTGAAATACTAGAAGAAATGACTTCATATGTCTTGAACCACAAAGGCGAAGAAGTAATTTCTGAGAGACACCAAAAAGATTTTAAAAAAGAATATGGTTCTGATAAACCTGAAGGACAAAGAACCAGTTTTACCGATATTGATTTTGACGATATTTAGTCGAAAATAACTTTTTAAAAAGTACGAGTCCAATATGTTCTGCATTTTGGACTTTTTTTATATATTAATTTATTATTTTAGAGTTTAGATTTTTAGATTTTAGACTTTCAAACTGATTAAAAACTCAACAACAACAATTCAATATTTTTAAAATGAAAAAATTAATCCTTTTACTTACTTTCTTCTTTATCTATACGACTTCTTTCTCACAGAAATTAGAGTACGAAACGAAATCAAACATTCAATATTACAACGCAGCAACCAATAAATCTGATAGTTATATAAATGAAAGATGCGTCCTGGATATTTATTATCCTAAAAACACAAAAAATTTCGCAACAATTGTCTGGTTTCATGGTGGAGGATTAACCGGCGGAAGCAAAGAGATTCCGGAAGCCTTAAAAAATAAAGGTTTCGCCATTATTGGAGTAAACTATAGATTATCACCAAAGGCAAAAGCAGCAAAAGCTATAGATGATGCTGCGGCAGCTGTCGCTTGGGCATTTAATAATATTGCCAGTTATGGCGGAGATACTTCTCTGATTTTTGTTTCAGGACATTCTGCAGGAGGTTATTTAGCTTCGATGATTGGTTTAAACAAAGAATATTTAAAGAAGGAAGGAATCGATGCTAATAAGATCGCAGGATTAATTCCGTTTAGCGGGCAATGTATTACCCATTTTGAAATTAGGAGAGAAAACGGAATTCCGGAAACCACTCCTACTATAGATGCTTATGCACCTTTATTCTTTGTTCGTGCTGATGCTCCGCCCCTTTTATTAATTACCGGAGATCGCGAATTAGAGATGTTAGGCCGATATGAAGAAAACGCTTATATGGCCAGAATGATGAAACTGGTTGGCCACAAACAAACTAAACTTTATGAACTCGACGGTTACGGACACGGAATGACAGAACCTGCATTTCCATTACTTATTAATGAAATCAACCGAATTATAAAAGAAAAGAAAAAATAATCACTAAATAAATCCACGGCAATGGAAACGCAATTATTAATATTACCCGGACTCGGAAATTCCGGCGAAAAACACTGGCAGACTTTTTGGCATAAAAAATTTGAAAATTCTATACGCTTACTTCAGGACAATTGGGACGAACCTATTCGGGAAGAATGGCTCGAAAGATTAAACGAAGAAGTTTCAAAACTAGATAAACCAACTGTTTTAGTAGCGCATAGTTTAGCTGTTTCTTTAGTTTTACATTGGGCAAAAGAAAATAGCAATTCTAATATTGTTGGTGCTTTTTTAGTGGCTCCTGCCGATGTTGATTCACCTCAGCACACTCCTGACATTATTCGTAATTTTTCACCAATGCCTATTTATAAATTGCCTTTTCCTTCTATTCTTGTAGCTAGTGAAAATGATCCTTATGCTTCTTTCGAAAGAAAACAATATTTTGCTGAAAAGTGGGGAAGTGAATTTGTAAACGTTGGACAAAAAGGACATATCAATTCTGAGTCTGATCTAAAATATTGGGAAGAAGGTCAGTTGATATTGCAACAGTTAATAGATAAAATTTAGTTTTCAGTCTCAGTTTGAGTAGAATTTAACAGCAAAGTTCGCAAGGTTTTTTATCATAAAGCGTTTTATAAAAACGCAAAAGTTCGCAAAGCTTTGTATAAAACTTTGCGAACCTTGCGTAAAACCTTGCGTAAAACCTTTGTGAACTTTGCGGTTAATTCCGGTTCAGACTGTAAACTGAGACTGTAAACTAATCTACCCAATCCTAAGCCCATTTTGTATTTTAAAATCAGGAGCCAGTAAAATTACATCTCCCTCCTCTCCTACAGCACCAAGAACCAAACATTCGCTCATAAATTTCCCGATTTGTTTTCTGGGGAAGTTTACAACAGCCACAATCTGTCGGTTGACTAAATCATCTTTTTGGTAGCGTTTGGTAATTTGTGCTGATGATTTTCGAATACCAATTTCAGCACCAAAATCGATTGTGAGCTGATAAGCCGGTTTTCTTGCTTCAGGAAAATCATTTACTTCTATAATGGTTCCGACACGCATATCGGTTCTTTCAAATTCACTCCAGGTTAAATCCATTTTTATATTTTTGAGTATACAGTATTACAAACCTATTAATTTTGTAATTATTACTACTAATTCTATAACCGTTTTTTTAGTACTACTGCTAATTTTACTTAACATGTTATTAAGCTCAAACTAAAAAAATATATGATGGAAAAAACCCTCCTTAACGCCGACCAATCTCTAAGAGATTTTGATTTTGATATTCAGGAACTAAATACAGACAAATACATAGAAACTGCTAAAAATGTACGTTTATATGTAAAGGATTATGGAAAAGGAAAACCTGTGATTTTAATTCACGGCTGGCCACTTTCTAATGAAATGTGGGAATATCAGATTGATTTTTTAGTTCAGAACAATTACAGAGTTATTGCTTATGATCGCAGAGGATTTGGTAAATCATCTCAACCTTATGATGGTTATGATTACGATACTTTAACTGATGATTTAAAAGAAATTATCGAGCAGCTTAAATTAGAAAATGCAACTCTTGTAGGTTTCTCAATGGGCGGAGGTGAAGTAGTGCGTTATTTTAGCCGTTATGGCGGAAAAGGAGTTACAAAAGCAGCTTTAATCTCTTCGGTAGTCCCGTTTTTATTACAAACAAGTGATAATCCTGATGGGCATCCAAAAGAAAAAAGCGAAACTACAGCAAATGCCATCAAGGAAGACAGAATTGGTTTTGTAGATAATTTTGGGAAAACTTTCTTTGGAATCAACATTATCAACAAACCTTTAAGCACACCATTATTAGAATACTACAGAACATTGTGTTCCTTTGCTTCTCCTCGTGCCACTCTAAAATGTGCTGAATCTTTTTCGTATACTGATTTTAGAGAAGAATTGGATTTTATTAAAGTTCCAACTTTAATTATTCACGGTGATGATGACAAAATTGTACCAATTGAGCTAACATCAAAAAAAGCAGCCAAAGCCATTCGTGAAAACACTTATATTGTTTATGAAGGCGCACCACACGGATTATTTTACACAGATAAAGACAAATTAAATAATGATTTACTGAACTTTTTGAATTCGTAAATCAGCATTGATAGTCAAAGAATATCCAAAGAACTTTTATAAAATCTTCTTTGGATATTTTTTTGTTCCCATGCTCTTTCTTTTACAGAATATTAAGGTTATTTTTGAATAACTAATTTTTGTATAAAATGGCACGAACTCCTTCGAATATGTTACCTCTTGGCACCATTGCTCCGGAATTTATATTAAAAGATACTAATTCTAATAATCAATATTCATTTGAAGATTTAAAAGGATCAAAGGGAACATTAGTCATTTTTATTTGCAACCACTGTCCGTTTGTACTTCATGTCATCAACGAAATCGTGATGATTGCCAATGATTATCGCGTACAAGGACTTGGTGTTGTAGCTATTTCCAGTAACGATGTTGAAAAATATCCTCAGGATTCGCCTGAATTAATGACTGAGTTTGCTTTTCAGAATAAAATAGATTTTCCTTATTTATATGATGAAAGTCAAGAAGTTGCTAAAGCTTTTGATGCTGCATGCACTCCTGATTTCTATTTATTCGACGATCAGAACAAATTGTTTTACCGTGGCCAGCTGGATGATTCAAGACCCGGAAACGGAGTCCCGTTAAGCGGAACTGACCTTCGAAGCGCTATTGATGCTCTCATTTATAACAGGAGCTTAAAAGAACCACAAAAGCCAAGTATTGGATGCAATATTAAATGGAAATAAAACAATTATAACTATTTCAAAAAGTTTCCCTATCTTTACAGATCAAAATTAATTATTCTCATTGTGAGCACTATAAATATATTTACGGCCTTAACATTGCTGTTTTCTTTAAGGAGAAAACCGCTTGCTGCTGTATTTATTAGTCATAATAAGGCCTTTATTAATTAGGCCTCCGTCTATTTCAAATTTCTTCTTTCAGGCGGAGGATTTATACCACGATTTAATCATTTATTTTATTTGAAAGAGTAAATACTCTCTCAAGTAATTTTTTGGTTCTTTCAATCAAAAATTTCCAAAACATCATTCTTTTAAAATTTCGATTTGCATTACGCATTTTGAAATAAAAATTATGCATTTATAAGCCTGCAGAAGAAATTAAACAAAACTCTGAAATTCAAAATAAATTAATAATAATAATAATAATAATAATAATAATAAAATAAAACATAGTTATGAAACCAACACCCACTTTCTGCAAAACAGATTATCACTTTTTAAGAGAATTGATCTCAAAAAGTAAAAATTCAACAAATGCTAAAGAAGCGAATCAGCTTTCGCAAGAATTAGACCGAGCGGTAATTAGCAAAGAAAGCGAACTGGACAACTCGATTGTAAGAATCAATTCTTATGTCACTATCGAAGATGTAAAAGCAAATAAACAAATGAAAATTCAGATCGTTTTGCCCTCATATGCAGATTTAAAACAAAGTAAAATTTCGATACTCGCACCTTTAAGTGTTGCTATTATTGGATTTAAAGAAAATGACGAAGTTGATTGGGAATTGCCTGCTGGAATAAAAACATTAAAAATAGTTGTAGTTAATAATATCGCCGAAGAAAACGCTTAATTTTTTTAAACACCTCACTCGTGAAGGTGTTTTTTTTATGTTCTATCTTAAATAAAAAAACTATCCAATAAATAATTTACTGAATAGTTTTATGAATCTACAATTATAAACTTCTTACAATTGAGAGCTGATATAATTTGAAATCGAAGCTATCTGAGTATCATCTAACTTCGCTTTTTTCTGCATTCTTGTCAAAATAGGTTTCCACTCTTCTTTACTAAATTGCTTTGCGTCATATAATTTATGACATCTTGCACAACTATTCTCGTACAGGTTTTTGCCTGCTTCTAATTCTGGAGTTAATGCTACGGCTTTTGTAGTATCAAATACAAGCGCAGGTTCTGTCGTTGCAACTGGAGCTGTCTTCTGAGTTCCGCATGAAGCTAAAAGTAACGTTACAGCTGCAAGGATTAAGATTTTTAATTTCATTGTTTATCTATATTTTTAAGTAAATATAAAAAAATCCCATACGCCGAAGCCTATGGGATAATTATTTAAAACAATACTAAATTGTATGTTGTTTTCTTATTTTACGTCCATTAATTCAACGTCAAAAATTAAAGTAGCGTTTGGTGGAATAACTCCTCCTGCACCTGCAGCACCGTAAGCTAAATCAGACGGGATTACAAAACGAGCTTTATCACCAACTTGTAGTAAAGCGATACCTTCGTCCCATCCTTCGATAACCTGACCCTGACCTAATCTAAATTCGATTGGTTTTTTACGTGGATAAGATGAATCAAAAACTTTTCCGTTTTCTAAAGATCCTTCGTAATGAACTGCAACAGTTTTTCCTGCTTCAGCTTTTTTACCTTCACCTTTATTAATCATTTTATAACGTAAACCGCTATCTGTTTTATCAAATCCGGCAGCCAATTGCTCCATTTTTGCTTCAGATTCTGCTTTTAAAGCTGCATCTCTTTTTAGACGAGCACCTTTTAAACCTACAAAAGCTTCAATAGCATTAAATTTTTCAGCTTCTTCTCCAACTCTGATGATTTCAACACTTTCTAATGCATCACCTTGAGCTACAGCATCAACGATATCCTGTCCTTCGATAACATGACCAAAAACAGTATGTTTTCCGTCTAACCAAGAAGTTGGAACGTGAGTGATGTAAAATTGAGAACCATTACTTGCAGGTCCTGAATTTGCCATTGCCAAAACTCCAGGACGATCGTGTTTTAAACTTGGGTGAAATTCATCATCAAATTTATATCCAGGATCACCAGTTCCAGTTCCTTTTGGGCAACCACCCTGAATCATAAAATCAGGAATCACTCTGTGAAAAGTTAATCCGTCATAGAACTTTTGTCCTTGAGGTTTTACTTTATTTTCCATATTTCCTTCTGCAAGAGCTACAAAATTCCCTACAGTTCCCGGTGTTAAATCGTGAGTTAGTTTTACTAAAATCGAACCTTTACTAGTGTTGAATTTAGCGTATATTCCGTTTTCCATGTTGTTATTTTTAATTTAAATGCAAATTTACAAATTAATTTTATATCAATTTGTGCTTTCTATCTTTTAGACTTTGATTTATAAGTAAGACCGTAAACTGTAAATGCCAAAGCTGATAAACCAACACACCCAATAGTTACGGCATGCCATCCGCCCAATTTCCATAATAATAATCCGTAAGCTGATCCGGCTGCTGTTCCTAAAAAGCTAAAGGACATAAAAACAGTGTTTAATCTGTTTCTGGCTTCGGGAAGCAATGAATACACTCTGGTTTGGTTTGAAATGTGAACTCCCTGGATTCCTATGTCGATAAAAACGATTCCAATCGCGATTCCGATAACACTTTCTATTGAAAAATAAAAAACCAAAAAGCTAATTAAAATCAATAAACAACCGTAACCTACAGCTACTCTCGAACCTCCTTTGTCTCCCATTTTCCCTACTAAAGGTGCTGCTAAAGCTCCTGAAGCACCTACAATTCCGAATAAACCAATTGTAGCACTATTAAAACCAAAAGGTTCTCCCGAAAGCAATAAAACCATTGTAGTCCAGAAAGCTCCAAACTGAGCAAAGCTAAACACATTAATCATCGTGGCTTCACGCAAAACAGGCTCTGTTTTTATAAGTGTAAAAAGAGATTTAATTAATTGACCGTAAGTTCCCTGAAACTGAGGTTTATTAACGGGAAATTTATTCTGAATTACAAAAAAGATCAAAAGACAAATTCCGGATGCGATATAAAACATCGATCTCCAGCCCATGATCTGACCTATAAATCCGCTTAAAGTTCTCGACAATAAAATCCCTACAAGTAATCCGCTCATGATGGTTCCTACAACTTTACCTCGTTGTTCGGGCGCACTTAATGATGCAGCCAAAGGCAAAATAAGCTGTGGTACAATCGAAGTGATTCCGATTAATAAAGAAGCTACTTGTAAAAGAAAGAAACTTTTTGCCGTAGCAGCAAGAATTAAAGCAATTACAGAAGCAAAAGTGGTAATTAGAATTTGTTTTTTTCGCTCCAGTTTATCTCCCAGCGGAACCATAAAAAACAATCCGATAGCATAACCGGCCTGAGTAAGATATGTTATTGTTCCTGCGCTGGCTTCAGGAATTTTAAATTCGTTGGCAATTAATACAATTAAAGGTTGGCAGTAATACAGATTTGCAACTATAAGTCCAGTGCAAGCTGCCATAAATAAGACATTCGTTTTGGATAAATTCATTTTGCAAAAATACCAATCTAATCTTTATCAAAACTTTAAAAAATCTATAAATTTTAAAACCCTTCAAATGAATCAGAAGATTATTCCCGAGAAAATATTGATTTTTAAAACCTTATGACTGCATAAAATCTTCACGAATTGGACTGAAAACATCTGTTAAAAGTCCGCTTTCCAAACAGACTACTCCATGAATTGCATGAGGCGGAATATAAAAACTATCGCCTTCTTTTAAGGTTTGCGTAACTCCATTTATTGTTACATCAAATTTTCCGCTTGAAACATAAGTAACTTGTGTATGATAATGTTCGTGTAAAGTACCAATTCCTCCTTTTTCGAAATGAACATTTACCAGCATTACTCTGTCATCATAGGCCAGGATTTTACGTTTTATTCCTTCGCCCACTACTTCCCACTCTATTTCATCTCCTTTTATAAACTCTTTACTTGTTCCAAAACTTTGCATGTCTTTCTAATTTTATTCCTACAAAAATACATTTTTAAATTATTTCAACCTAAATCAATTCTTTTAAAATAAAATCACAGCTGGTTTTAATCGCTTCAAAAGCATTTGGCTTATAATTATTCTCTTGTTCTACAAAAAAATGTTTCATTCCGGATTGTTTTACCTCTTTAAAAATAGTTTTAAAATTAATAGATCCTGAACCTATTTCTGTATTTAAAGCAGGATTTACTTTATCCATATCTTTTACATGCCACAATTTAAAACGTCCCGGATTTTCCTTGAATAATTTAATGGGATCATTTCCTGAGCGAACCACCCAATATAAATCCAATTCAAAATAAACTAAATTACGATCTGTTTCCTTCAATAAAATTTCATATCCCGTAATTCCGTTGTGTTTCTTAAATTCAAAATCATGATTATGGTACGCTAATTTTAAACCTGCAGCTGCGCACATTTTTCCGGCTTCATTTAAACGAACAGCAATCTTATGAAAATCATTCCTAAAAGGTTCATCAACCCAGGGAACGGTTAAATATTCGTTTTTTAAAATTTGAGCCGCTTCAATCGCAGCTTTAACTTCTTCTAAATTTCCATCATACAAAAAGCTTCCTAAATTATAATGTCCGCTTGGAGCTTTCAAATTATTTGCATCTAAGATTTTTTTAACCTCAATTGGAGATAATCCCCAAAATTGATCTTTTATAGAAAAACCATACGTTTCGACTGTTTTATATCCCGCTTTTGCGACTTTCTCTAAAGTTGATTTTACATCTTTTGGAAGTTCATCACGCAGGGTATATAATTGCAAACCTATTTCTTTTTTATCCATAGTAAAGGCTAATGATGGTAAGGCCAAAACTGTTGCTGCAGCCAGACTTGTGTTTATTATAAAGTTTCTTCTTGTGATCATTTTGTTTAAAAAGATGAAAAGTAAAACTAATCAATTAATTGATTGTTAAGATACTGAAAATTGTTTTTCGTAATGATGGATAAAATTTTGCAGCGCCGCTCTGGTTTCTACATTTGTAATTTCTCCCTTTTCATTAATTTTTCCCCGAACGCCAGATATTAATAATTGTGTCTCCTCTTTTAAATTAGCTTCCAGCGTTTTCATTATTAAAATCAGTTGCTCGTGTCCCATTTCTCCGGAAGCCGAAGCGGTAATTAAACCTGTTCTTTTATTTGAAAACAGAGTAGTAGAAACACACCATTCTAAAGCATTTTTTAAACTTCCCGGCAAACTGAAAACATATTCCGGAGTACAAATGATAACTCCATCAGCGTTATCTATTTTATTTCTAAAAGAAATAACTTCCTGCGGAGGAGTTTCGGAATCTAAATCGGGATTAAAATGAGGAAGTTTATCTATATTTTCGAATATTTCAACCTCAAATAAATCTTTAATTTGTTCTGAAATGAACTTCAAAATTTTGTAATTGCTTGAGTTATTTCGGGTGCTGCCTGTTATCGCAACTATTTTTATCTTTTTCATTTCTAATTTATCGAATAACTTCAAGATCTTTTTTCATTAAACCAAATTCGTCTGTTAAGTTATTCTTTTTAAAATATTTTTCTAAATCAGTTAATCTCTTTTCATTATCATATGCTATACAGGAATTCAGTTTTCTTTGGCAAACAGAGCATAACCTGATCGAATGCCTGTCGGTTTCTTCCATACTATTGGTACCATTCATGACACAGTTGGCATTTATACAATGATGAAGACCAAACATATGCCCTATTTCGTGGGAACTTATTTTAAGCAATCTCGATAAACAAAGATTAAAATTTTCAGCAGTTAATTCGCCATCCTGCAGTCTGTAAATGGAGCTCACACCTACTTTATCATGATAAGATGCCAAACCAAAAACATAATTCCATTCTGGTTTAGGGTACAAATCCAGTTCTGAAAGCCCCATTAAAGCAATCCTGTTTAAAGGTTTTTCCTCTTTTAAAACATCATTTAAAAGGTAACCGGCCAATAACTGTTCATGACCATAAACTGTTCTCCTGGCAGAATTTGGCACTATATCATTAGAAATTGGCTCTAACGTTTTTGCCTTTAATTGAAAGTAAATTTCCAAATATTCATTGAGCAACTGAATCTGTTTCTTTTGTAAAGAATTAAAATTCCCGATAGGCTGTATGTAAATAATATTCGCCTCTTTTGTTGGAACAATATGTTTAGATCTGAAATATTGCCCAAAAGTTTGTCCTTTTTCTTTGCGGGAATACAACCAATCGCCATAAACCGGTTCTCCCAACTTAACGTCATTACTTTTGATTTGTTTAAAATAAGACGCTTCTTTTGGAATTTCTTTTGGGATCTCTTTTCTAGTTTCTTTTACTTTTTCTTTATTACAGGAACATAATGATATAAGAAGGAAGAGGATTAGTTTTTTCATTTATGTTTGGTGTGTTTATTTTTTAAAAACCAATTTTAAATTAATTCTTTAAAAATAAACTTTTCCTCATAATCTACTTCAAATTTCTCGAGAAAGTCAAGATATTCTTCTAAAAGTTTTCTTTTTATGCTGTACTTCCTGATTCTCTATATAATTGATTACAGCATTTAATTGTGATTTGCTATATGAAAAAGCTCCATAACCTTCCTGCCATTCAAAATGAGTGTTTAGAAATTTATTTTTATTGATCCATTTTGAAGAATCTTGTTTAATGTTTTTCATTAAATCAGAAATGGATTGAGCGGGCCGTATCTCAATTAAAATATGGACATGATCTGAAACACCATTGATAGCTAAAAGTTTGTGATTACTATTTTTAATAATTCCAGCTATATATTTGTACAATTCCTCTTTCCAGTCATTGTTTATTATTGCTTGTCTAAATTTTACTGCAAAAACAAAATGAATATGTATTTGAGTATATGTATTTGCCATAAATGTGTAGTTCCTACGGGACATTTTTAAATTTATAATTGTTTTTTCTACCAATATTTAATTCCTAAAGTAATATAGACAGATTTTTTAAAGCAAATATATTTAAAAATGAAAGAATAAAACTACAATTATTATTTTATAAAATATCCTTTTATAATCAAAAAAACATCATTTTTAAAATGTTCCGTTAGGAACAAAATATTGGTAGCAAAAATTTTAACCACACCCATTTGTCCCGTAGGGACTACATAAATTAAAAATCCATTACTCATCCTCCTCAAAATTATCGAAATAAGTAAAATCTTTGGTAATTAATCCGTTTTCAATTGTAAATATGGTACAAATAGGCAATTCGAATTTTGAATTATCAGGCGCAGTTCCTGTCGAAATAAACTCTACAATAATATGATTTTCTCCCGATGGATAAATTTGAACGACTTTATCATGCAAATCAGGAAACACTTTATTCAATTCTGCATATTTACTTTGTATTTCCTGGCGTGTTTGTTTTACAATTCCCTGCCCTAAAGAAGGATCTTTAAAATCAGCAGTTTCGGAATACATTTCTGCCATCTTTTTCCAGTCATGATTATTAAAATACTCAAAATACTGTTTGACTAATTTCTCGTTTTTTGAAGTATCCATTGGTTTTGATTGATTTTTATTATTGCAGGAAATAATGATAAAAACTACAATAAGGATTATTACTTTTTTCATCACGTACTTTTTTACATCACTATAAATCAACTTATAATGTTTTAAATATAGATAAAAAAAATAGAGATTGCATTAATAAAACTGCAATCTCTAAAATAAATAAAAGTATACGTGATTATTTCACAGCTATTTCCTGAGGCGTATGTTGTTGCTTATCCTTTTTATAAGAATAAATTTTTCCTTCCTTATTTACATACACATAAGTGTAATTCCAATGATTTGGACCTGCTATTCTTGAACCTTCCTGATTATTAACATTCGCGTAAACTTGTTCTCCGTAAATAAGGATTTCTCCCTGTTCAGCATTATCTATGCTCCTAATTGGCGTTCCCCAACTTTTTATCAGATTTTTTTTAGATTGGCCAACCCACTTGTCATTTGCGTTTTTTGAGGACGAACAGGAATGCAAAATTAAAATTGTAAGTAACAGAAGTAGCTTTCGTATCATAATAATTATTTTTAGGTAAATGATTTACAGTATAATATTAGACGAAAAGAGGCATGCTAAAATTACATAAAAAAACTTTCTTCTTACATAATCACTATACATTTAACTGTTTAACAAATTGTTAAGCCATATTTTGCACTATTTTTAAAATAGATTTACCTTTTTTTATCGCGTTTGCAGAAATCTCATTTTTCAAATCTTTAAAATTCCCAAAAATTAACTTTGTATCTTTGCCGCCTAGAACTATTTGAAGAAAAAAAATGCGAATTGACATTATAACGATTTTGCCTGAATTATTAAGAAGTCCGTTTGAGGCTTCGATTATGAAACGTGCCATAGACAAAGGTTTGGTCGAAGTACACTTTCATAACTTACGTGATTATACTACAAACAAACAAAAAAGTGTCGATGATTATCCGTTTGGAGGAGGCGCCGGAATGGTAATGACAGTTCAGCCAATTGATGCCTGCATTACACATTTAAAAAGCGAACGTGAATACGACGAAATCATATATATGTCACCTGACGGTGAAACGCTGAACCAGAAAATGGCCAATACCATGTCTATGTATGAAAACATTATCATTTTATGCGGACATTATAAAGGTGTAGATCAGCGTGTACGTGATCATTTTATTACCAAAGAAATATCAATTGGAGATTATGTTTTGTCAGGTGGAGAATTAGGCGCCCTGGTTTTATCTGATGCTTTAATAAGATTAATTCCTGGTGTTTTAAGCGATGAAACTTCGGCATTGACAGATAGTTTTCAGGATAATTTACTTTCAGGACCTATTTATACAAGACCGGCAGATTATAAAGGATGGAAAGTTCCTGAGGTTTTAACCAGCGGTCATTTTGCCAAAATTGACAAATGGCGCGAAGATATGGCGTACGAACATACGAAGAACAGAAGACCGGATTTGCTTCAGGAATAGTTTTCAGTCGCAGTCTCAGTTTCAGTAAATTTGATTGCGGCTAATACTGAGACTGCGACTGAAAACTGCGACTAACATTCTTTTTACCAGCAAGTTAAAATAATTTATAATTAACAATTTATAATTCATAATTATTTTATACATTTGCACCCGAATTAGACTAACCTCTGGCGAGATCCGTGAATGTTGCTCTATATAAAAAACCATAATTACAAGATATCATGGCAGATTTAATGAAATTCGTTCAAACCGAATTAGTTGCTAAAAAAGATTTCCCTGTTTTCGGAGCTGGAGATACTATCACAGTTTTCTACGAAATTAAAGAGGGTGAAAAAACAAGAACTCAGTTTTTTAAAGGAGTTGTTATTCAAAGAAGAGGTTCTGGTAACACAGAAACTTTTACTATCCGTAAAATGTCTGGAGCTATTGGAGTTGAGCGTATCTTCCCGGTAAACTTACCAGCTTTACAGAAAATTGAAATCAACAAAAAAGGAGCTGTTCGTAGAGCTAGAATTTTCTACTTCAGAGAACTTACTGGTAAAAAAGCTAAGATTAAAGATAAAAGAAGATAATCATTTATCTATTTGTTATAAAAAACTCGTTTCATATCATTTGAAACGAGTTTTTTTTGTGCCTAATTTTCTACAATGTCAAAACTGTAATTTTTTAATAGCAAAATAATCGATTTGACAATTTAACGACCTCGAAATAACAATCTGATAATTTCGGTATTTCTCCGGAAAACTACACCGTTTTCGGACTGTTTTTATTATATTTGCTCCGCTCATTCTGAGCCGAATATACCTTTTACATCGCTCCCCTTGGCGATACGATTATAAAAAAAAAAAAAAATGACACAGAATTCAAAAATTTATTACACCTTGACTGATGAGGCGCCATTGTTAGCGACTTATTCTTTTTTACCTATTGTTCAAGCATTTACTGCTACTGCTGGTATCGCAATTGAAACAAGAGACATCTCTTTGGCAGGTAGAATTTTATCTAATTTTCCTGAAGTTTTAACAGATGCTCAAAAAACCGGAGATGCTTTGGCAGAATTGGGTCAGCTAGCGACACAACCTGAAGCTAACATCATCAAATTACCAAACATTTCTGCATCAGTACCTCAATTAAAAGCGGCAATTGCTGAATTACAATCTCACGGTTATAAAATCCCTGATTTTCCGGAAGATCCTCAAAATGATGCTGAAAAAGAAATTAAAGCTAAATATGCTAAAGTTTTAGGTTCTGCTGTAAATCCTGTTTTACGTGAAGGTAACTCTGATCGTAGAGCACCAAGAGCAGTTAAGAATTTTGCAAAAGCAAATCCACACTCAATGGGTGCTTGGTCTGCTGATTCAAAAACCAAAGTTGCTTCTATGCCTGATGGTGATTTCTACGGAAGTGAAAAATCACTTACTGTTGCAGAAGCCAATGATGTAAAAATCGAATTTGTGGCAAAAGACGGTACAACAACTGTCCTTAAAGCAAGTACACCTCTTAAAGCAGGCGAAATAATCGACAGTTCTGTATTGCACTTAAAAGCTTTAAAAAGTTTTGTTGCAGATGCAATTGCAGATGCAAAAAAAGAAGGTATCTTACTTTCTGTGCATTTAAAAGCTACTATGATGAAAGTTTCAGATCCAATTATCTTTGGCGCTATCGTTGAAGTATATTTTGCTGATCTTTTCAAAAAATATGAAACTTTATTTGCTGAATTAAACATTGACACAAGAAATGGTTTAGGTGATATCTACGCAAAAATTGCAGGAAGACCTGAACAAGCCGAAGTAGAAGCTGACATCACCAAAGCTATCGAAAACGGACCAGCTCTTGCAATGGTAAATTCTGATAAAGGAATTACAAACTTACACGTTCCGTCTGATGTTATTGTTGATGCTTCTATGCCGGCAATGATCCGTACTTCGGGACAGATGTACAATAAAGAAGGAAAACAACAAGATACTCTTGCTGTTATTCCAGATCGCGCTTATTCCGGAATTTATACTGCAACTATTGATTTCTGTAAAAAACACGGTGCTTTTGATCCTAAAACAATGGGAAGTGTTCCTAACGTAGGTTTAATGGCTCAAAAAGCGGAAGAATACGGATCTCACGACAAAACTTTCCAAATAAAAGGAGACGGTGTTGTTCGCGTAGTAGACAATAAAGGAACTGTTTTAATGGAGCAAAACGTTGAAGCTAATGACATTTTCAGAATGTGTCAGGCAAAAGACGCTCCTATTCAGGACTGGGTTAAACTGGCTGTAAACAGAGCTCGTTTATCTGATACTCCTGCTGTTTTCTGGTTAGACGAAAACAGAGCGCACGATAGAGAATTGATTGCAAAAGTTCAAAAATATTTAAAAGATCACAATACTGTAAACTTAGATATCCGTATTTTAAATCCGATTGCTGCAACTGAATTTACTTTAGACAGAATCATCAAAGGATTAGATACCATCTCTGTAACAGGAAACGTTTTACGTGATTACTTAACTGATTTATTCCCAATTTTAGAATTAGGAACTTCAGCTAAAATGTTATCTATCGTTCCTTTAATGAATGGTGGTGGATTGTTCGAAACTGGTGCCGGAGGTTCTGCTCCTAAACACGTTGAGCAATTTACAGAAGAAGGTTACTTACGTTGGGATTCATTAGGAGAATTTTTAGCTCTTGGTGCATCTTTAGAGCATTTAGGACAAACTTTAGACAATTCTAAAGCAATTGTTTTATCTGAAACTTTAGACGAAGCTAACGACAAATTCTTAGCCAATGATAAATCTCCAGCTCGTAAAGTAGGACAAATTGACAACCGTGGTTCTCATTTTTACCTTGCTTACTATTGGGCACAAGCATTAGCAGCTCAAAATAAAGATGCTGAATTAAAAGCAATCTTTACTCCAATTGCTGCTCAATTTGAAGCTAACGAAGCTAAAATTGATGCTGAATTAATTGGTGCACAAGGAAAACCTCAAACTCTTGGCGGTTACTACCAGCCAACTCCTGAGTTAGTGAGCAAAGCAATGCGCCCTAGTGCAACATTCAATGCAATTATTGCAGAGATAAAATAATAGAATACAAAATGAGAGTACAATAGTGCATCTCTTTTATAAATAGGAAAAAAGACAACTTTAAACGGTTGTCTTTTTTTTTTTTGAATAATTGCCAAGCACATAAATATTTTTCAACTTCCATCTTATTTTTGCTAAAATCGACTGCAAAGTGTTTTTTATATTGAAAAACAATAAAGCGTTGAAAACCTGCAAAAAAGAAATATTCTTAACTAATGTTTAACAAAAGTTGTACCCCAATATTTAGTAAGAATTATTAACTATGTGCTTCAAACACAAGACAATGATTTCAAAAAAAATTGGCCTTATTTTTATCCTCCTTATAACGACTTTTGCTTCATTTTCTCAGGAAAAATTTACTTTAAGCGGAACGATCACTGACTTTAAAAATAACGAAACTTTAATTGGAGTAAATGTTTATATCCCTGTTTTAAAAATTGGAACTACAACCAATGAATATGGTTTCTATTCGCTTACTGTTCCAAAAGGCGAACATGAAATCGAGATTAGTTACGTTGGCTATCAAACCATTCAAAAAACAATTACTTTAAATCAAAATACTAAAAATAATTTTGCGGTTCATGAAAGTGGCGAAGAACTTCAGGAAGTCGTAATAAAAGACAACAGAGGCAAAATCAACATCAAAACGCCAGAAATGAGTGCCAATAAACTTTCTATTGCCACTATTAAAAAAATGCCTGTTGTAATGGGTGAAGTCGATGTTCTAAAATCGATTTTACTGCTGCCGGGTGTTACCAATGCTGGCGAAGGTGCTTCGGGATTTAATGTACGCGGTGGCGGCGCTGATCAGAATTTGATTTTATTAGACGAGGCTACAATTTTTAACTCTTCTCACGTGTTCGGGTTTTTCTCTGTTTTTAATCCTGATGCCATCAAAGATTTAAAGCTATATAAAGGCGGAATCCCTGCTCGCTATGGCGGAAGAGCTTCTTCTGTTCTGGATATTTATCAAAAGGATGGAAACAGCAAGGAATTTCATGTAAATGGAGGAATCGGTTTAATTTCGAGTAGAATTTTGGCAGAAGGTCCCATTGTAAAAGACAAAGGATCTTTTTTAATTGGCGGAAGAGCTTCGTATGCGCATTTATTTTTAAAATTATCCGAAGATCAAAAAGACAACTCGGCTTATTTTTATGATTTAAACACAAAATTGAGTTATAAATTAAACGATAATAACAGTTTATATTTATCCGGTTATTTTGGCCGTGACGTTTTTAGCCTGAATAAAAGTTTTACCAATACGTACGGAAACGCCACTTTAAACCTGCGCTGGAATCATTTATATTCGGATAAATTATTTGCGAATTTATCTTTGATTTACAGCGATTACTATTATGGTCTTGATTTGGATTTTGTAGGTTTTAAATGGGATTCGGGAATTAAAAATTATAATATTAAATACGATTTCAAGAATTACATCTCTGATAAATTCAAACTAAACTATGGTGTAAACGGAATTTACTATGAATTCAATCCCGGAACAATTAAACCGAGTAATGATGCTTCAGGAATTAATCCGGATCAGTTAGATAAAAAATATGCTTTTGAACCCTCTGTTTATATTGAAGCAGAAAATCAGCTTTCGAAAAAAATTACAATTTCTTACGGATTACGCTATAGTCTGTTTTATCGTTTAGGGGCTTCGACAATCAATTATTACGATAATAATGAACCCGTTATTTTCAATACTAATATGCAGATTTATGAAAAAGCGACACCAACATCCACTCAGTATTTTGGCAAAAACAAGCAAATTCAGAGTTACAATAATTTAGAACCACGCTTCTCTGCTTCTTATCAATTAAACGATGATCAATCGATAAAGGCGAGTTATAACAGAATGGCGCAATATCTTCAATTGATCTCGAATACCTCATCGCCTACTCCGCTTGATGTCTGGATGCCAAGTGATAATTACATCAAACCACAAATTGCAGATCAGGTTGCGTTGGGTTATTTTAGAAATATAAATGATGGTGCCTATTCTTTAGAAGTTGAAACCTATTACAAGAAAATTCAAAACAGACTGGATTATATCGATGGTGCCGATTTGATTGCCAATGATGCCATCGAACAAGTAATCCTTAACGGAAGAATGCGCTCTTATGGTGTAGAATTTATGGTAAAGAAAAACGAAGGCAAACTAAATGGCTGGATTTCCTATACGCTATCAAAATCGCAACAACAAACTCCGGGAAGAACTCCTGAAGAAACCGGAATCAACAATGGACAATGGTACAATTCTGCTTACGACAAAACACACAATTTAGCAGTTACGTCGGCTTATACATTAAACGAAAAATGGTCATTTGGCGCTAACTTTGCTTTGCAATCCGGTCAGCCAGTTTCGTATCCAAACGGTCAATACGAATATTTAGGAATTACGATTCCTAATTATGGACAAAGAAATGAAAATCGTTTGCCCGCTTACCACCATTTAGATATTTCGGCAACTTTGACACCAAGAAAAAACAAAGACCGAAACTGGAAAGGCGAATGGGTTTTTAGCATTTATAATCTATACAATCGTCATAATGCAGCCTCTATCAACTTTCGCCAAAATGTAGATACCGGAGCTAATGAAGCCGTACAAACCTCTATTTTTGGGATTGTTCCTGCTGTTAGTTATAATTTTAAATTTTAAAAACCATTTTCTGTAAAAGGAAAAGAAAAGATATATCATGAAAAAAGCAACATTATTACTAGCACTTTTTATTTCGATTTTCTTCGCAAGTTGCGAGGAAGTTGTTGATGTTGATCTCGATACTGCCCCTCCAAAATTAGTAATCGAAGCGGCCATCAACTGGCAAAAAGGAACAACAGGAAGACAGCAAACGGTAAAATTATCAACCACAACGGGCTATTTCGAAAACGTAATTCCTACTGTTTCCGGCGCAACTATTTTTATCAAGAATAGCAAAAACGACCTGTTCAACTTTTATGAAGTCAATAAAACAGGCAGATATGTGTGCACAAACTTTATTCCGGTAATCAACGAGAATTATACTTTAACCGTAATCAGTAACGGCACGACTTATACAGCGACCGAAACAATGAAATCAGTTGCGCCCATTACCAGAATAGAACAAAATAATGAAGGTGGTTTTACAGGAAAAGATATCGAAACCAAAGCTTTCTTTAATGATCCCGCCGATGCAGATAATTTTTATTTGTTTAAATATGTATATTCGAACAAAGTTACATCGACTTATTATGTTAGTGAGGACAAGTTTTTTCAGGGAAATGAATTTTTCAGTTCATCAGATGACGAAGATTTAAAAGCAGGAGATGAAATCGAAATGACTCATTACGGAATTTCAAAACAATATTATAACTATATGAGTATTTTGGTAAGCATTGCCGGAAGTAATGTTGGCGGACCTTTTCAGACACCACCCGCAACCGTAAAAGGAAACATCATCAATAGTACGGATAAAGCCAATTATCCGTTGGGCTATTTTTCACTTAGCGAAATCGACATAAAAAAATATAAAATTCAATAATTAATAAAATGGAAGCCAGAATTGAAATTTTATCCGAGAAAAAACTAATTGGTAAACACATTGACATGTCGTTTATCGAAAATAAAACGTTTCAATTATGGAGTTCCTTCATGCCAAAACGAAAAGAAATCAAGAACTCAATTGACTCCAATTTATATTCGCTTGAAGTTTTTCCTAATGGTCATTTTGATAATTTTGATCCTAATACCAGCTTTCAGAAATGGGCAGCAGTTGAAGTTTCTGATTTTGAAACAATTCCTTCAGAAATGGAAACCTTAATAATTCCATCTGGATTATACGCTGTTTTTGTACATAAAGGCCCGCAAAGCGAAGGACATAAAACCTATCACTCTATTTTTGTAGAGTGGCTTCCAAATTCAGAATATACAGTAGACGAAAGACCTCATTTTGCCGTAATGGGCGACCAATACAAAAAAGAAGATCCGGATTCTGAAGAAGAAATCTGGATTCCGATAACATCTAAAATTCAAAGTCATGTTAATTGAAACCCTAAAATCCCTTTTCAATCGTGATCTCAACAAATTAAAAGTTGAAATTGAATCCTATCAAAACGAAAATCAGATTTGGGCAATTGACAAAAACATTTCCAATTCAGCAGGAAATCTCTGTTTACATCTTATCGGAAACATCAATACTTATATCGGAGCTGAAATTGGCAAAACAGCTTATGTCAGAAATCGTCCTCTGGAGTTTTCTTTAAAAAACATTCCTAAATCAGAACTTATAACCAAAATAGAAGATACTATTATAGTAGTAAATAATGCTTTGGATACTTTAACAGAAGATGATCTTGAAGCTATTTACCCGCAAATTGTATTCGAGAAAGAAATGACAACAGGCTTCTTTTTGGTGCATCTCTCTACACACTTGGCTTATCATTTAGGACAAATCAATTACCACCGAAGGTTGCTTTAGTTTACATTATTCAGTCGCAGTCGCAGTTTACACTTTGCGCTAAACACTGAGACTGTAAACTGTAACTGAATACTGAGACTGAAAACTAAAAAACCCCTCAACATATGTAAAGGTTTAGAAATTAGAATTAAGCAAACTTTGCAAATAATTAATTCAAAATTTCGAAAACATGAAACATTTACTGTTTGCACTATTTTTTCTTGGTGCAATTACCACAAAAGCACAAACTTTCAAAAATCCTGAACCGTTATTCGACCCAACTCCTTATGGCTTCAGTCACGCATCATCCGTTTCAACACCTGGGAAATTTGTTTATATTTCCGGGCAAAGCGGAGGTTTAGGAAAAGAACATACCTTAAGCAAGGATTTTAGAGAGCAAACACAAGTGACACTAAAAAACATCGTAACCGTTTTAGACAGTTATAATCTAAAACCGGAGAACATCATGAAAATTACCATTCTAATCGTAGATCATTCACCCGAAAAATTAAAAATATGGAACGAAGAGATTAGAAAAGTCTGGAAAAACAAACCATTTCCGGCAAGTACCCTAATTCCCGTTCCCAAACTAGCTATAGACGGGATGCTAATCGAAGTTGATGCTATCGCGTTTAAAGCAAAGTAATTTTTTTTCACCATTAAGATATTAAGACAATTAAGCTAAAATACCTTAAATGCAAAAAAATTAACCATTAAGGCATTAAGTTAGATTAAGAAGGTAAAACTTAACTTTCTTAATATCTTAATGGTAAAAAACATCTAAATCTTTTTAATCTTAATAATCTGTGGCAAAAAAAATTAACCATTAAAATATTCAGCCCGCCAACTTAACTTTCTTACTATCTTAATGGTAAAACAAAACATCACAACGATAAAAAAATCTAAAATCTAAAATCTAACCTCTAAAATCCTTTCCTTTCGTACATTTGCACCACATTTCAAATCAAAAACTAAATGTCTTCACACCATATCGTACGCGACGACCAGGAACCTGCCTTAATTATTGCCAACGGAGCAGCATGCAATCCTGAATTATTAGGGCAATTGCTCGAATGGTCGCCATTGGTTATCGTGCTCGATTCTGCCATCGAAAGAGTGATTGATTTAGGCATAAAAGTCGATGTGCTTTTGGGTGATTTCGATCATGGCTTTGATCCCGAAATCTATAAAACATCACAATATCCTATCGAAATTGTGCATACTCCCGATCAGGATAAAACCGATTTAGAAAAAGCATTTGATTACCTTATCGCCAGAAAAATTCCTGCTGTAAACGTAGTTTGGGCAACGGGAAAACGTGCTGATCACACCATTACAAACCTTACCAATATTGTTCGTTACCGCAATTTGCTTAAAATTGTGATACTCGACGATCATTCAAAAATATTCTTATTGCCTAGTAAATTCGAGAAATGGTATACGGCAAAAACGCCTATTTCATTGATCCCAATTGGAGTTGTAAACGGAATTAATTCGACCAATTTATTATATCCTCTAAAAAACGATACCTTAACAATTGGTTATCGAACCGGCAGCAGCAATTCTGTTCTTCACGATGGTTTGATCAGCATCACCCATACCGATGGTGATTTGTTGTTAATGGAGTGTATGGATTAATTATTTCATTCGAATAAAAGGCTCAAAAATTTCATTTAAACACATAGAAACATAGTTTAAAATCTATAAAAAAGTCGTTTCACTCTAACTTTAATTCACAATACAAGCTATGTGAGAAAGCGAGCTTTTTTTGTATCCTAAAAAATAACAACAGAAAATCTATGTTTCTATGTGTTTAAATTCAATTTGGAATTTGGAATTTCAAAAATTGGAATTTGGAATTTCAAAAATTGGAATTTGGAATTTCAAAAATTGGAATTTTAAACACACAGACACTAAGAAAGGAATGACTATCTTTGCACGGAAATTCAGAAAAATGAAAGAAATAGACAATTCCGAAAAAAACAATTTACATCCTCGAAATCTTCATCGTTCCCGTTATGACTTCGAACTTCTTATCGCGAATTGTCCAGAATTAAAAGCATACGTTGCGGTCAACATCCACGGAATTGAAACAATCGATTTCAGTAATCCATTGGCTGTAAAAGCGCTTAACAAGGCGTTATTACAAACTTATTACGACATACAAAACTGGGATATTCCTAAAAATTATCTTTGCCCGCCCATTCCCGGAAGAACAGACTATATTCATTATTTAGCTGATTTACTGGCCGAAACCAATAACGGAATCATTCCGCAAGGATCTTCAGTTTTAGGTTTAGATATAGGAACCGGAGCCAATTGCATCTACCCTATTTTAGGAAATGCTATTTACGACTGGAGTTTTGTAGGAACTGATATCGACGAAAAAGCAATCGAAAATTGCAGCAAAATCATCGAGGCAAATCCTAAATTGATTGACGCTATAAGCTTACAGCAACAAACCGAATCCCGTTTTATTTTCAAAAATATCATCACACCCGAAGATCGTTTTACCTTCACGATGTGCAATCCGCCTTTTCATTCTTCTGCCGAAGATGCAAATCAAAGTACCGTTCGTAAAGTTTCGAATTTAACCAAAGAAAGAAAAAAAACAAATCCGGTTTTAAACTTCGGAGGCCACAATGCCGAATTATGGTGCGATGGAGGAGAAATTGGTTTTGTAACGCAAATGATTTATGAAAGTGCAAAATTTGCTATGCAAACTCTGTGGTTCACTACTTTGGTTTCAAAAAGAGAAAATCTTTCGAGCATTTACAAAACCCTTAATAAAGTAAATGCCTCTTCGATAAAAACTATTGACATGGCTCAAGGCCAAAAAACAAGCCGTATTGTAGCCTGGACTTTTTTAAGTGAAAGCCAGCAAAAAGCGTGGAAATTTTAAAATACGTACTTTCAATATAAAGTAATGATTTTATTGTTTGTTTTTTGGTAAATTTACCGTAAAGCAATTCATACAAAATTATGGCAGAATATATTGGTTATCTCGCATCCTTTTTTATTGTTGGAGGTTTTTTACTGAAAGACCTCAAAACAATCCGATTCATTAATATGTTTGGATGTATTTGTTTCGTAGTTTACGGTATCTTTTTTAAAGATTATAAAGATCTTAATCAATGGCTTTTACCTGTTATTATTCCAAATGCCATTTTAGCATTAGTACAAGTATACCATCTTACCAGAAAAAGCGAAACATTATAATTATAATACTTTAAAATAAAATTCTGATACTTTTTCGATACGCAATTTCCTTACCTTTAGTAGTAAATTGAATTTTATTACTATGCCAAAAATATACTTTAGAATACTGTTATTAGTTCTAATTACCGGTTGTTCTTCGACTAAAAAAGCAAAATTTGACGATTATATTTTCAAAACCAAAAGCGAAAAACAAGCTTATATCAGTTCTTACGACAAAGCTTTAAAACTTTGGAATATTCCTTATTCTGAAGAAAATATCAAAACCACTTACGGAACTGCCCACGTTATAATGGCGGGTCCTAAAAACGGAAAAGATCTGGTTTTACTTCACGGAATGGACGCCAGTTCTACAATGTGGTATCCAAATATTAAATCTTTAACCAAAAATCATCGCATATACGCTATCGATTTTATGATGGAACCCGGAAAATCTACATTAAATTCAAAACCACTTTCTTCAGAAGAAATCATGATTTTGTACAACGAAATTTTCGATCATTATAAATTAAAGAAATTCGATATTGTGGGCGCTTCGCGAGGTGGCTGGATTGCTACTTTATTAGCTACTCAAAAAGGAAATAAGATTGATAAAATAGTCTTGTTAAGTCCGGCACAAACCTTTAAATTTATCGATAAGGTGGGCAAAACAACTTCGGCATTAATGCTAAAACTTTTTCCTAGCGAGAAAAAATTCGGCAAAACCTTAAATACGTTTTCTACTCATCCTGAAAAAATTAGCCCTGTTTATAAACGACAATTTTATCTGGCCAATAAATATGCAAAATCAAATTCGAGTATGCTCAAAATGCATCCTTTTTCTGATGATGAATTAAAATCAATCACCAATCCGGTTTTGGTTTTAATTGGCGATCATGATGTCATTAATTCCGAAGAAAGTCTGGAAAGAGCCAATAAATATTTAATAAAAGCCAAAACACAAATCATAAAAGACGCAGGACATTTTTTATCCATCGATCAGTCAAAAATTGTAAATGATGCGATGATTGATTTTTTAGAATAGTTTTTTTGCCACAAATTACACGAATTCCCACGAATTATTTGAAAGTTAATTTTGAAAATTCTGTCGTAATAAACTTGTCGTATTCTACTTTTTAGAGCAAAAATTCGGACAATTCGTGTAATTCGTGGCAACCCTTTTATATAGAATTCAAACTTTGTATCTTTACAAAACTAATTTTTTCATCCTTCAAAAATGAATTTCCAAGTATCCTCAGAGTATAGTCCAAAAGGTGATCAGCCACAAGCAATCGAAAAACTTTCGCAAGGTGTAATCGATGGCGAAAAGTACCAGACATTATTAGGCGTTACCGGATCCGGAAAAACATTTACAGTGGCGAATGTTATTCAGGAAGTGCAAAGACCTACTTTGGTTTTGGCCCACAATAAAACGTTGGCAGCGCAATTATATTCTGAATTCAAACAATTCTTCCCTAATAATGCGGTAGAATATTTCGTTTCTTACTACGATTATTACCAACCCGAAGCTTTTATGCCGGTAACAGGGGTTTTTATCGAAAAAGATTTATCTATCAACGAAGAGCTTGAAAAGATGCGTTTAAGCACCACTTCCTCGCTCCTTTCAGGGCGTCGGGATGTTTTGGTTGTCGCTTCTGTTTCGTGTTTATATGGTATTGGGAATCCGGTTGAATTTAAAAAAAATGTAATTGAAATAACCCGAGATCAGGTTATTTCGAGAACTAAATTACTTCATAGCCTGGTTCAGAGTTTATATGCCAGAACTGAAGCCGATTTTAATCCGGGAACTTTTAGAATTAAAGGCGATACGGTCGAAGTATATCCAAGTTATGCCGATGACGCATTTAGAATTCACTTTTTTGGTGACGAAATCGAAGAAATAGAATCCTTTGATGTGAAGACTTCACAAGTGATAGAAAAATTTAAAAGACTTACTATTTATCCCGCTAATATGTTTGTGACTTCTCCGGATGTACTACAAGGTGCCATTTGGGAAATTCAGCAGGATTTGGTAAAACAAGTCGATTATTTTAAAGAAATAGGAAAACATCTCGAAGCCAAACGTTTGGAAGAACGTACCAATTTCGACTTAGAAATGATTCGGGAATTAGGTTATTGTTCCGGAATAGAAAATTATTCAAGATACCTTGACGGAAGACAAGCCGGAACAAGACCGTTCTGTTTATTGGATTATTTCCCGAGTGATTATTTGATGATTGTAGATGAAAGTCACGTAACCGTTTCTCAGGTTCACGCCATGTATGGAGGCGACAGAAGCCGTAAAGAAAATCTGGTGGAATACGGTTTTCGTTTACCTGCCGCAATGGACAACAGACCTTTGAAATTTGAAGAGTTTGAGGCCATACAAAATCAGGTAATTTACGTATCTGCAACACCTGCAGATTACGAATTACAAAAAACAGATGGTGTTTATGTAGAACAAATTATTCGCCCAACGGGATTATTAGATCCTGTTATCGAAGTAAGACCAAGTTTGAATCAAATCGATGATCTGATCGAAGAAATTCAGGTGCGCTGCGAATTAGACGAAAGAGTTTTAGTGACCACACTGACGAAAAGAATGGCCGAAGAACTGGCAAAATACTTGACTAAAGTAAACATTCGCTGTCGTTATATACATTCTGAAGTGGATACGTTGGAGCGTATCGAAATTATGCAGGATTTACGAAAAGGTATTTTTGATGTTTTGATTGGAGTAAACTTACTTCGTGAAGGTCTTGATTTACCAGAGGTTTCGTTAGTTGCGATTTTAGATGCTGATAAGGAAGGTTTTCTTCGTAATCACAGATCTTTAACACAAACTATTGGTCGTGCGGCAAGAAATCTGAACGGAAAGGCAATTTTGTATGCCGATAAAATTACGGCAAGTATGCAGCGAACAATCGATGAAACAGAATATCGCAGAACCAAACAGATTAATTATAATACAGAACACGGCATTACGCCACAGGCTTTAAATAAAAAAATCGAAAGTGCTTTTACCAAAAATCCTTTGGTAGAATACGAACTGGGTCATACATTATCTGCTGCTGCAGAACCTGAGACGGCTTATTTATCGAAAACAGAATTAGAAAAAATGATTCGGGAAAAGCGTAAATCAATGGAGAAAGCAGCCAAAGAATTAGACTTTTTGCAAGCAGCGAAGTTGCGTGATGATATCAAAAAACTACAGGAACAATTGGCTTAATTGTGTTGTTCCTGAAAAACTTTCAATAATACATTAGGATCAATAATAGCATTTGGCGCGTTTTTCATCAAATCCAAAACACGTTTGGTGGCATTGGGGTTCAAACCCATTTCGATTGCAATTTGCTGAATGGCTTTGGCTTCTTTTTCGTGCAAAATACCGTCGCAGTACATAATCAACGCCAGTCTGTAGAATTGCTGAATGCGCTGAAATTCTGATTTTATAATCGAACTGTTATTTTCCTGATGAAATAAGTCATGAAAAACAGCTAAATCAATGCTTAATTCCTGAGCAACAAGCCACAAAAAATCATACTCTCTTTTGTGCAAATGCCCATCAACAGTAGAAAAAGCAATCATTTCTAAAAGTAAACTTCTCTTTTCTGTTTCGGTATTCATCAATTTATTATTTTTAGCTAAAATATTGTTTTTAAATCTAAAACGCAACTGAACTCATGATTAGAGGACTCTTCTTTTTTGTATTGTTATGGATCACTTCTATTGCAAGTGCACAAAAAAGTACTGCTTCAAAAAATGTATCTACTTTTACTCTTGAAGCACCTCAATTAAAAACCACTAAAAAAATCTGGATTTATCTTCCTGACGGTTATTCAGCTTCAGCCAAAAGATACAGCGTGATTTATATGCATGATGCTCAGAATTTATTCGATTCTAAAACCGCTTATTCCGGAGAATGGAATGTCGATGAAAAACTGGATAGTCTGAAAGCTCCCGTAATTGTGGTAGGAATCGAACACGGAAATGAAAAACGAACAGATGAATTAACACCATTTAAAAGTGAAAAATATGGTGGCGAAAATGCCGATAATTATCTTGATTTTATTGTAAAAACATTAAAACCATATATCGACAACCATTACAGAACCAAACCAAAAGCTAAAAATACCATCATTATGGGAAGTTCGCTTGGCGGATTGCTGTCCTATTATACCATTCTAAAATATCCCGAAACATTTGGCAAAGCAGGCGTTTTTTCGCCTTCTTTCTGGTTTTCGAATGACATCTATACGCTGACAGAAAAAACCAAAAAAATCAAAACCAAAATTTACTTTTTATGCGGAGATAAAGAAAGCGATGATATGGTAAAAGACATGACCAAAATGGAACGTTTATTAGACACTAAACGGTGTTATTGTTTGCATCTTACCAAATCTAAAATTGTAAAAGGCGGCGAACATAACGAGAAACTCTGGCGGGATGGTTTTGCAAAAGCAGTTCTTTGGCTGGGTTATTAAAAAAATACATTTCAATTGAATATATTATGGAACTTATTTTAAGAGAATACAATCTCAAATTAAAACATACTTTTACGATTTCCAGAGAATCTATTGATTTTCAGCCTTCACTTATTGTCGAACTCAAAAGTGAGGGTTTCTCGGGTTTTGGAGAAGCCACTTCGAATCCGTATTACAAAACAACCGTTCCAATGATGATGCAGGATTTAGAAAAAATCAGAACCATTATTGAAAGGACAGAAAATGAAACTCCTGAAGTTTTCTGGGCCAAAATCTATCCGTATCTAAAAGACGATATGTTTGCTTTGTGCGCTTTAGACTTAGCTTATAATGATTTATATGCGCGCAGGAAAGGCAAAAAACTATACGAATTATGGAACTATACGATCGAAAATAATCCGCTTACAGATTATACGATTGGAATTGCTTCTATAGAAAAAATGGTTTCGAAAATGCAGGAACTTCCGTGGCCTATTTATAAAATCAAACTAGGAACCAAAGAAGATATTGCGATTGTAAAGGAACTCAGAAAACATACTAATGCCATTTTTAGAATCGATGCCAATTGCGGTTGGGGTGTTGAGGAAACAATAAACAATGCCATTGAACTAAAAAAACTTGGCGTCGAATTTCTGGAACAGCCAATGAAAGCAGATAATTGGGAAGCCCACAAGGAAGTTTTTAAACATTTGGTTTTACCTGTAATTGCAGATGAAAGCTGTATTATCGAAGAAGATGTTGCCAAATGTTTCAACCATTTTCATGGTGTAAATGTAAAATTGGTAAAATGCGGCGGATTAACCCCTGGAAAACGCATGATCGAAGAAGCTAAAAAACTGGGATTAAAAACCATGGTAGGCTGTATGACCGAATCGACTGTAGGAATTTCGGCAATTGCTCATTTATTACCTCAATTGGATTATGTAGATATGGACGGAGCATTACTTTTGGCACAAGACATTGCAACCGGAGTAACGATAAAAAATGGCGTAATTCACTATTCTGATCTTAACGGAACCGGAGTTACTTTACTATAAAACCTATGAATGTCAATCAATTTCCGGATAGAATTATCGAGATCGACCAGGAACAGTATTTGTATTTTGGGGGAACGGCTTACTTGGGATTACCCACCAATAAAGAGTTTCAGGAATTGGTGATTAATAATATTCGGAATTGGGGAACAACTTACGGAAGTTCCAGAAGTGCCAACATACAACTTACGGCGTACGAAAATGGGGAAAATTTTTTAGCCCATCATATCAAAGCAGAAAGCGCTGTTACGGTTTCTTCCGGAATGCTGGCGGGAAAATTAGTCCTCGATTTGTTGCAAAAACAAACAGATTCTTTTTTTCATTTTACCAACCATCATCCTGCAATTCATTTTAAGGACAGTTTGCCCATCTTCTTAAATGGAGAACTAAATTCACGTTTACTGGATTCCAAACCAGAAAAAATCACGATTTTAACCGATAGCGTTTCCGGATTTCAGACCAAGTCAATTGATTTATCTGTTTTGGCAGCAATTCCGGATCATAAAGAGATTACTTTGGTTATTGATGAATCGCATTCGTTAGGAATTTTAGGCGAAGGTGGCTGTGGAATTTATTCTGAAATTGATCTTCCGGTCAAACGAAAAATCATGATTTCGTCTTTAGGAAAAGCATTTGGTTTAAACGGTGGTGTTATTGCAAGCGATGCTTCTTTCATCCATCAGATAAAAAATCTGGCTATTTTTATTTCTGCTGCGGGAATGAATCCCGCCTTTGTTCAAACTTTGGCGGATGCAGCAAATCTGTATAAAATTCAGCATCACAAGTTATTAGATAATCTGGACTATATTGATCGAAAGTTAATCAAAAATCAACACATCAAATTTGACAAAACTTATCCTCTTATTTATTTAGAAAAAGAAAATCTGATCGACGTATTAAAAGCTAATAAAATCATTATTGCCAATTTTAAATATCAGGAAAATGCGGGTAATCTCAATCGAATTGTAATTACCGCCAATCATCTTCATGAAGATTTAGATAAATTAGTAAATATCTTAAACGATTACAATTCTCTAAATTAAGATAAAAAAGTTAGCCAAGAATTCACGAATTAAATTTTAAAATTGATACTATTAGCCAAAATTCGTGAATTCGTGGCGAAAAAACAGTAAAAGCACTTCTAGTTCTTAAACTAAAATTGTAATCAAATTACTTTTAAAACGTACCTTTGTAAAAAATTAAACGATGACAAACAACGATATCTTAAAAAAACTTCGCGTGGCTTTGATGCTCCGTGACGACCAAATAGTTGAAATTTTAGAATTAGTAGATTTTAGAATTACAAAATCAGAATTGGGAGCTTTTTTCAGAGCCGAAGATCACGAAAACTATATGGAATGTGGTGATCAGGTTTTGCGTAATTTCTTAAACGGATTGGTAATTCATTTAAGAGGTACAAAAGAAAATCCTAAAAACCCGAATGACGTTTTAGCAAAACATAAAGCTGAAATCCCTAAAAAAGACAGCACCAAAGAAAGACCTGAATTTAAAGCCAGTGCAAAAGATGCTGAAAAAGGAAGAGGCGATAAAGCTCCATCTAAATCAGGACCTGCGGCTAAAAAACCTTTCAAGAAAAGCAATACTAAAACAGCTCCTAAAGTACAGGTTGTAGAAAAAGTAGTATACAAAAACGGGAAGAATAAGAAATAAGCTTTTTAACCCAAAGGACGCTAAGATTTACGCCGAGTTCGCAAAATTTTTTTAGCCACGAATTCACGAATTATTTTTCATAATCTTTGAAAATAAAAATTCGTGAATTCGTGGCTATTATTTTAAACCCTAAAAGTTCGCAAAGCTGTATAGATAAAGCTTTGCGAACTTTGCGTTTATAATGTCACAGATTTAGTAAAAATCTTTGCGCGCTTTGCGGTTAAATCACCAACAAACCTAGATTTTATTCTGATCAATTCGTTCAAAAAAAGCATCTTTATACGTTGCTCCTATTGGCAATTCTTTGCTATGAATAAAAACCGAAAAACTATCTGTAGATTCTATTTGTTTTAATGCAATTACAAAGGATTTATGTATTTGGATAAAATCTTTTTCAGGCAATGATTCAAGTACATTTTTTAAAGAAGAATGCGTAATTAACTGCTGTTTTTGAGTATGAATACAAACATAATTCTGAAGACTTTCGACATATAAAATTTCCTCTAAAAACAATTTCTGGAATTTATTTTTACCATCTGTTTTCACAAAAATAAAGTCAGATGAAATATTTGTTACAACTTCTGCTTTTGTCTCCGCATTTAGTTTAGAAACGGCCTGATAAAAACGTTCAAAAGCAATTGGTTTCAATAGATAATCAATCGCATTAAGTTCAAATCCTTCTAATGCGAAATCGGGATATGCCGTTGTAAAAATGACTTTTATATCTTTTGAAATTATCCTCGAAATCTGTAAACCTGTGAGTTGAGGCATCTGGATATCCAAAAAAATAACATCGACACTTTGTGTATTCAGAAATTCTAATGCTTTTAATGAATCATTAAAAACGCCTACTTTGTCGAGAAAAGATACTTTTTCGATATAATTTTCGAGTATGCGCGTTGCTGGCGGTTCATCATCAACAATGATACATTTAAAATTCATGGAATTATTTTTTTAGTGGTATTTTTAAATAGGTTTTAAAGGTATTATTTTCTGCGATTTTTTCAAGCACAAATTGATCTTTATACGTGTACTCTAAACGTTTTGTCAGATTTTCGAAACCAATTCCGGTCGAGGAATAATTCTCTCCTCCTACATTATAATTAAAGGTTGATAGCTCTAAAAAGTCTCCTTTTATTTTGATCGAAATAATTGCTTTTTCATCCGGATTATTGAGTTTGGCGTGTTTAAAAACATTTTCTATAAAATGAATTAAAGCCGATGAAAGGATTTTTTCGGTTGCATAATTTCCTTCAATTTCAAAGTCCAGACAAAGCTGATCCTCAAATCGTTTTTGCTGCAAATGAATGTAGTTTTGCACAAACTGAATTTCATTAGAAAGTAACACCTCATCTTTCTCTGTTTCTGTAATCACGTAGCGCAACAAATCTGATAATACTAAAATATCCGAAGCCATTTTATCGTCTTTCAAAATCAACTGACTATAAAACGAATTAAGCGTATTAAACAAAAAATGCGGACTTACCTGAGATTTAAGCATTTGAAGCTGAGCCTTTTTATTTTCTAATAGCAATTCCTGATTTTGCTTATTAGCATCCTGAAATTGCCAAAACAAATAATTGAGAGCACTTAAAATTACAGATGGTAATCCGAAGAAAAAATTATCCCGAATATAATATCCTATTTTACGTGTTTCCTCTCCGTAATTGTGAATTCCGGTAATTTCGAACACAACTACTTCCTGCAAAAAATAACGGACTCCTGCAAAAATTAATAATGAAACAGGAATACTTAAAAAGTACCATAACATCCTTTTTTTATTTAAAAACCAGTCGCAAAATGTATAAAAATTCAGAAGATAAACAATGAAAATAGAAAGTAAAAAACCTGAATTAAAAAAGAAATACATAATACTGAAAACAGACTCCAATTTTCGATTACTCACGCCAATATCCCAAAGATAAAAGGTTATAAATAATCCTAAGAAAAGAAGAATATGGTAATAAAAAGGAATTTTCAGCTTCATAATAATGTTGTTGTTATTTCAAAAATACAACTATGCAATTACATGAATACTATGTTTATATAAAATAGCTATTTTCTGTGACGAACTATCAAAAACGATACACGAAATTTTTTGACAGCTTATTTTTAGTGTTTGTGATTTGAAATCTGATGTTCATCAAAAACTAAAATATCACGAGAAAAGCTACGATACATTTGCCTTGAATTTAAAACAAATCATCATGAAAAAAATCGCTTTATTACTCGTTTTTACAATGGCATTTAATGCAGGTTCTGCTCAAACAAAAAAGAAACAAATATTATTATTCGGAAGTTTCCATTTTGAAAATCCGGGACTTGACGTTGCTAAAGTAAATACGTTTAATGTCATGTCAGACAAAAGCCAGAAAGAGCTTGAAAACATCACCGATAAAATTAAAAAGTTTGGCCCCGATAAAATCTTCATTGAATGGAATTATCAAAAGCAAGCCAAATTAGATAAATTTTACGCTAAGAACACTGATAGTTTACTTAAGAGCGATTCAGATGAAATAGTACAAATAGCTTTAAGATCTGCTAAAAAATTAGGCCATAAAAAGCTATACGGAATTGATTATAATGGCGTTGATTTTCCATATGATAGTTTGGTAAAAGGAATGAAAGAAGCTGGTCAGCTTGATTTAATCAAAAGGAATGAAGAGATTATGAAGCAGTATGAAACAGATTTCAATACAAAAATCACAAAGTATTCTTTAACAGAACTTCTTTTAGATATTAATACAAAAGCATCAAATGGTGACAATCTTCAGTGGTATCTGCAAACTGCCATCAAAGGTGGGAAAACTGATAATTTTGTGGGTGCTTTTTTAGTTTCAGAATGGTACAGAAGAAATCTTTATATGTATGCTTTAATTCAAAAACTAACCGAAAGTAAAGATGACAAAATAATGGTTTTATTAGGCGCCGGCCATACGGCAATGATTAGAGAATTCGTTGAGCATAATCCTGAATTTGAAATTGTTGAATTAGGTACTGTGCTTAAGTAATTTTCTAACCACGAAGAATTTAACCGCAAAGGACGCTAAGATTTACGCAAAGTTCGCAAAGTTTTATTGATAAAGCTTTGCGAACTTTTGCGTTTGTAAACATAATACAAAAATAAAATCATAGCGCTCTTTGCGGTTAAATAGACTCCAAAAAAAAATCCTTCCGATAACCGGAAGGATTTTCTATATAATTGATTTCTTATTTGATTAAGAAAGTGCAGCTTTAACTTGGTCAGCAGCTTCTTGAAATTGAGTAGCTGATAAGATTGGCATACCTGAATTGTCAATTAATTCTTTTGCAATTTCAGCATTTGTTCCTTGCAAGCGAACGATAATTGGCACATTGATAGCATCACCCATATTTTTGTAAGCGTCAACAACTCCTTGCGCCACACGGTCACAACGAACGATTCCACCAAAAATATTAATTAAAATAGCTTTTACGTTAGGATCTTTTAAGATAATTCTAAAAGCAGTTTCAACACGTTTTGCATCAGCAGTTCCACCAACGTCTAAGAAGTTAGCAGGCTCAAAACCAGCGTATTTAATTAAATCCATAGTTGCCATTGCAAGACCTGCTCCGTTTACCATACATCCTACAGTACCGTCAAGATCTACATAGTTCAAACCTACTTCTTTAGCTTCAACCTCGATTGGATTCTCCTCACGGATATCTCTCATCTCAGCATATTTTGGTTGTCTGTATAAAGCATTATCATCGATATTTACTTTAGCATCAACAGCCATAATTTTATTATCTGAAGTTTTCAAAACCGGGTTGATTTCAAACATAGAAGCATCAGAACCAATGTAAGCATTGTATAAAGAATCGATGAATTTCACCATTTCTTTGAAAGCATTTCCAGAAAGACCTAAGTTAAAAGCAATTCTTCTTGCTTGAAAACCTTGTAATCCAACAGAAGGATCAACTTCTTCAGTAAAAATTAAATGAGGAGTGTGCTCAGCAACTTCTTCAATATCCATTCCACCTTCAGTAGAATACATAATCATGTTACGACCAGTAGCTCTATTCAATAAAACAGAAACATAAAATTCAGAAGTTTCACTTTCACCAGGATAGTAAACATCTTCTGCAACTAATATTTTGTTTACTTTTTTACCTTCTGCAGAAGTTTGAGGTGTAATCAATTGCATTCCGATGATTTGTCCAGCAATTTCTTCCACTTGTTGCAAGTTTTTTGCCAACTTAACTCCACCACCTTTTCCACGACCACCTGCGTGAATTTGTGCTTTTATTACGTGCCATCCTGTACCAGTCTCGGCAGTTAATTGTTTTGCAGCAGCCACAGCTTCGACTGCATTGTTAGCCACAATTCCGCGTTGAATGCGTACTCCGTAACTTGCTAAAATTTCTTTTCCTTGATATTCGTGTATGTTCATAATATAGAATTTGTCTGGTTCTGAATTTATTTCAGAATAAAAGTGCGACAAAAGTAGCAAAATTCAACTGAATAGTAAAATCTTTTTCAATTAAAAAATGCGTGAGATATTTATAAAACGTTTATTATTTTTCAATGCAAAGAAATAGTTAACTAAACAATTTGTTAATATTAACTCAAAACCACTAAAACGTTTGATATTTAACAAAAACTTCACTGTATTTACTAGCCTTAAGGTGATTTTTCTTAATATATTTTAAGAGCCGTTATCATTTTATCAATTCGCAATGGTTAATATAATATTATTATCAATTAAGAAGCGTTTTTCTAATATTACAATAAAAATGTAAGCCAAATTACAATTCCGATACATTATATTTAACGAAATCTTTATTTTTGTAGAAAAAATATCAAGAATGAAAGTTAAAGAACAAGGGCTTTATTTGCCTGAATTTGAACACGACAATTGTGGTGCAGGATTTATTTGTAATTTGAATGGTATTAAATCAAACGATATTATTCACAAAGCATTGGATATCTTAATAAAATTGGAACATCGTGGTGCCGTTAGTTCTGATGGAAGAACTGGAGACGGGGCTGGAATTTTATTCGATATCCCGCATGATTTTTTTAAAAAAGTATGTGACTTTGAAATCCCTGAAACACGTGAGTATGCAGTAGGAATGGTTTTTTTACCAAAAAGCAAAAACCAGGTTTCTTTTTGTATCAACGCTTTCGAATCGACTATTAAGGATCAGAACTTAAAGATCCTGGGTTGGAGAGATGTACCTGTTGAAGTAGAAAATTTAGGGCAGATTGCCGCAGAAAAAGAACCAACAGTTAAACAGGTTTTTGTTAGCAAAAACGGTCAGGATTTAACTGAAAACGAATTTAATGCAAAACTTTTTGCAGCTAGAAAAATTGCAGAACATGCCGTAAGAGGATCTAAAACCTCTGAAAGCCATATGTTTTATTTCTCTAGTTTATCGACAACTACCATAATATATAAAGGTCTATTGATGCCGGAAGACATCAGCCGTTATTATGTTGACTTAAAAGATCCAGATTTAGTGACTCGTTTGGCGTTAGT
>Ga0247813_10000244_pt1 | contig 61152 bp, 53 predicted proteins | sample UWRJL169409C1_FD_180719 | JGI IMG/M metagenome (GOLD analysis project Ga0247813, IMG submission 180719) | Plant litter microbial communities from Arlington Agricultural Research Station in Wisconsin, United States - UWRJ-L169-409C-1 | ecosystem: Environmental > Terrestrial > Plant litter >... | reverse complement strand
GCCCCTGTCACAGCATAAACAAACTGAAAAGGCAGGCCAATCATTCCTAAAGCGGTATGAGCATCTGTCCATAATGTTTTTAATTTTTCCTTTGGACGGAAAATATAAAAGTTCGAAACGATTTTTTTCCAATGCAATAAAACACCGGTTATGATTGCAAATAAGAAAAATAAAGCAATAAAGCCGGAAAGATAATATCCCACCGGATATGGAATTTGAGCCAGGAAATGTAATCGGTAAAGAAATTCACCTAATGAATAAGATTGTTCGTAAGTGAATGTTTTAAAAGTTTTGGTGTCAAGATAAAAAAAGCTTCCTTCTTTTTGTTTGGCTGGAGCCAAAGTATCTTTGGTGCCCTCCATATAAACGGCAACTCTTCTTTCGTTGCTATTTTTAGAAATGGTCATATTTCTTCCGTGCAGAACGTATTCCTTGTCTAATTTTTTTAAAGCGGTATTATAGTCTAACTGAATTTCATTTGTAATTGCAGTAGATTCATTTCTTTCCCAATTGTTGATTTCATCCCTGAAAAAAGAAAAAGATCCCGCGAAAAAAATCACAAAGAGCACTACACTAATAACAATTCCGCTAACAGTATGCGTGTGAAAATAGATGTTATAATTACGATTGTTCATAGTTTATTTTGCTATCGGATTGTAAGTTTGACCAAGATAAATGAAGAGTGAAAAAACCAGGGTAAGGAGTAGGTAAATACCCCAAATTTTCAATCCGCTTTTTGCCAGGAAAGCAATTATCATAAGCGCTACCCAAAGAATGAATCCGCTAAATGCCATTGTTATAAGGATATTAGCACGGTTGAACCATGATGCTAAAGCCAAATGAAAACTGACTGAAACAAAATAGCCGCCAATTATAGCAGCTGTAATTTTGGCAAATCGTTGCCACTTAGATTGGGTTAGATATTTTGGATTTGCTGGCATATTTTGGTTAGAAATAAGTTAGTTGTAATAAAATTCTATTAAAGCGACAATTACAAATAAAGCAATAATAGCGAATGGGCTAATTTTTTTTAATGGAGTCAAAATGATAATCAAACTTCCAATGGTCATTAGCTGAATAAAAAACATTAAAGTTCCGCAGCAAAGTGATTGTGTGAACAACCAAAGAGCGTACGCTAATAAAAGAAGTCCTAAACCCATATATTTGGTTGGCTTAGGATTACTTTTCATCCATTTCTCAAAACCTAAGTCATAAGATAAAGTAGCTCTTTTTGAGGTGTAATAAAGAGTGTAAAAAGCTAAAAAAACGATGAGACTTGCTATTGTTATCATAATTTTATAGAATTTAAAAAAACACCTTTCTCCACATGAAAAAGGTGTTTTTGTTATTTGTTTTTTAGAATCTGTAAGAGAAACTTGCCACTACGCTTCTTGCATCTCTTGGACTCACTGTAGACCATCCGCTATAAATATCTTCGTTTGCGATATTGTTAACTTTAAGAGTTAAAGTGTATTTTTCTGTTCCGTAGAAAATAGAAGAATTCATAACAGTATATTCTGGAATTGTAAATACTCCGGCAACTGTTCTGTTCATGATTTTATTATCACTTGCATAATTACCTCCGAAACCTAAACCAAAACCTTTTAAGTCTCCCTGAAGAAATTTATAGCTTGCCCAAAGGTTTGCTAAGTTTTGTGGTCCTGCACTTTCAGGTCTGTGATTCACGAAATCATCAAGTCCTGCTGTTAAGATGGCATCGTTATAACTATATCCAAAAACGATGTTTAAACCATCGACCGGGTTAGTCACAATTTCTGCTTCAAAACCTTTGTTTCTTTGAGCACCATCCTCATAACTGATTGTAGTTGTTGCACCATAATCTGTATAAACCATATCTTTTACTTTTGTGTCATAATAGCTAAAAGTGGCATATAGTTTATCTTTGAATACGTTTAATTTGGTACCAAATTCAATTTGAGTTGCATGTTCAGGACCAAAAGTTCTTGGTTGTCTGCTTCCGTCAGCTAATATATTAGTAACTGGAGATGGGTTTACAAAACCATCCATATAGTTGGCAAAAATCGAAACTTTGTCGATAATTGGCTGGTATACAATACCAAATTTTGGAGAAAAAGTAGTTTGATTAAAGTCATCATCTTTTGTCGTTACTTCGCCTGAATTTATAAAACGATCGATACGTAAACTAGCCATTACAGAAAGGGCAGGAGTGAAATTAATAACATCTGATACGTAAGCACTAAAAACTTCTTGTTTTTGTTTGCTGTTGCTTACACCCTTGCCCGATAAAACAGCATCTGCATGTGATTGTGATAAAATACCATTATCTCCGTCTAAAATATATTGAGAAGGATCAATGATTTTAAATACATTTTCGTTTACTGTTTTTAGGTCATCTCTACCAACATATACTAAGCTTTCATAATATTCATAATCTGTTCCGTTATCAACTTGCATTCTGTTGAAATAATCTAAACCGGCAACAATTCTGTTTCTTAGATTTCCTATTTTAAAATCTCCAATAAAATTTTGTTGAATGTCAGTTGTTAATGTTTTTGAATTATTATTTGTAAATGATCTTCCAAAAACAATTCCGTCGGTAATATTTTGAAAATTACTTGTTATGTCATATAAGTAATTATAGTAACCCTGAGATTTTGTAGAGCTTCTTGCAAAAGCAGTTTGCGAAGTCCATTGGTCTGAAATTTTATAATTCATCTGACCCTGAAGGCTATATGACGGTGTTTTTATTACAAGATCATTACTTGTATAAGAACGTTTGTTGTCGTAACCCAATTCTTCGATGTTATGAGCTCTTAAAGGAGTTCCTCTGTCTAAGAATAACATGGTTGGGTTTGTCATTTCGCTGCTCAAAAACTCAGTATTAATAAGGAATGATAATCTGTCGGTTACCTGATAAGATAACGACGGCGCAACAAATAGTGATTTTTTAAAACCAGCATCCTGAAAACTGTCCTCATTATGATAAGCTGCATTTACACGAAAATTTACTTTGTGTTCGTCGTCCAAAGGAGTATTAATATCTGCAGTAACTCTGTTTAAACCATAACTTCCGGAAGTATAACTAACTTCTCCGCCAAAATGATCGTAAGGTTTTTTAGTTGTAATATTGATTAGTCCTCCGTAAGAGATCAAACTACTTCCAAACAATGTTCCTGATGGTCCTTTTATAACTTCGATTTTGTCAATGTTAGCAGGATCTAAACTTCCGTTTGATAATCCGGGTAATCCGTTGATCATGGTTGGCTGAACAGCAAATCCTCTTAACGAAAAATATCCTGCACCATCTCCTGTACGACCAGTAGAGCCCCAAAGCTGTGTTAATCCAGGTGAGTTTTTTAATGCGTCATCTAAATTAGTAACTACTTGCTCCTTTAATAATTCGCTTGTAATGGTAGTATAAACTTGTGGGTTTTCAAGATTTTTAAGGGGTAGTCTTGATACTTGTTGTGTTTCTTTACGGGCTAATGGATTTTTTTTAGTACCTCCGTTAATTACAATTTCGTCTAATTGTTCAGAGTTTGAACTAATGGTGAAGTCTTCAACTATTTCGTCACCAGCATTAAGAGAAATGCTTTTTTCTTTTGATGAATATCCAACGGCAGAAACTTTGATTACGTAACTTCCCGGTTTAAGGTTTTTAATTTCGTAAAAACCATTGCTGTCAGTATTGGTTCCTATTTTAGTTCCTTTTAATGTAACCGAAACATTGTCTGCAGTCTGATTATTAGTTAAACTAATCTGACCTTTTACAGAAGCTTTTTCTTGCGCTGAGATACTTGTAGCAGCAATTAGAAAAAAACAAAGGCTCAAAAGAGAAATTGTAAATTTATATTTCATTTTATTTAGAATTGATTTTAATAGCGCAAATTTAGTTGTTGATTATCAACTACACAAGCTATTCTTATTTATTCTAAATAAATTTTTTTTTAAAGGGTAAAATTTACGTTTATTTAAAAAATTAACATCTTAAGCAAATCTTAAGCAAGTTTTGCATAAAAAAACCTGTTCAAGCTAATGAACAGGTCTTTTGTTATTGTGAAAATTACTTACAATTACAATTCTAAAGCACGTTTAGCATCGCCATTCATCAATAATTCTAATGGGTTTTCTAATGCTTCTTTTACAGCCACTAAGAAACCAACTGACTCACGTCCGTCAATAATTCTGTGGTCATAAGAAAGAGCAACGTACATCATTGGGTGGATTTCAACTTTCCCGTTTACAGCAATCGGACGCTCAATAATGTTGTGCATTCCTAAAATTCCTGATTGAGGAGGATTGATAATTGGAGTACTTAACATACTTCCAAAAACACCACCATTTGTAATAGTGAAAGTTCCTCCAGTCATATCGTCAACAGTAATTTGACCGTCACGGGCTCTTAAAGCTAATCTTTTGATTTCAGCTTCAATTCCGCGGAAACTTAAGTTTTCAGCATTACGAACAACAGGAACCATTAAACCTTTTGGTCCTGAAACTGCGATAGAGATATCAGCAAAATCGTAAGCTACTTTATAATCACCATCCATCATAGAGTTTACGTCTGGATATAATTGTAAAGCTCTTGTAACTGCTTTTGTAAAGAAAGACATGAAACCTAAGCCAAGGCCGCCATGTTTTGCTTTGAAAGCATCTTTATATTCGTTACGAATCAAGTTGATTGGCGTCATGTTAACTTCATTAAAAGTAGTTAACATTGCTGTTTCGTTTTTCGCAGCAACTAATCTCTCAGCTACTTTACGACGCAACATTGATAATTTTGTACGCTCAGATCCACGGTTTCCTCCAGTTGGAGTTCCCATAGAAGGTACTGCATTTACAGCATCTTCTTTAGTGATTCTTCCGTCTTTACCAGTTCCTGAAATAGTTGCCGGTGCTATGTTTTTTTCGTCTAATATTTTTCTTGCTGCCGGAGATGGAGTTCCTGTAGCATAAGTTGTTGCTGCTGCTGGAGCAGGTGCTGCTTTAGGTGCCTCAGCTTTTACTTCTGCTTTTGGAGCTTCAGCTTTCGGTGCTTCAGTTTTTGGAGCTTCAGCTGCCGGAGCATCTCCTGAAGGTTTTGCTGCACTTGTATCAATTAAACAAACTACAGCTCCTACAGCTACTGCATCACCTTCTTCTGCTTTTAGCGTAATTGTTCCGCTTGCTTCAGCCGGTAATTCTAGAGTTGCTTTGTCTGAATCAACTTCAGCGATAGCTTGATCTTTTTCTACATAATCTCCGTCTTTTACTAACCAAGTTGCAATTTCAACTTCTTTTATTGATTCCCCTGGTGATGGGACTTTCATTTCTAAAATCATCTTTGTTTTTGTTTAAGGTTTTTATGGTTTCACGTTTCATGTAGTTAAACTTGAAACTCGAAACTTGAAACATTTTTTTATCTGAATAAATCTTTATCGAATACCATTCTAATCGCATCTGCATGACGACGTTTTGCACGTGTATAACTTCCTGATGCCGGAGCAGCGTAAGCTTTTAGTGAAGCTAATCTCCATTTTACAAGATCAAAGTTCATTAACATAAAGCTGTAAGCTCCCATGTTTTTAGGTTCTTCCTGAGCCCAAACATAATCATCAGCATTTGGATATTGTGCGATGATTTCTTTAAGTTGTGCAACCGGGAAAGGGAATAATTGCTCAATACGAACAACTGCAACGTCATTTCTTCCGTTGTTTTCTCTTTCAGCAACGATGTCATAGTAGAATTTACCAGTAACAAAAACCAATGTTTTTACTGCTTTTTTATCTACTGTATTGTCATCAATTGTTTCCTGGAAACTTCCTGTTGCTAATTCTTCAGCTGTAGAAACACATCTTGGATCACGTAATAAACTTTTTGGAGAAAAAACTACCAAAGGTTTACGGAAATTTGTTTTCATTTGTCTTCTTAGCAAGTGGAAGAAGTTGGCTGGCGTTGTACAATCTGCCACATACATATTTTGTCTTGCACAAAGTTGTAGGTAACGTTCCATTCTTGCAGAAGAGTGTTCAGCACCTTGGCCTTCATATCCGTGAGGCAATAATAAAACAATACCGTTTTGGTTGTTCCATTTATCTTCACCACATGAAATATACTGGTCAATCATGATTTGAGCACCATTAGAGAAATCTCCAAATTGAGCTTCCCAAATAGTCAAAGCGTTTGGATTAGCTAATGCATATCCATAATCAAAACCAAGAACACCATATTCAGATAAAAGTGAATTGAATACGCCGAATTTTCCTTTTTTGTTTTCAATGCTATCCAGTAAGATTACTTCTTCTTCAGAATCTTCTACTTTTACAACAGCGTGACGGTGAGAGAACGTACCACGCTCTACGTCCTGACCTGAAATACGAATATCAAATCCTTCAGTCAAAAGAGAGCCGTAAGCCAATGCTTCTGCAGTCCCCCAATCAATAGTATTATTATCGTATACGGTTTTTCTGTCCGTAACAATTTTAGTTATTTTACTGATGAATTTTTTGTCCGCTGGTAATGTTGAAATTGTATTGATGATAGAATCCAATCCTTTTTTATCAAAAGTAGTGTCAACTTTTTCAAGCATTTGAGTGTCTGTTACCTGAACAAATCCATCCCATTCATTTTTCATGAATGGCGTTATAATAGTCAAATCTTTTTTACGGGAAGCTTGTAAATTCTCCTCCATAGTAGATTTGTATTCTTTTTCTAAAGCGTTTACATAAGATGCATCGATTACGCCGTCTGACAATAATTTTTCAGCATAAATATCTCTTGGATTTTTATGTTTTGCGATGATTTTATATAATACAGGTTGTGTAAAACGAGGCTCATCACCTTCGTTATGACCGTATTTTCTATATCCTAATAAGTCAATAAATACGTCACGTCCAAATTGCATTCTGTAATCTAATGCAAAAGATACTGCATGTACAACAGCTTCAGCATCATCAGCATTTACGTGTAATACTGGTGAAAGTGTTACTTTAGCAACATCTGTACAATAAGTAGACGAACGTGCATCTAAATAGTTAGTAGTAAAACCAACCTGATTGTTGATTACGATATGAATTGTTCCTCCGGTTTTGTAACCGTCAAGCAATGCCATTTGAATGATTTCGTATAAAATACCCTGACCTGCGATTGCAGCATCTCCGTGAACGGCAATTGGCAATACTTTTGAGAAATCGTTTGGAAAATATTTATCTTGTTTTGCTCTTGTAATTCCTTCAATTACAGCTCCAACCGTTTCTAAGTGAGAAGGGTTTGGTGCTAAATTGATATTGATGTTTTTTCCTGTTCTTGTTTTTTTGTCGGCAGTAAGACCTAAATGGTATTTTACATCACCATCAAAATATTCCTGATCGTAATCTTTACCGTCAAACTCACCAAAAATATCCTGAGTAGATTTTCCGAAGATGTTTGCCAAAACGTTCAAACGGCCACGGTGAGCCATTCCCATTACGAATTGTTCAACACCTTTTTCAGCAGCCTGTTCGATCAAAGCATCCAAAGCAGGAATGATAGATTCTCCACCTTCTAATGAAAATCGTTTTTGACCTACGTATTTAGTGTGCAGGAAGTTCTCGAAAGAAACTGCCTGATTTAATTTATTTAAGATAGTTTTCTTTTCTTCAGAAGAGAAATTAGGCTGGTTAACATTTACAGCCAGTTTATCCTGAATCCATTTTACAACGCCGGGATTTCTGATATACATATATTCAATACCAATATGTTGGCAGTAAATAGATTTAAGACGCGTAACAATGTCTTGCAAAGTAGAAGGTCCTACTCCGATAGCTTGTCCAGCATCAAAAACTGTAGAAAGATCAGCAGTTGTTAATCCGAAATTTTCGATGTCTAATGTTGGAGAAGATGTTCTGCGATCACGAACCGGATTTGTTTTTGTAAACAAGTGTCCGCGTGTGCGATAAGCATCGATTAACTTTAGTACATTGAATTCTTTTTGTAGTTTGTCAGAAACTAAACTGCAATCCTGATTGTCGCTAGTCACATATTCAACAATTCGTTGAACTGGATTTTCGTCATTATAAGTCGTTTGTCCAAAGTCGAAACCTTGAAAAAAACTTCTCCAGCTTGGCTCAACGCTATCTGGGTTTACTAAATACTGATCATATAATTGTGCGAAAAACTCTGTATGCGCTGCATTTAAAAATGAAAACCTATCCATAATATGAGTGAATATACTTTTTGTTAAATAGAAAGGCAAAAGTACAACAATCGCATTTATTTAAATCTTTTTTTTACGTACTTTTACGTAAAAATTTGTTAAAAATAGACTCAACTATGAATAATAATCAAATTTCAATCGTTTTCAAACCTTTTTTTGTGATTTTGGCAGTCCTATTTTCTAGTTATGCAATTTCGCAGCAAAAGTACGTTATTGACAATAGTAATCATTTTTGGGACAAAGTTCAGTTTGGTGGAGGACTTGGTTTAGGAATAGGTTCAGGCTATACTGATATTTCTGTAATGCCAAGCGCTATTTATAATGTAAACGAAATTGTAGCGGTTGGTGTTGGTTTACAATTTGGTTATTTATCTTCCAAAAGCTACTACAATTCTTTTGTTTACGGCGGAAGTCTGGTTGGTCTTGTAAATCCTATTCCGGAGATTCAATTATCAGCAGAGTTAGAGCAGGTGAGAGTAAATACAGATTATAATTCAACCCCTTACAGACCAAGTTATTCTGATAATTATTGGAATACTGCTTTATATCTTGGTGCAGGTTACAGAACCGGAAGTGTTACGGTTGGTGCACGTTATGATGTTTTGTATGATCCTGATAGAAGTCTTTACGGATCTGGGTTTATGCCTTTTGTGAGAGTTTACTTTTAGAGTTGCTAAGGTTCTGAGATGCTAAGTTTCTAAGGTTTCGAATGGATAAAAGAAAATATAAGTTATGAATGATAAGATCTGTTATACTTCTAATGAGCTTTTAGAAATATTCAAAGAACAGCATAGACTTTCAGGCCAATTTGATTTTATGGTTGATGGAACTTTTGTTTTAACAAAGGATACATTAATACGCGAATGGCGTGAAGCTCAGGATTTATTACCTTGGAATGAATTAACTAAATTTTTAAATCAAGAATTTAGAATTGATGTGCCAATAAAAAGATGGGATACAATCTTCAATCCGGATGACAAAAAAACTTTAGGTGATCTTTGTGATTTTTTATCAACTGTTGCTGAAAAAGAAATTGTCAAACCAATCAAAATTTTGGGTTCAGAATGTTTAACATTCTCTGTTTTTCAAACCTTAAAACGAAATTTAAAAATTAAAGGTGTAGATGTTGTAAGTTTAAAACCGTCAACAAGAATCGAAGATTTTTTGGCTATTAATGATAATTTTTCTCCTCTATTAGAAGAAGTAACATTAACAGGGGTGAAAGTTTTCGATAAATTCGATGTAAAAGTAGAACGAGAAAGATGTTTAGATCGTTGGTTGGACAGAATATTTCCAAACTGGAAATATGAAAGTACTATTACTACTGGAGATATTGAAACATTTCGAGACTTGGTTAATAAAATAGTTGAAAATAAAAAACTAGGAATAGATATTGTCAAAATTTAATATTTCAAATTGAAGACATTAAGTTTTAAATCCAAAAAAAGTGAGAAAATATATTTTTGTACTTATTGTCATTGTAATTTCGAGTTGTAACAATTCTAATAAAGTAGAAGTTGCATCCAAAAAGGCTGTAAAGAAAGAATTAAGACCTTTTTTTGATTCGGATAAAATTGATCATTATTATTTAGATTTTTCTAAACGGGAGTTTGAGCATTCATCCAATGATAATATTGCACAGAAAGAAAAGAAAAAAGAATTTTCAGGTTTTTTTTACGGGTATTATCCTGATAGTATTCCGAAGAAAGATTTTGAAAAGCTTTTATTAAAATACGAATACAAAAAATCAAATTTGTCAATCAAGCAAGAAAAAAAGATTGAAAATGTTTTTAGCGAAAAAGATTCATTGCAAACCACTTTTGCCGCCTGCATTGCAGAGTATCGTGATATTTTTATTTTTAAAAAGAAAGAAAAAACAGTTGGTATAGCAAAGATTTGTTTTAAATGCGGTCGTTTCCAAATTATAGGAAGCAAACTAGATGTAAGTGGTTTTGGGCTTTGGTCTGAATTGGACAGATTGAAAAAAATTATTCGACCCAATACTAAAACCTCTGTTCCTTTGTAACTTTGAGCCTTTGTGCCTTACTTAGAATAATGCTTCCTAAACCAAACCTTCTGCCATTCCCTTTTCAATACCAAAAAAGAAACTTGTTCAGCCAGAATAACCAAATCAGAACCATCCAATTTTTTAATTTCTTCTTCAGAAACATCAATAATATAAAGCAGGTTTAAGTATTCAGCAAATTTGTACTGAATCATGCGGTAGATTTTTTCGTGAAGCTGAATTTTTAATTCATCGGGAGAAATGCTCATCGGAAAATCAATTCCTTCATTAGCCAAATTAAAGTCTTTATTGATTTGCTCAACAAGGCTTAGATATAGATTTTCTTTTTCGGCATCAGCCAATAAAAAATCGGTATTTTCAGGAATCGGAAACATTGATGCTTTTTAAGATTGAGGCAAAGTTAAAACTAAAAAATCATTTAACGGTTGATTCTCTTTCAATGATTCTGGTAGGAAGTTCAATAATTTGATGCGTTACCGGACGATGTTCTTTTATATCTACAATTTCATCTATTAAAAGCGAAACCGCCTGATGTCCCATTTCAAATCCCGGTTGATCAATTGTAGTTAATTTGGGTGAAATAACGGTACTCATAAACCAATTGCTAAAGCCAAAAACAGCCACTTGTTCAGGCGTTTTTATTCCGGCTTCATTAAAATATTTAATAATTCCGATGGCGACTAAATCTGTAATGGCAAAAATTGCATCTATATCCGGATTTTCGGTCATTATTTTTTGGGCATTTTCATAGCCGTCTTCAAAATCGGTATTGTTATCACAGACATAAACCAGTTTCGAATCGTATTCAATTCCGTGTGCTTCAAGTGCTCTTTTGTATCCTAAAAAGCGATCGATCGAGTTTTGCGGAACATACGAACCTCGAAAATGAGCGATTTTTTTATACCCTTTATTAATAAGGTAAGAAACGGCATCAAAAGCCGCTTTGGCATCATTAATAACTACTTTAGAACAATCTACTCTTTTGGCGATTTTATCAAATAGAACAACCGGAGTGTTTTTTCGGATAGCTTCATTAATATGAGTGAAATCATCTGTTTCGTTAGAGAGTGACATTAAAACCCCGTCAACCCGTTTTTGAATCAATAAAGCAAGTTGCTTTTTCTCCAGTTCATATTTTTCATTAGATTGTAATATAATGACCAGATATCCTCTTTTTTCAGCTTCTTCGAGAATACCATTTAATACACTCGAAAAAAAGTGATGCACGGTAGCCGGAATAATAACGCCAATGGTTTTGGTTTCATTGGTTCTAAGATTCACCGCAACAGAATTGGGGATGTAGTTCATCGTTTCGGCCATTTCGATAACCCTGGCACGAGTAGACTTACTAATATCTGTATATCCTTTTAACGCTTTTGAAACCGTTGTAACCGAAATTCCGAGTGCCGAGGCTATATCTATTAATTTAGTGTCATTCATGAAATAAAAGTACTAAAAATAAAACGGATTGATAAAAAATTAACTTCCGAAAACGTTTTAGGTCATTTCGAAAACGTTTTCGATTTTTAATTCGCAAATTCCTTTATGATTTGTAGTTAAGTTTGACAGTGATAACCATAATTACTAACTAACCGAACGAAAAAATGAAAAAACTACACCAATATTCAGGCACATTACTTTTGATGTTTTGCCTGTTTTTTTTATCTAATAATCTGTTTGCTCAAAATCAAAATACAATTTCAGGAAAAGTACTTGATGACAGCGGAGTAACGATTCCAGGCGCAAACGTAACTATTAAGGAAACGGGAAAAAGCACTGTTACCGATGAAAATGGAGGCTATTCATTCTCGAATATCGAAGCCGGAACGTATACCGTTATTGCCACTAATGTAGGTTACAAAACTTTCGAGAAAAAAATTGCGATAAAAGAAGGAGGATCTCTTGAAGTAAATTTATTGCTTGAAGGAGAGTCACAAAGTTTAAAAGAGGTTGTCGTTACAGGATCATCAACGCCAAGATCTAAATTGGAGTCGAGTGTCGCCATTACCACAATGGGAGCCAAAGCAATCGAAGACAGAGCGCCTTCAAGTACGGCGGCTTTATTGCAAACCATTCCGGGATTTGTAGTTGAAGCCTCTGGAGGAGAAATAGGAAATAACCTTTTTGCAAGAGGAATTCCGTCAGCGGGAGCTTATGAATATGTACAAATTCAGGAAGATGGTTTACCGGTTTTTGAAGATGGAGCACTGCAATTTGCCAACGCCGATACTTTTTACAGATTAGACGAAACCGTAAGCAAAATGGAAGCAGTTCGTGGAGGTTCTGCCTCAATTTTTGCGACCAATGCTCCGGGTGGAATCATCAACTTTATTTCAAAAACGGGACAAAATGAGTTTCAGGGAAGAGCAAAGTTTACAACTTCAGATTACGGAATGTTCAGAACGGATCTTAATTTATCTGGTGCTTTAATTCAGGATAAATTATTCTTTAATATTGGAGGTTTTTACAGAGCTGATAATGGCGTAAGAAATACAGGTTTTACAGCTAATAAAGGCGGACAAATAAAAGGAAACATCACCTATAAATTTGATGACGATGATTATTTAAGAATTAACTTCAAACATCTTGATGACAGAAACACATTCTATTTGCCAATTCCATTAAAAAGCAATAACGGAAAAGTAGAAGGAATTCCTGGATTTAACCCAAATTACGGAACATTAACTTCAGTAAATTTGAGCCGCTTAAACGTACCTCAATATGGCGGAGGAACTTTTAGCGCAGATTTAGAAGATGGTTCTCATCCTATAATTAATTCTATTGGAGCCGAATTCAAAAAGAAGATATCGGATAAAGTGACGTTCAAAAACTCATTCAAAAACACCAATATCGATTTAAATTACAATGCGATTTTCCCAAATGGCGGTCCCTGGACACAAGATGCTTATGCTACAAGTGTTCAAAATACAACCGCTAGTAATCTAACATATTCTTATGTAGATAACGGACAAACACTTGATCCAAACGCTTTAATTATGAGAGCTGACCTTTGGCATATCGAGAAAAAGATGAACAATTTTGCGAACAATTTCTCTTTTAATTTTGATTTAGATCCTGTAAAACTAACTGCGGGTTACTACTATTCGAACTGGAAATCGAATCAATACTGGAACTGGAATTCTTATTTGGTAGGTGTTTCAGACAATCCCAGATTATTAAATGTAAAAGACAATACCAGCGGAGTAGATCATACCTGGAACGGTGTAGAAAGAATCACCTGGCTAGAAAGAGATGCACAAACCAAAGGTGTTTTGAATGATATTTATGCTGATGCCGAAATTAAAGCTACTGATAATTTGACCTTCAATGCTGGTTTAAGATACAACAAAGACAAATATTCAGGTTACAGAGACAACGCCAGATTTGGTGCTGAAAACTTAGGGATTTTAGACAACAATACGGCCGATGATGCAGTAACAACGGTAAAAGGAAATCCGTACACGTATTGGAGATATGATGTAAGCGAATGGTCTTACACAGCTGCAGGAAACTACAAATTCAATGACAATATGGCTTCGTACGTTCGTTACAGTCACGGTTTTAGATCGCCAATCGAAGAATCTTTTTATGATAATGCTGCTGATTTAAGCAAATTAGAAAATACAGAAGTGAATCAGTTTGAATTAGGTTATAAATATTCTAATTCCTTCTTTAATGTGAATGCCAATTTATTTCACATGAACTTAAAAAATGTTGCTTTTACTGATATTTTATCTGATGGAAGTTCTGAGAATAAATTTGCTGACGTAAACAATATTGGTCTTGAAGTAGAAACTAATGTGAGATATAATATTGCAAAACTGAATTTTACATTTACGGTTCAAAAACCGGAATATGATAATTTTACAGGTACAAATGCTGACGGTTCTACTTTTGATTTCAACGGTAATACAGCACGAAGAATTCCTAAATTTTTCTGTAACCTAAGACCGGAAGTCGACATTACAAAAGATTTTACAGCATATGTTCAGTTTTCTTATTATGATAAAAAATTCACTAATCAGGATAACAGACAGGTTTTACCAGCATATAAAGAAGTTGGGGCGGGATTAAATTATACCTATAATAACCTTCGTTTTGCAGTTGATGCTTCGAACTTATTCAACGAAATTGGTTTAACAGAAGGAGATCCAAGACAAACAACATCTGCAGCAAGTGATGTGTTTATGGCAAGACCTATTTTAGGACGCGCGTTTAGATTTTCGGTAGCGATTAATTTCTAGATTTAGCCTGTTGGGTTTAATAATTTTTAACACATAGAAACATAGAATTACTGAAATGAAAAAAGGCGTTTCACTTGCATTAATACACATAGCTATGTGTGAGAAACGAGTTTCTTTTTGATTTACTTTTTTTAAACACATAAAATCTATGTTTCTATGTGTTTAGTTAAATTTTTAGCCATCACGCCCAACAGGTTAAATAATATATATAAGGTATCGTAGAGGCGCACAGCAGTGCGTCTCTCACACCGTAACCACAAAGCAAAGACAAACAATTAAAAAATGAAAAACATAGGAATTAAAATCTCACTTTACCTCAATTATTTTGTCTTCGCCATTTTATTAAACAGCGTAGGCATTGTGATTTTAAAATCGCAGAAAAATTACGGAGTAGATGAAGTTCAGGCGAGTATTTTAGAAGCTTTTAAAGACATGCCAATTGCCATTGTTTCTTTTTTTATAGCGTCTTTTTTACCCAGAATAGGCTATCGAAAATCGATGCTTATAGGTTTGGGTTTGGTTACTGTGGCTTGTATTTCTATGTATTTTGGAAACTCTTTTAATAACGCTAAAATTCTTTTTGCAACTGTTGGAGTTTCCTTTGCTTTGATCAAAGTTTCGGTTTATTCGCTAATCGGAACTGTAACCGAAACCAAAAAAGAACACAACGCCTTAATGAGCAGTATCGAAGGTTTTTTTATGGTGGGAATTGCATTGGCTTATTTCTTATTCCCAGCTTTTAATAACGAAAATGATCCTAATTCCTGGCTGAATGTTTATTGGTTTTTGGCAGGATTATCATTGCTTTCGTTCCTGTTTTTATTCTTTGTAAAATTTGAAGAAAGTGAAGTTTCGGCAGGAGCAAATCTCAAAGACGATTTCATGCAAATGTTCAAATTAATGGCAAAATTGCTTACCGTTATTTTTGTAATTAGTGTCTTTTTGTTTGTAATGATCGAACAGGGAATTTTGTCGTGGTTGCCTACATTTAATACAAAAGTACTTCATCTGCCAGAAAATATCAGCATTATGATGGCGAGTATTTTGGCTATTTCATTAGCAATAGGAAGATTGATTGCAGGCATTATAACCAAAAAAGTAAATTGGATTTGGGTTTTGAGTTTTTGTATTATTTCAGCGATGTTGCTGGTGATTTTTGTACTTCCAAAAACAGTAGGATTAGAAGTAAAAAATATCAATACACTTTCAGATATACCTTTAATTGGTTTTGCATTTCCATTAATTGGTTTATTCATTGCGCCCATTTATCCATTATTAAATTCGATTGTATTAAGTGCTTTGCCAAAAAATCTGCAAAGCTCAATGACTGGATTAATTGTAATTTTTTCTGCTCTTGGCGGAACATTAGGCTCCAGAATAACGGGTTGGCTGTTTAAAAATGAAGGACCGGAAAACGCATTTTATTTTACTTTAATTCCAATGTCTTTATTATTAATATCCTTTTTTATTCTTAAAAAAATAACTGCAAAAGATGAAATTTAGATTACATATAACCCAAACCATCGAAAAATTATTGGCTCAGGAAGATACTGATGGCGATAAAAAAATAACCATTGATGATAATGGTCCAAAAAAGTTTTTGCTGCATGATGAAAACGGAAATTCTGCTCTGATTGAAGGAACTTATCAGCTTTCGAATTTATTGCAGGAACTGGCTTTGGCCAAAAAAAACAATACCGAATTTGCCGAAATCAATTTAGATGAAATCACAGAAGATCCTGTAAAACGAATTTCGGGAAAAATAAAAAACCTCTATTGGAAAGGTTTGACAAGAACAATTGATGCCGATGGTGTAAAGAAAATTCTGGAAGACAATAAGATCGAAAATGAATTAGCGTATTTGTATGTGCCTTTTGGCGATGAAATAGTTTTTGATTATTTCAAGAAATTAGAAGCTGTCACTCCAAAATTGAAAGTAGTGCAAATGCCTAAAAACATTTCGCCAGAATATGTTTTATCACTCAATAAACAACCCGGAATTCTGGCATTGGCACTTCAAATAAAAAACAACGAAGTATCAGGAGTCCCATTTGTTGTTCCGGGTGGAAGATTCAACGAAATGTACGGTTGGGACAGTTATTTTATTGCCAAAGGACTTTTGATTGACGATAAAATTGAGCTTGCTTTAGGTATTGCGGAGAATTTTAAATATCAAATTGATCATTACGGAAAAATATTAAATGCCAACCGAAGTTATTATTTGACCCGAACCCAACCGCCACTTTATACATCGTTGATTATAGATGTTTTGGAAAAGTCGAATCCGGATATTTTTTGGATTGAAAGACATTTAAAAACCGCCATAAAAGAATATCAAACGGTTTGGATGGAAGAAGGAAAACGACTTACCGCCAATGGATTGAATCGTTATAAAGCAGAAGGAATCGGGCTTCCGTTTGAGGTAGAAGAAGGGCATTTTGATGATATTCTGGAACAATATGCACCCAAATATAATTTGTCAACACGCGAATTCGAAAAGAAATATCTCGATAGAGAAGTGGTAGACGAAGAGCTTGATAAGTATTTTATTCACGATCGAAGCATGCGCGAAAGTGGTCATGACACAACAAACAGATTGGTCGGAATTTGTGCTAATTTAAATACGGTTGCGATCAATAGTTTGCTCTATAAATACGAAACGGATATTGCCTTTTTGATTAAGAAGTATTTTAAAAACGAATTTCAATATTTTGAAGATAAGTCTTTTTCGAGTGAGTACTGGATTTCAAAAGCTGCTTCGAGAAAAGAAAAGATCAATAGAATGTGCTGGAATCAAGAAAACGGAATCTACTTCGATTATAATTTTGTAACCGAGGAACAACATTTCTTTGAAGCTGCGACAACATTTTATCCGCTTTGGGCAAAAATAAGCACGCCTGAACAAGCAGAGATTTTGGTAAAAAAGGCACTCCCAAGATTTAAAATGAAAGGTGGAATTGCCGGAAGTACCAAAGAATCAATCGCTGAATTAGATCACAATTCGCCAATTCGCCAATGGGATTATCCTTTTGGCTGGGCGCCGCATCAAATGCTTTTGTGGGAAGGTTTACTGAATTATAATTTTAACGAAGAAGCGCAGGAAATGGTCTATCGCTGGCTTTGGCTGATTACCAGAAATGCCGTTGATTATAACGGAACGATTCCGGAGAAGTTTGATTTATCGATAAGTTCACACAAAATTTTCGCAGAATACGGAAACGTAGGAACCGAATTTGATTTTATAACCGAAGAAGGTTTTGGCTGGATGAACGCTTCTTACCAATACGGATTGACGATTTTAGAAGAAGATTTAAAACAAAAATTATCCGATTTAGTTGATCCTGATGATTTGTTTTAATTATGTTCAAATTTAGAAGATGTAATTCATTCCGTAGGAATGCCTGGTTGGTAGATTTTTTTGATTGGATTAAAAGGTATGCGTTCCGTAGGAACGTTTGATTACGTTCGTAACAATTATTCCGCAAAACAGGTGTCCCTACAGGACACTTTGCAAATTCGTTACTTTTTTTTTACCAACCAGATATTCCTAACGGAATAATTTCAAAATATAAACCCGACAGGTTTTTAAAACCTGTCGGGTTTACTATGTGTAATAAAAACGAAAAAAATCATTTAAATCCTTTAATCTGTGGCAAAAACTTAAACTTTTCTTCCCATTAAATTCTCTCCAAACGTCCTTAAAATAGCTTTCTTTTCTGCATTAAGATCCATTTTTTCTAAAGTTTCAAAAGCTTTAAAAGTGTACATTTCTATAGCTTCCTGTGTTGCTTTTGAAGCACCGGATTCATTAAAAATAGTTTTTGCAGTGGCTATTTTCTCCGTATTATCATCTAATTGTAAACTGAATAATTTCTCTAATTCAGCTGCTTTTTCAGGTGTAGAAAACTCTCTTGCTTTCAGGTATAAATAGGTTTTTTTATTCACCATAATATCACCGCCAACTTGTTTTCCAAAAGTTTCAGGATCTCCAAAAGCATCCAGATAATCATCCTGAAGCTGGAAAGCCAATCCTAAATTCAAACCGAAATCATAAATAAAGTCAGCTTCTTTTTCAGTGGTTTTCGCTACGATGGCACCCATTTTCATGGCTGCGGCAACTAAAACGGCTGTTTTATATTCGATCATTTTCAGGTATTCCGGAATGGTAACATCGTTTCTTTTTTCGAAATCGACATCCCATTGTTGTCCTTCGCAAACTTCAAGAGCAGTTTTACTGAACAACTTTGCTAAATCTCTAAAAACGGTTGGTTCGTATTGTTCAAAATATTGATAAGCCAGAATCAGCATAGCATCTCCGGAAAGAATTCCGGTATTCAAATCCCATTTTTCATGTACTGTTTCCTGTCCTCTTCGCAAAGGCGCATCATCCATAATATCATCGTGAACCAATGAGAAATTATGAAAAACTTCAACCGCCATTGCTGCCGGAAGTGCTACTTTATAATCAGTGTCAAAAACTTCTGATGCCATTAAAGTAAGTACAGGGCGCATGCGTTTTCCGCCAAGACCTAAAATGTATGCAATGGGTTCATAAAGATTTTTAGGCTCTTTACTAATGCTTTGTTTTTCTAAATAATGGATAAAAAATTCCTGGTATTGGCTAATATCGTGCATAAAATATAATCTGAATTGCGAGCTCCAAAGATACGATTCATTATGAATTATTCTTTCTTAAAGTTTTAAATGACAGTTTCCTCCTCAAAATGACCCCAAAACCTTTAATTATTAGGGAGTTGAAATTATTTTTGAAAAAACTTGGAAACTTTTTTGGTGTTTAGAGTTTCCTGTCTATATTTGCATTCTCAATTGGAAACTCTGAACACTGTAAAAGTTTCCGTTGGGACTTTTAATGATTTATAAATTCACTAAAATCAAATATTTATGAAAACAACATGGACCTTAGATTCTAGCCAATCAGATGTTTTAATTAAAATGAGACATTCGATAATTGCTTATATGGGAGGAACTACAAATAAATTTGATGGTTATGTGAACATCGAAGACAATGAAATTGAAGATGCATCGGTTGAGTTTTCTTTAGATATCAATAACAAAAAGGATAGTTTTCAACAAATCGATACGTATTTACAACTTCAGGACTTTTTTGATGTAAACGAACATCCGATCATTAGTTTTAAATCGACTTCTTTTCAAAAAATAAACAATAATATCAATTTCTTTAAAGGCGATTTAACCATAAAAGATGTAACCAGAGTAGTAGAACTTGATGCTGAGTTTATTGGCGTTAACACTTATAATGGCGAGAAAAAAGTTGCTTTTGAAATAAAAGGAGATATCAAACGTCAGGATTTTGGTTTAGATTATAATTCGTTCAATCATAACGGAGGTTTAGCTTTAGGAAAAGATATTAAACTGATTGCTAATTTAGAATTCAGTATATAATCTTACATAATGAATAAATTAATGTAAAATTATTACAAATGTTAAGGAAACTATTTTTCTGATTTTAGTTTCCTAAGTATATTTGTAATACAATTTGAAAATTAAGATGAAAGAGAAAATTATATCAAAAGCAAGTGAGTTATTTTTAAAACTTGGTTTTAAGAGTGTTACGATGGACGATATAGCAGGTGAAATGTGTATTTCGAAAAAAACCATTTATAAATATTTTTGTAATAAAGAAGTTCTGATCGAAGAAAGTACTTCGACCGTTCATCAACAAGTACATGAAGTTATTGACACTATCGTTGCGAAAGACTATAACGCTATTCATGAGAATTTTGAAATTAGAGAGATGTTTCGTGACATGTTTAAAAATGCAGCGGACACTTCGCCTCTTTACCAGTTAAAAAAACATTATCCTGAAATCTATCAAAATATAATGACGCATGAGATAGATCAGTGCAACCATTATTTTAGGGATAATATTTTAAAAGGAATCAATGAAGGTTTGTACAGACCGGATTTGAATATCGATTTATATGTAAAATTTTATTATACCCTGATTTTTCATATTAATGAAACTACTATCTCAGAAAGAGAAGCACAAAAAATAGAATTAGAAGCACTGGAATACCACACAAGAGCTATGGCAACTGAAAAAGGAATACTGGAATTAGAAAAACAACTTAAAAAAATTACAATTTAATCATCAATCTATGAAACGAATAATTCTTATATTTTTGTGTTCAATTGGCTTGTCTGCCAACGCACAAGTCAAAACACTAACCCTAAAAGATGCAGTTGTATACGCGCTTGAAAACAAAGCCGATGCAAAAAAAGCAAAATTACAGGTTGAAAATAGTGAGTATAAAATTCAGGAAATACGTTCAAGAGCGTTGCCTCAGATTTCTGCAAACGGAAATTTAACTTACAATCCTGTAATTCAGACTACAGTTATTGACGGAGCAGGATTTGGTGCGCCGGGAACTACGATTCAGGCAGCATTTGGTCAAAAATGGACTTCAACTGCCGGAGTTTCTTTGACTCAGACAATCTTTGATCAATCTGTTTTTACAGGATTAAGAGCAGCAAGATCTACTCGTGAATTTTATCAAATAAACGATCAGTTGACCGAAGAGCAGGTAATAGAAAGAGTAGCTAATAACTATTACTCAGTTTACGTACAGCGCGAAAGATTGGTTTTATTAGATAGCAGTTATGTTAATACGACTAAAGTTCGTGACATTGTAAAAGGACAATTTGATAACGGTTTGGCGAAAAAAATTGACTTAGACCGTATCGTAGTTAAAATGTCTAACATTGATACAGAACGTCAACAAGTAAAAAATCAAATTACATTACAGGAAAATGCTTTGAAGTTTTATATGGGAATGCCTATTGAAGCTCAAATCGAGATTCCAAAAGAAGAATTTGAAGTTGTTCCTGCTGCACTAACCGAAGTACCAAACACAGAAAACAGAACAGAATACCTGCTTTTGAAAAAACAAGAAGAGCTTTTAGTGTACAATAAAAAAGCTGTTGAAGCAGGATATTATCCAACACTTTCTTTATCTGCCGGTTACAATTATATTGGTCAGGGGCCGCAAATGCCTTGGTTTGCAAAACCATCAGATGGTGTGTATTGGTCAGATTTCTCTGCAATTGGGTTAAATTTACATGTGCCAATCTTTACAGGATTTGGAACTCGTGCCAAAGTAAGACAAGCCGATGTAGAAATCAGATCGCTTCAGGAAGATATCAAAGACACGAAACTTTCGCTTGATTTAGATTACAGAAATGCAATGGCTCAAATTGATAATAACCTTATTACTATCAATAATCAAAAAGAAAATATGCGTCTGGCGATTGAGATCTTAAGCAATACAAAAAACAATTACCTTCAGGGATTAGCATCATTAACAGATTTGTTAGATGCTGAAAATGCATCACTTGAAGCTCAGAATAACTATACCAGAGCAGTCTTGAATTACAAAATTGCCGAAGTAGCACTAATCAAATCAAAAGGCGAACTTAAAACTCTTATTAAATAACTAAACAAAATGAAGAAAACTATTTTAACAATCGTAATCATAATCGCAGCACTGGGTGTGATTGGATATGTCTTAAATAATAATAAGAAAGAGAATAAAGAAAAAACAGATATCGTAGCAGAAAAAAATGCTGCAGTTTCAGTAAAAGTATCTCCTGTAAAAACAGAAGAAGTTTCATTGGATTTCGTTGCAAACGGAAATTTCCAGCCTATTCAACAATTGACTTTCTCTGCTGAAAAATCAGGAAAAGTAATTAGTGTTTTGGCTAAAGAAGGAGATTACGTAAAAGTAGGTCAAACTTTATTGACAATGAGAGGTGATGTAATTAATGTAAGCGCACAACAAGCTCAGGCTGTTTACCAAAATGCAAAATCTGATTACAGCCGTTACGAAAATGCTTTTAAAACGGGTGGTGTTACAAAACAACAATTAGATCAGGCAAAATTAGCATTAACCAATGCGCAGTCTAGCTTAACACAAGCCAACATTAATGTTGGAGATACAAGAGTAAAAGCTCCTATTAGCGGATTCATCAATAAAAAATACATTGAGCCGGGATCTATCTTGACTGGAATGCCAGCAACTGCTTTGTTTGATATCGTAAACGTTTCTAAATTAAAATTAGTAGTTACAGTAAACGAAAATCAGGTTGCAAGTTTAAAAGTTGGAAATACTATTAATGTAACAGCAAGTGTTTATCCTGATAAAACGTTCTCTGGAAAAATTACTTTTATTGCTGCAAAAGCGGATGAGACTTTAAATTTTCCGGTTGAAATTGAAATTACAAATAATGTAAACAACGACCTTAAAGCGGGTATGTACGGAACGGCAAACTTTGCATCAAACCAACAAAAACAACAACTTATGGTTGTGCCAAGAAATGCTTTCGTAGGAAGTGTGAGCAGCAACGAGATTTTTGTAGTTGAAAATGGTATTGCAAAATTAAGAAAAGTAACTGCAGGAAGAATTTTAGGAGATCAGGTGGAAATTATCAAAGGATTATCTGACGGAGAAACTGTAATTGTTACAGGTCAAATTAACTTACAAGACGGTAATACTGTAGAAATTATTAAATAATTTAAAGCAATAAGCTATAGGACGTAAGCATTACGCTTATTGCCTAAAGCCTACAGCCTAAAGCAACAAATATGAAATTAGCCGAAATATCCATAAAACGTCCGTCGTTGGTAATTGTATTGTTTACAATTCTAACACTTGGTGGATTGTTTAGCTACAGCCAGTTAGGCTATGAGCTGATCCCGAAATTTGAACAAAACGTTATTACCATTTCTACAATTTATCCTGGAGCTTCTCCAAGTGAGGTAGAGAATACCGTAACCAAGAAAATAGAGGATGCGATTGCATCTCTTGAGAATGTAAAGAAAATTGACTCGAAATCTTACGAAAGTTTATCTATTGTTTCGATTACATTAACATCAAATGCAAAGGTCGATTTCTCTCTAAATGATGCACAGCGTAAAATAAACGCGATTATTAGTGATTTACCGGACGATGTAAAAACGCCGGCACTAACCAAGTTCTCGCTGAGTGATTTACCAATTATGACATTGGGTGCCAACGGAAAAATGGACGAAGCAGCATTTTATGACTTAATTGACAAAAAAATTGCTCCTATTTTATCCCGTGTACAAGGTGTTGCTCAGGTAAATATCATTGGTGGTTCAGAACGTGAAATTCAGGTGAATCTTGATGCGATAAAAATGCAGGGTTACAATTTGTCTGTGCCTCAGGTACAACAAACTATTTTAACCTCAAATTTAGATTTCCCAACAGGAAACGTTCAGACCCGTAATCAAAAAATATTAATTCGTTTAGCGGGTAAATATAAAAGTGTTGAAGAATTAAGAAACTTAGTAGTTTCTTCTCAAAACGGAATTCAGGTTCGTTTAAGTGATATTGCCGACGTTCAGGATACGCAAAAAATTGCTGAAAAGATATCACGTGTAGATCAAAAAAGCGCGATCGTTTTACAAATCGTAAAACAATCTGATGCGAATGCGGTTGCGGTAAGTGAGCAATTATTAAAAACAATTGCTGTTCTTGAAAAAGATTATAAAGTAAACGAGTTAAAATTAGAAGTTGCAAAAGATAGTACCGTTTTTACTCTTGAAGCTGCAGATTCTGTAGTACACGATTTATTAATTGCGGTAGTTTTGGTAGCATTTGTAATGTTGTTCTTCCTACACAGTATTAGAAACTCGTTGATCGTAATGGTTTCTATTCCGGCATCGTTAATTGCTACTTTTATAGGTATTTATTTAATGGGATACACCCTAAACTTAATGAGTTTATTAGGACTGTCTCTGGTGGTAGGTATTCTGGTCGATGATGCGATTGTGGTCCTCGAGAATATTTATCGACACATGGAGATGGGTAAAAGCCGAATTCGTGCCTCGTATGACGGAACTGCCGAAATCGGAGGAACTGTAACGTCGATTACATTAGTAATTGTGGTAGTGTTCTTGCCTATCGCAATGAGTTCAGGATTGGTTTCTAATATTATTACACAATTTTGTGTTACCGTAATTATATCAACATTATTATCACTTTTAGCTTCGTTTACAATTATTCCGTGGTTATCATCTCGTTATGGTAAATTAGAGCATATTGAAGGGAAAAATGTTTTCGGAAGAGTAATTCTAGGTTTCGAAAGTTATTTAACACGTTTTACCAACTGGGTTTCTGAGTTGTTAACATGGTGTTTAGATCATTATTTTAAAACTCTTGCGGTCGTTCTTGTATTATTCTTCGGATCTACAATAGGATTAATGGGTGGAGGCTTCATTGGAGGTGAATTTTTCGCTTCTTCTGATAGTGGAGAGTTCTTGGTTCAAATCGAAATGCCGAAAGATGCTTCATTAGAACAAACGAACTTCATGACGCAAAAAGCCGAAGCTTATTTAAAAGCTCAGGAATACGTTCACAGTCAAATTACAACCGTAGGACAAACTTCTGAAGGTTTTGGAGCATCACAGGCTACAGCTTACAAAGCAGAGATTGACGTAAAAATGATCGAACAAAAAGATCGTACTGATGATGCTAACGTTTACGCAGCAAAAATCAAACGTAAACTTGAAAAAGTATTGGTTGGAGCAAAAGTAAAAACCGTTCCCGTAGGTATTTTAGGAACTGCTGAAGATGCTACGTTAGGATTAATCGTAACAGGTCCATCTACAGAAAGTGCTATGGCATTTGCTAAATTAGCTGAAGCTGAATTACGCACAATTCCTGGAACAACAGAGATTAAATTAACGGTTGAAGACGGAAACCCTGAAATCAACGTTAAAGTAGATCGTGATAAAATGGCTGCTTTAGGGTTGACACTTCAAACAGTGGGTTTAACTATGCAAACTGCTTTTAGCGGAAATACAGATGGTAAATACAGAGCTGGTGAATACGAATACGATATCAATATCAGATACAACGCTTTCGACAGAAAAAGTATTACTGATGTTAGTAATTTGATTTTTGTAAATGCTGCGGGACAACAAATTAAGTTATCTCAATTTGCAGATATTACAGAAGGTTCAGGACCTAGCCAGTTAGAGCGTAGAGATAAATCTGCCTCTGTAACGGTAAAAGGACAAAACGTTGGGGTTCCTTCTGGAACAATTGTACAACAATGGCAGGTTAAATTAGACAAGCTGAAAAAACCAGCTGGAGTAAATTATATCTGGGGTGGTGACCAGGAGAACCAATCTGAAGGATTTGGTACTTTAGGAATCGCTTTATTAGCCGCAATTATTTTGGTTTACTTAGTAATGGTGAGTTTGTACGACAGTTTCGTTCACCCGTTTGTAGTATTGTTTGCTATTCCGCTTTCGTTTATCGGGGCGATGTTAGCACTGGCTTTAACCAACAACTCATTAAATATCTTTACCATTCTGGGTATTATCATGTTAATTGGTCTGGTGTGTAAGAATGCGATCATGCTTGTCGATTACACCAACCAAAGAAGAGCAGCTGGAGAATCGATAAGAAATGCATTAATTCAGGCGAATCACGCTCGTTTACGTCCGATTTTGATGACGACAATTGCGATGGTATTTGGTATGTTCCCAATTGCATTAGCATCCGGAGCTGGAGCTGAATGGAAAAACGGATTAGCATGGGTAATTATCGGAGGATTAATTTCTTCTTTATTCTTAACCCTGATCGTAGTTCCTGTTATTTATAACATCATGGAGAAAATTATTGCCAGAGTGAGCAAAGGAGAAAAAATCGATTACGAAGCTGAAATGGTTGCTGATTATACGCCAACAGAGGTTAGTGAAGATGGTTTTAATCCTAAACATACACATTAAGAAATTCCAATATAAAAATTCCAAATTCCAGTTTTTTGGAGGAATTTAAAACTAAAAAAATCCCAAATTCCAATTAAGGAGTTTGGGATTTTTTTATTGATGAGAAGTCCTAATTTGAAATTTTTTAAGCAAAGTTCTTAAATTGGAATTGAATTTTTATATTGGAATTTAAAAAACGTTATTTCTTCACAAGTTTAACAATTTTCACTTGTCCTTCTGATTTTACTTTTAAGAAATACAATCCTGAAGAAATATTCGATAAATCAATTTCAGAATGGTCGCTATCTATTCTTTTAGATAAAATACTTTGTCCGGAAACAGAATATATCTCAATTTCATCAATTACAATAGTATTGTTTATCGTCAATGCATGCTTTAGGGGATTTGGATAATAGCTGAAATTTGGCAAAACAAAATCATGCGTAGAAAGAGAACCTTTTACCTTTGTAGTAACAGCAAGGCGTTCTGTACTTTCAATCCCGTTTATTGTTTGAGAAGCATAATAAGTAGTTCCGTCAACTAAAAGTGTTGCGAGTGGCAAATTAGCTTCATTTATCTTAGTTGTTTTCCCTCCTACAGAATTCTGATTGCTGTACCATTTAATGTTTTGCCCCTCAACAACAATATCACGTAAAGTTTGTCCGGATGTAAATTCGATTGTTATAACGTTTTGACCTTCAATTGATGGAGCTAAAGGATCAACTAAAATATCCGTAATTAAAGAGCACCCATTTAAATCCTGAATAATTACAGAATATGTTCCGGGAGCTAATGCTGTAAATGTGTTAGTTGTCGAAAACACATTTAGATTTGGAGAAATAGCATATTTAAGTTCACCATTTCCTCCTGCTGCATTAATCATAATAGTTTGGTTTTTTACAGTAAATTTTGCAGATAAAGGAGTCGATTCTGTTACAATTATGTTGGTAATTACACCACAGTTACCGTTAGAATCTTTTACTGTAATAGAATAGGTACCAGCAATTAAGTTATAAAAAACATTACTATCCACATAAGTTTCTCCATCTATCGAATAAAAATAAGGAGCTTTACCTCCAGTTACAGTTGCTGTTATAATTCCGTCATTATTCCCAGAACAAAAAACATTCGAAACAGCTGTTACTATGTTTAAAATTCTAGACGGCTCTGTTATTGTGATTTTTATCATTGTACCACAACCAGCATTAGAATTTGTTACTCCAATAAAATAGGTTCCGGCGGATAATCCCGAAATTATATTACCTATTATTGGTGCCCCACCATTTATTTCATAAGTATATGTGCCAGAATATTTCTTACTATCAAAGATTACCGAGCCATCGTTGCCTCCATTGCAAGTTACGTTTGTAACCGAAAAAAATGGAGGTATCATATCTGGAAGTGGATATAACATTACTTCTTTAGTGCTAATGCATCCGCGAACATCTTTAACGTATAATGTATACATGTCAGGATTCAAGTCGGTAAAAATGGGATTTGAATCATAATCCACATTATCTTTTGAATAAGTATATGGTGCTTGTCCTCCCTCAGCGACTATAGTTATTAATCCTTTTTTATTGCATCCTGTACCTGTATAATTAGTTGTTGTCGTAAATGAAAGAGGTATGTCAGGTTGTGTTATCGTTGAAATAGTTGAAGCTTCAACACCATTATCGTCTTTTGCATAAGTTGCATATGTTCCTGGTAACAAATTATTGAACGTATTATCTTTGCTGTAATTTATTCCATCTTTTGAATATATGTAAGGAGGCTTACCTCCAGTTACATTCATAGTTATTGATCCGCTACTATCACCAAAACAATTTACGTTCGAACAAAATGTAGTTACCGTTAAAACAGGTATTTCTTCTATTATTATTGTCGAGTTTATAGAAGGATTTCTTTGATACAGATTACTGTCTCGTACCTCTACGGTATGTGACCCAATGGACAATCCATCAAAGATATTATCAGAAGTGTATTGATTGTCTATTAGATATGAATATGGAGGTATTCCTCCAGTCGCTTTTATTGTTACACTTTTATCTTTTACAGACGTTGTGAAATTTAAGGGAGATTGTGCTATGCTAAATTCGACAAAGTCAGAATTTCTATCTGCGTCTAAAACATGTATAAAATATCTTCCTGGAGCTAAATTATCTAAAAAGATAGTTTTATCATTTTTGTCTAAATAATAATAATGAGTAGACAGTGCATTTGATTGAATTGTAAATGGAGAAATTCCACCAATAATTGAAAATTCAATACGGCCATCATTTTTCCCTAATTCTGATGCACTACAAACATTCTGTAAATTAATACTTGTAAAAGGAATTTGCGAGTAAAAAGTTAAAGACGTAAAAAGAAATAAATAAAGTAGTGTGTTTTTCATAAGGATATATTTGTTAAAGCGCAAATATATCAAATTAAATATAGGAAATTACTTTAAATAAACGCAATGATTATAATAATCAATAATCGCTTTTCCTTCCAATAAAACATCAGCACCTATAATACCATGAACCGGTTTTGCTTTGTAGGCTTCTAAAGCTTCATTTACATGCGAAAGATCAAAAATAACCAGATTGAAATCCTGATTTTTCCAGCTGCCAAGTTGTAATTTATTATGAGACGAAATTTGCGTTTTCATTCCTGTTCCTCCGGCTCCCGAAGCTCTAGTTTTGGATTTTTTGGCATTCAGTTCAAAACGTTCTATACTTTCAAATCCTACACACGAATTTGAAGCTCCTGTATCTAAAATAAAATTTCCTGAAACGTCATTTATTTTTGCTTTTATTAAAAGATGTTGTGTCTTGATAACTTTGAATTTTATTTTTTTGTATTTCTCTTTTTTGAGAACTTCGTGAAGATTTTCCATTTTCGATAGGGATTGAAAACCAAAAATAAACCAATTACAGTCAATAAACTAATGATGTAATAGATATAATTCGCTGATTTTTCTTCTGCCGAAATAGATCCATAATACACAAAAGAGCTCCAGTAATAAGGTGATTTCTTTGTGTTGGGGATTGACTTATCCTGTAAAAAAGCAAGTTTTGCATTCGTATTGGCCTCAAAATAAGGAACGTCATTTTTAATGTTTTTATAAAAATCTGCCATAAAAACCGATGTAGTATAATCGTTCACCTTCCATAAAGAAAACAGTAGATTTTGCGCTCCGGCAAACTGAAAACCTCTTGCAACGCTCATCGCACCTTCGGCTTTATAGAGTTTACCAATTCCGGTTTCGCACGCACTTAAAACCACCAAATCAGGATTGATGTTGAGGTTGTACAATTCAGAATACAAGATTTCCTGATCGTAGAATTTAATACTTGCCGGAGTTTCAATATCGCCCGAAGAGGCATGTGTACTTAAATGCAAAATCGAATATTGGTTGGCACGACTTTTAAAATTTGAAAAACTTGCTTCTGCATTTTCTAAATATTTTCCTTTAAAATTACTTCGAATAGATTCCAGTTCTTTTTTCGAATAACTCAACTCAAACGCTGTTTTTTCGAAAACCGGAAAAATCCCCAAAACAGTTTTTTCAGATTTTAAAATAGGTTTTGAATTCAGATAATTGTTAGCCGAATTATTATATCCAATCTTGAAATCATTCAACAAATAATACATTTTGGCAAAATTTGTTGTAGAAGATTCCTGAGTTATTAAAGCTTCAAAAGGAAGAAAATTCAAAATGCCATCAGGAACAATTATGAGGTTTTTGTAGATCACATTTGAAGGTAACTTCAATAAATCATAAACTCTTTTTCCATAATAATTATAGCCGGAAATATCGTTGGTAATCGCATCTGCGCCATTAAAATAATCAATAAATTTTACAATTTCGAGCATGGATCTATGTGCCGTATAAAAATGACTAAAATTGATTCTGTTATTTTGTAAAGTGAAATAAAACAAATTTTCATTTCCCATAAAATAATAGACCATAACGGCTTTATCTTTTTCCAGTTTTGAAAACAAAGATTTTATATCGCAACTTTCAGGAATATAATCCGGGTTTTCAGACTGCATTTTCTTCAGCGAAAGCATCAGTTCATTTTGTTCTTTTATAAGCTGATTTATTCTTGAAATATTGGCCAAATCTCCTTTTTGCTGTTCTTTTATAATAGTGTTATTGACATTTTGAAATTGCTGTATCATTTGTTTTTCTTTCGCGGAAGCACTTTTAATATTCGAACGATAGCTTTTTAATATTCCGGATTTGGTTTTTTCGGCCATTTGAAAAGCTTCTTTTAAATACTGCAACTTGTTTTCTTTCTGATACAATCGATCATACATCAAAAGACATTTTTCAGTTCGATTTCTCGCCCTGATTTGGGTAATAATTTTAGAGTTTTCATAAACCAAACCATTCATGAATAGATCTTCGATATGAAAAGAAAGACTAAATGCTTCAAGGGCTTTTTTGAGCTGATTTTGTTTAAAGAATAATTCGGACTGTAAATCTAAAACATCAATTAAAACCGTTTCCGCATACAACTGATTCTGATTAGGAAGATTATTTTTTGAATTGTAATTCGGAATTAAAATTTTAAAAATAACCTGAATCTGTTTTTCGCTTTCATCATATTTTCTTTCATCAAAAAGTAATAATGCCTTTTCATAATATAGTTTTGCCAATTTTCGAGGCTGTTGATTCGGGATCTCTAAAAATAGTTTTTCTGCTTTTGCTAAATAAGAAGCAGCGATATCAAATTGTTGTCTCTGACGATTGAGCGTTGCCAGATTTCGATAAGAATTGGATAAAGTTTCTGATTGTTGTTTTTCATTTTTCAGATAATTTATGGCAGACTCAAAAGCATTTTCAGCTTTTTGATAGATTTCAGGATGCATTACATTTCCAGCTGAGCTCAGGATGTAACTATTCCCGAGATTATTCAATAAAATCCCTTTCTGAGAATTCGATAATTTTTCTGTTTTTAGAGTACTTTCTAATAATTCAATCGCCAGAGAAATCTTCCCGGAACTCTGATACACATTCGATAAATTCAAAATCGCAGCAAACTTTTGCCTTTGAGCATCAGGATAATTTTTGGAAGTATTTATAATGAAAAAGTATTGCTTAATGGTATTTTCGGCACTTTCATAATCGCCTAAAATAGTATATAAATTGCCTAAAGGTTTCAGGCAAAACTCAATAATATCGTAATCGCCAAGTTTGTTTTTCTGATAAACCTGCCAGGCTTTTTCGTAACTCGCAATCGCTTTTTCGGTTTGCCCAAATTGGTTTTCATAATACGCTTTATTACAGTTTAAAACCACAATGGCCAATAATTCATCTTTGGTTTTTGGTTTAGGATTTTTCCAAAAAGCAGTTTCAAGATGGGTTAAGTTTTGTAACGCTTTCGCGGAAGGATGAGCAACAAAAACATCAACTGCATTGTATATTTTGTCTTCCTGATGCTGTCCAAATAGAATCAGTGTTGAGAAGAATAAGATATAGCAATATAGTTTTGTCATATTTTTTTGTTTCACAGAGATTTGCGGAATGTGTATAACGTTTTTTCGCCACGAATTCACGAATTATTTATAATTGATTGAAAAAAATTCGTGAATTCGTGGCTAACTTTTTAAAATTAGTAAAACTTAAAATTTCCATATTCCGTAAAACTGAAAGTAATTAAAATTTTGTTCGAAATTCATAACATAGCGCGCGCCTAAACTCGGACCAATTCTTGCGAAACCTAAAGTTAAGTCAAATAAAAGTCCTGTTTTTAAATTGACAAATGAATTTTTGACTGAACTTGATTCGGTTCTCATATCCATTAAAAACTGATCGTTTCCGCCTTCAAAACTTTCGATTTTTTTGCTGGTAGTTTGTTCAGACGAAACATCAAAATTAGCCTGAACTCCTGCACCAACGCCAATATAATTATTGATGTTGTACCGAATTAGAATTGGAATTTCCCAGTTTACGCTTTTGTTTTCTGTGGTTGTTGTCGTGCGCTGAAATTGCTTCACTCCGTTTGGGTTTACCACATTTTGATCGACAACTGTTGCAGCACTTTCGTATTTATTAATAGCATTGAGCCATTCGGCCTGCCAATAAAAGCGATACGATTTAAAAGGCGAAATTGTGGCACCTACAAAATAACTGGTCGATTTTTCGAGATCAGGATATACATTATAACCCGCTTTTGCGCCAAGCGAAATTCCGGGCAGGAATCGGGTAGTGGCGTAGTTGGTTATGATAGGTTCATTTTTATCGAAGATAATTGCGGTTCTGCTTCGGGTTTTTACCTTATGAAAATCCTCCGCAAATTTCATGGAGTATTTTACAAAACCTTTGGTAGAATCTTTTTCATGTACATTTTTCTGTTCGCTTCCAGGTAAATATATATTCTTGAAAGTAAAAAAGATTTGATTTTTTTTGATAATCGTATCGAGACAACTTACAGTAGGAACTTCATCTTTTGGACAAATGGGACATTTTGGATACATGTCTTCAATCTGAAATGTTTTCTTGTCGAACATATCCGGAACATCTGTTTCTAACCGAATCATTCTCGCCGGACCTTCGCCATTGTTTTGAAAACGAGTTTTAAAATTTACTCGTTTAAAACGCACCAGCCTATAATTCATAAAACTTCCGTTAGATCCCATTTTGTTCGGATCGTGAGATGTTACGATTTCCATTTCGAGGTTTTTTATCTTGTGGTTTTTATAACTTCTGTTGGGTACAAAAATCCCACGCATGGTAACCGTTGCGCTGGTATCTTTGATCATTTCGGGAGTAGTTTTAAACGTATAAAAAACATTACGGGTTTCCCCGGGATTGGCATCATCAAATTCTAAGATCGAAACATTATGATAGGTTTTATTGGCTTCTAATAATGATGCGTCGAGATCTTCCTCGGTAGTCGTGTTTCTGTATTTTTTGGTTCTGAAATTACTTTCGGCGGAAGCCAGATAATTGTTAGAATCATCAAGATCCGTAACAGCAGCAATGGTTTTTTCTTTTATTTCACGCTCATTTGCATAGGTTCGAAAATCTGTTAGTTCGAAATTATTGCTTTTAAATTGTTTGTCATTATAGAACAAATACAATTTTCCGCTCGCTACATAATTCTCCAGATTTTGATAACCTACTACGACTACCATTTCCTGATCCGGAATAGGATCGCAATTTTTGAGGATCGCAAAACCATTTTGATCTGCTATTGAGGCAATGTCTTTATAGTTAGTATCGGTAATGTCATTTACGGCGACTTTTTTTGGTCGTGTTGCAGGAGGTTTTCCGTTGTCATAGTTGTTGGTTACCGCCAGTCTTGTGGTGTAGGTTCCTTTGTTTTTATAAACGTGTTTGGGTTCGGCTTCTTTGCTGTAATGTCCGTCGCCCAGTTCCCATAAATAAGAATAACTGGGTTTTGGCGCACCTGCAATGGGAATCAACGGCGGAGTTTCGGGTTTGTAAGTAACGGCATTTCCGTTTTGTGTAAAAACGATATTTGCTCGACGGGTTATGGTGTCTTTTACTTTGGTTTGTCCTATAGAGAGAATAGAAAATAGAATAAAGAAAATAGACAGTTGTGGTTTCATAACTAGACAGTTTTGGGTTCTAAAATCATGAGTATTAATTTTAAAACTGGATTAAATGTAAAAAAAAGTGATGAGCAAATCACCACTTTTTCTTAAAAGTATTTTGTAAGTTACTGAATAGCATTGATTGCGGCTATCAGTTGAGCTTCGGTGCCGACTGTTGTTTCGGCTAAAGTAAAGGTGTAAACATCGTTGGCAGCAACGGTTACGGCTTTGATTGCATAACGCCATTGACCATTAGATTCGGTTACAAAAATCACGTGACATTTTAAACCAATCGGAATTTGACCATAGTGTTCGCTGAATAATCCTGCAGGCGTATAAGTATCTAATTTTGCTAATGCATTTGTTCCTTCGCCATCGTATGACAGGTAAACAGCGCTATTGTTGTTGTCGTAACCAGTAGGAGCAGCCACAAGAAGGGTAGTTTTAGGTCTTGGATCGCTGTAAAAACGGTCTACATTTGTCCATCCAAAGTTGCCAAAAGTTACGTAATAATTTGCTCCTTCGCCTTGTACACCACCTTTTCCGCCGCCAGTTCCGTCAGCATTTGGTTTGTTCTCTCTCCAGGCCAGTTCTCCATTATCATCGATTGTACCATTCCATAAAGTCATTGCATTGTCTAATCCATTTGTTAAAGCTGTTGGAACTATTAAATTCATGCTGCAAGAAGTTTTAAGTTCCACGCCGCCTTGTGTGGCTTTGATGAAGAATTCTCCGCCTGAAATCAGTAAGTTTTTCTTTCCGTCAGGCATAATTCCCATTGTTGGTTTGTTAGTGATTAACATCGTTCCTTTGTCGAAAAGTTCGATGTATTCGATGTCTACGGCTCCGGTTACAGCAACTCCGTTTTTGGTCAGACAATCACCGTTGATGTTTAGTTTTACTCCTTTTGCAGATGTAATGGTTACAACACCAGTTCCGGCTGTAATGGTAAATTTTTGTTTGTTTGCTGATACTCCTTTTTCGCTAATGCTTTTAAAAGCTGCTCCGGTTGGAGGCAAAATAAGATTGTCTGTGTTGTTGTCATCGCCATTGTCGCAGCTGATGAAGGTGATAACTAATAAAAATAAAAGTCCGATTTTTTTAAGATTTGTGTTCATAATTTCTAGTTTTTATAAATCTGTCCTGATGGTGTCAGGTGGTTTTCAGATTTTGGTTAATTATAGTTTTATATTCTTATATCAATTTGGGTTTGATATTGTTACCCTTAATTTTAAATATTTTATTTTTAATTGCTGTTCTGATGTTATATCAACTGGCTTATAAAATTGTTACCCTGTTTTTGATTTTTTTTTAATTTTCTTTTGAAAGGCATTTGTCTTCAAATAAATTTCCGTCTTCATCTATGGCTACCAGAATGTTTTTCTTCCGCGAAAGCGTAATACTCAAATAAATCCAGACAATCGCCCAAAGACCCAATGTGATACAGGTAAGAAACAAATGAAGAGGATGTTTGATTGCTTTTTTTTCTTTGGATAAAACCACGTAAGGCAGTTTCTCATTATGCTCCGTGATGACAAAGCCATTTCGGGTTTTGGCAGAAATCATTTGGTTAAACTGGTCTAAGTTTTTTTCGGTTACAAATTGATAAGTTTCCATTTCTCTTGATTTTTATTATTGTTTTTAGAAAAGGTTTTTCCACAAACTCCACGAATGAGCACGAATTTTAAATTTCAATAATTAGAAAATCTGTGACAATCTGTTTTTGATCCGTTTAATCTGTGGGTCATCTCATTACATTTTATTAATGCTAAAAGATTTTTGTTACATTATATCAGCCTCATATGTTAATTGTTACCCTATATTGTGAAATTTATTTACAATTGTTTTTTAAATTAGCTACAAAAAGTTTTTTTTATGGGCAAAACGAAAATTCATCCTGATCAAATATACATTGAGGGACTTGCGGCAAATGACTCGGCAATTATTCAGGCGATTTACAAAAAGTTTGTTCCAAAAGTGGTAATGTTCATTATGAATAATTCAGGTGATAAAGAACATGCACAGGATGTGGTTCAGGAAATTATGATTTTACTTTTTAATCAGGCCAAAGCCAATACACTACAGTTGACTTGCCCTTTTGATGCTTACTTTTTTTTATTGTGCAAAAGAAAATGGCTTAACGAACTCAAAAAAACATCGAACAAAGGGGTAACAATAAATGAAGATGTTTTATCTATGAATGAATCTGCATCTGAACTGATTACTCACACAGAAGAATTTGATGAAAAACAGCAGCTTTTTGATGCTATGTTTCTAAAATTGGGAGATAAATGCCAGGAGTTATTAAAACTTAGCTTTACTACGAAAACAATGGAAGAAGTGGCCGAGAAACTGAATGTAACTTACGGCTATGTGCGTAAAAAGAAATCGTTATGTGTGGGACAGTTAACGCAGTGGATTCACGAAGCCAAAAAATTTAAATCGCTAAAAAAATAATTAGTCATGAACGAAGAACGCTATATATTATTCGATCAATATCTTCAGGGAGAAATGACTGTTGAGGAAAGAAATAGTTTTGAAAAACAATTAGCCGAAGATCATGAATTGTCCTCGGAATTTGAAACTTTCAAAGAAGTACAGTTGCGCCTTAAAACCAAATTTGAACATGAAGAGGAGAGAGAAGCGTTTAGAGCAAATTTAACCACGATCTCAGACAAACATTTTAATACCAGCAAACCAAAAGTGGCTATAATGCGACCTTGGTATTTAGCCGCGGCCGCATCTGTTATTATTTTGTTCGGATTGTTCTTTTTTGATTACAATAATCCGTCTTTTGCCGATTACGATAACCCCGAAACAGCTTCGTTTGTAGAAAGAGGAGATTCAAATGCAGCATTAATAGGAGCGCAAACCGCTTTTAACGATGGAAAATATGCAACAGCAATTCCGCTTTTTGAGGAGATTTTAAAAGAAAATCAAACACCCGAAATTCAGTATTTTTATGGAGTTTCTTTATTAGAAGAAAGTAAATATCCAAAAGCCGAGGCAGTGTTTAATGAATTGAGATCAGGAACATCTGCTTATAAAGATAAAGCAACGTGGAGCCTCGCTTTGTCTAAATTGAAACAAAAGAAATATGACCAATGTAAAGAAATCCTGGAGACCATTTCGCAGGATTACGAAAACTACGATGAAGTAGAACATCTATTAGATGAACTGGATTAAGACATAAGTTTCGCAGAGATTCACAAAGAATGACACTGAGATTCGCAAAGAGTTAAAACACTTTGCGGATTTTTTTTTGCAAAAACCACACAACAAGAGAAAAATCCGTGCACATCCGCGTTTTCACAAAGTGAATCCGTGTGCCATTGACTTCGCTCAATCAAAGATAACCAAGCCAATAAGAAAAAATCCGTGCTCATCCGCGTTTTCACGAAGTGAATCCGTTTAATCCGTGTGCCATTTTACCGCCACAAACATTCAAATTGGGAAAGTTTTTAATATTGTCGTAATTTTGAACCTTTAAAAAACACACACCATTGAATTCAAAACCCATAATTACCGATACGCATACACACTTATATTCTGAAGAGTTTGATCAGGATCGTGACGAGATGATGCAAAGAGCCATAAATGCAGGAGTAACACGCTTTTTTATTCCCGCCATTGATGCTGCTGCAACACAATCTATGTACGATTTAGAACAGAATTATCCTGATAATGTATTCCTGATGATGGGTTTGCATCCCACTTACGTGAAAGATAATTACGAAGACGAGTTAAAGCACGTAGAAACTGAACTTGCCAAAAGAAAGTTCTATGCTGTTGGCGAAATCGGAATTGATTTGTATTGGGATAAAACACATCTTAAAGAACAGCAAATTGCTTTCAAGAGACAGATTCAGTTAGCGAAACAATACAAATTGCCTATTGTAATACATTGTCGTGAAGCTTTTGATGAGATTTTTGAAGTGCTGGAAGAAGAGAAATCAGATGATTTGTTTGGCATTTTTCATTGTTTTTCCGGAACGCACGAACAAGCGCTTCAAGCGATATCTTACAATATGAAATTGGGAATTGGTGGAGTGGTAACATTTAAAAACGGAAAAATCGATCAGTTTTTAAACCAAATCGATTTGAAACATATCGTTTTAGAAACAGATTCTCCTTATTTAGCGCCCATTCCGTATCGCGGAAAACGTAATGAAAGCAGTTATTTAGTAAATGTTATTGCTAAGTTGGCAGACCTGTATGACGTTTCTGAAGAGGAAATTGCACAACGAACAACACAAAATTCTGTAAACGTTTTTGGGATTTAATTTATACCTTACAATAGTTTAATTTTTTTTTTGTTCTTTTGCCCACTTAAAACCAATATAAATAATGCAGAGATTTGATGCCATTCGACCGTTTTATGATTCTGAAATAAATGAAGCCCTTCATGCTGTTGCCAATCATCCGATGATGAAAGCCATGATGAACTTTACTTTTCCGGAAGTAGAAGATCAGGTTTGGAAAGAGCAATTGAAGAAAACACACTCTATACGTGATTTTCAATGCAACTTTATTTATAACACCGTACAAAAAGTTCTGGAAAAAAGCTCTGAAGGACTTACAACTTCAGGTTTCGAGAAACTGGAAAAAAACACCTCTTATTTATTTGTTTCTAATCATAGAGACATTCTTTTAGATACAACCTTATTAAACGTTTGCCTTTTCGAACATGGTTTAGTCATGACAGCATCGGCAATTGGAGACAATTTGGTTAAAAAAGCATTCCTGAGCACTTTGGCAAAACTGAATAGAAACTTTTTAGTTTTAAGAGGTTTAACACCCAGAGAAATGCTGCAAAGCTCAAAATTATTGTCTGAATATATAGGACAGTTATTGCTTCGCGAAAATCGTTCGGTTTGGATCGCACAAAGAGAAGGCCGTACCAAAGACGGAAATGACGAAACCAATCCCGGAGTTTTAAAAATGATCGGAATGGGTTCTGATGAAGCCAATTTGATGGATTATTTTAAGAAATTAAAGATCGTTCCGGTTTCTATTTCATACGAATATGATCCTACAGATGTACTGAAAATGCCACAATTAATGGCAGAAGCCAATAACGAGGTTTATATTAAAGAAAAAAATGAGGATTTCATGACCATTTTAAGTGGTATCATGGGAACCAAAAAGAGGATACACATTTCTGTTGGAGATGTTCTCGATACAGAAATTGATCAGATTGTGGCTGAAAATGACAATGCCAACAAACAAATTCAGGCTTTGGCCCAAGTTATTGATGATTCGGTTTTAAAGAATTATCAGTTATGGCCAACTAATTTTATCGCTTACGACATTTTAAACGGAACCAATAAATTCGCACATTTATATAAAGAAAGCGAAAAATCACTTTTTGAGCGTCGCTTAGAAATGCGTATCGGAAGCGATAATCCTGTTACCAGACAAGGATTTTTATCTATGTATGCCAATCCTGTTGTCAATAAGTTAAAATACCAGGATGTCATCTAAAGCTAAAATATTGCTAATTTATACCGGAGGAACTATCGGTATGAGCAAAGATTTTGAGACAGGCGCACTCAAAGCGTTCAACTTTGGAAAATTATTACAAAAAATCCCTGAAATCAAACAATTAGATTGTGAGATTGAAACGGTTTCATTTGAAGATCCTATAGATTCATCCAACATGAATCCTGCAGAATGGACAAAAATTGCCGAGATCATCGAAGAAAATTACCTTTCTTTTGACGGATTTGTTGTCCTTCATGGTTCAGATACTATGTCGTATTCTGCTTCGGCATTGAGTTTTATGCTCGAAAATTTAGCGAAACCAGTCGTTTTTACAGGATCGCAATTGCCAATTGGAGATCTTCGTACCGATGCAAAAGAAAACCTGATTACAGCAATTCAGATTGCGTCTCTTCAGGAAAACGGAAAACCTGTTATTACCGAAGTTTGTTTGTATTTTGAATATAAATTGTACCGCGGTAACAGAACGTCAAAAGTAAATGCCGAACATTTTAGAGCGTTTACAGCACCAAATTATCCTGAATTGGTAGAATCTGGCGTTCATCTTACATTAAACAGACATTTATTTCTTCCTATGAAAGAAAATGCCAATTTGATCGTTCATAAAAACTTAGACAATCACGTTGCCATCATAAAAATGTTTCCCGGAATGAGCGAGATTGTTTTGTCCTCGATTCTGGCCATCAAAGATTTAAAAGGAATCGTTCTGGAAACTTACGGATCCGGAAATGCCCCAACCGAAGATTGGTTTTTGAATTTGATTCAGAAAGCTATTCAATCTGGTTTGCACATCGTAAACGTAACGCAATGTTCCGGCGGAAGTGTCAATATGGGACAATACGAAACCAGTACCGCCTTAAAATCTCTTGGCGTTATCTCCGGAAAAGACATTACTACAGAAGCGGCAATTACAAAACTAATGTATTTGTTAGGTCACAATATTCCAAAAGAAGACTTTAAAAATATTTTCGAAACGGCTTTGAGAGGAGAAATTTCGTTGTAAATAGAAAAAAAACAATATTTTGAAATTCCAAATTCCAAACGTGAGAGTTAAATCTTAAGATTGGAATTTGGAATTTTTTTAGTAATTGGAATTTTCTTTTTCACTTTTAAAGTTTTCACTATATAAGTTATATAAGTTCATTTAATTAAAGTGCTTTATATCCAGTTTGTCATTTCGACGAAGGAGAAATCCTCGCAAGTAGCTCCGTTCCTAAAAGCCAATCTTTGTCGAGTTTCTCACGAGGATTTCTCCCTCCGGTCGAAATGACAAAATTGTAGATAATTGGAATCCAGATTGAGATTATTTAACCTTAACTTATAATTTCTTATATCACTTATATGGTTTAAATCCCGCTTTCCTTGGAATTTGGAATTTAAAAGATTGGAATTTAAATTTTGGTATTTCTGTATTCAATCGGAACACTTTCCAATTCCTCAGCAGAACTATGTCTTTTATAATACACATAAACAATTACTGAGAGAATACAAATAATTCCCTGAATCGCGACAGTATTTCTGGTTCCTATAATATGTGAAACATAGCCAATAATCAAACTTCCCACAGGAATCATTCCCTGATACGCCATCAGATAATAGCTAATACTTCTGGAACGCATGTTTACCGTACTTTGTGTCTGAATGTAAATGTTTATAGATGAGGTTTGTGCCATCATACCCACACCGCTCAATGCCATGCAGATAAGCGCAACAGTTAAACTGTTTGAATACGCCAGTATAATGATGCTAAAACCTAACAGTAAGCTTGCAGCGATCATTATTTTGCCCATATTATCTGCTTTTTTAAGATTCGCCAAATAAATAGCTGATAAAATAGAGCCAATTCCGGCGGCACTTTCGAACCAACTAAAGGTTTGGGCATTTCCGCTAAAAATATCTTTGGCAAAAACAGGCATCAAAGTATTAAAAGAAATTACAAACAAACTGCTGCACATTAACATCAAAAGCATTTTTGCCATTTCGGTTTCTTTTTTCACATAATCCAGACCTTCGATAAAATCATCGTACATTTTCATTTTATCGGTGGCTTTGATATGCGGTGTGATTTTCATCATCAATAAAGAAATTAAAACGGGGATATAGCTTAAGAAGTTTCCAATAAAACAAATGTCTTCTCCGTAATTGTGCAAAATAATTCCGGCTAATGCAGGACCGGCAATTCGGGCAAAATTATTTAAGGTGGAGTTTAAGGCGACAGCGTTTGGTAAATCTTCTTTATTGTCTACAATATCAATCATCATGGTTTGTCTGCAAGTCATGTCGAAAGAATTGATGATTCCCTGAATTAAACTTAAGGCCAGAATAAAGTTGATGTTGTATATCTTTAAGTAAATCATTAATGCCAAAGCTCCGGCTTGCAGCATCGCCAAAGATTGTAATAAAATCATGGCACGGTGTTTATCATAACGTCCAATAATGCTTCCGGCCAAAGGCGCCAGAAACAAAGACGGAATCATACTTAAAAAAGTCGCTAATCCTAATAAAAAAACAGACCCTGTGACGCTGTAAACCATCCAGCTTACTGCCGTTTTTTGAAGCCACGTACCAATTACCGAAACGGATTGTCCGTAAAAGAATAACTTGAAGTTTTTTGATTTTAACGCTTTAAACATAATGCCTGATATTTTTTTACAAAGTTCGGGATTAGTATTTCATTAGAAAAATTAATAATTTTACTGATAATGAGTAGTAAAAATTATCGATGTGGAAATTTATCAACTAGAATATTTTATTAAAACGGCTGAAGTACTGCATTTTACAAAAGCTGCCGAATTGTGTTTTGTAACTCAATCCGGGTTATCTCAACAAATAAAAAAGTTAGAAGAAGAACTCGGAATGCCTTTATTTATAAGGATTGGAAAAAAAGTACAGCTTACAGAGGCAGGTTCTGTATTCTTGATTCACGCTAAACAGGTAATCGAAAATGTGCAAAGTGGGAAACAGGCGATCGATGATTTGAACCAAATGATTGGCGGCGAATTACGAATTGGTGTTACCTACATTTTTGGACTTTTGGTTTTGCCCATCGTCAACTTGTTTGCCAAAACATATCCCAATTTAAAGATTGTGGTTGAATATGGCTCAACGGAACCTTTAGAAACGAAGTTATTGAATAATGAGCTGGATTTGGTTTTGGTCATTTCATCCAAAGAGATAAAAGAAACCATTCAGAAAATCCCATTATTCAGGTCGAATTTAGTTATGGCAGTGGCAAAAACACATCCGTTGGCGACTTTAGATAAAATTTCATTTAAAAAAATTGGAGAATATCCACTTGTTTTGCCTGTAAGAGGATTTAGTTCGAGAGAATTTTTGGATGAATTGTTTTTAAAAAATAACATGAAACCAAAAGTTTCGATCGAATTAAATGCAGTTCATGCCCTTTTGCAATTGGTAGAAGAAAGCGATTGGGTTACTATTGTAACCGAGAAAGCGCTAAAAGGCTGGGATAATCTAAAAGCAATAGCCATTACAGGAGTTCCCACGCAAAGAGATTCTTTTATGTTAACGATCGAAGGAGCCTATCAAAAAAAGGCCGTAAAATTGTTTATGGAAGAATTTAGAAAAAGTATGTAAACTAATATCAGATTTTGTTTTTCTAAGTCAGATTTTTTTGTGTTCTTTGCAGACCAATTTAGAGAGGTGTCCGAGTGGTTGAAGGAGCTAGCCTGGAAAGCTAGTATATGGGTAACTGTATCGAGGGTTCGAATCCCTTCCTCTCTGCAATTTTTTTAAGTTAAATAATACCAAACCTCGAAATCTGTATTTCGGGGTTTTTTTATTAACTTTCTCCAATTACCAGATAATTTTAACTTTTGCATAAATTCATGAAAAACAGTAAAATGTCAAAAAGTGAAATCATAATATACAGTACAATTGATGGTTTGACGAAAATTCAAACACGATTAGAAAATGATACTGTTTGGCTTACACAAGCGCAAATGTCAGAGCTTTTTGGCAAAGATAGAACCGTTGTGACCAAGCATATTGCAAATGTTTTTAAAGAAGGTGAATTAGAAGAAAAAAGCAATGTGCAAATTTTGCACATTGCAAATTCAGACAAACCAGTTAAGTTTTATAATCTTGAGGTTATTATTTCTGTAGGATATAGAGTTAAGAGCCTACAGGGAACCCGATTTCGTCAATGGGCAACTGCAAGACTTCGTGAATATATTGTAAAAGGATTTACGATGAATGACGATATGCTTAAACAAACAAATAAAGACAGCTATTTTGAAGAACTGTTGGCTCGTATTCGTGACATTCGTTCGTCTGAAAAAGTATTTTGGAGAAAGGTTTTAGATATTTATGCAACAAGCGTAGATTATGATCCAAAAGCCGAAAGTAGTAAATTGTTTTTTCAAACCATACAAAACAAAATGCATTGGGCGGCTCATGGACATACAGCAGCCGAAATTATTTATAAACGTATAAATGCTCAATTGCCAAATTTAGGTTTAACGAACTTTAGTGGTGAAAAACCAACGAAACAAGAAACAGAAACAGCTAAAAATTATCTGAATGAAGATGAGCTAAATGTTTTAAATCGAATGGTAACAGCTTATTTAGATCTTGCTGAAATACAAGCGCTAAATAGAAAGCCAATGTATATGAAAACATGGATCGATAAACTTGATGAGTTTATTAAAATTACAGGTAACGAAATTTTAAAACATAATGGCACTGTAAGCCATCAAGAAGCAATCGATAAAGCCAATAATGAATATTTAAAGTATAGAGAACAAACTAAAAACGATATTTCGGAAGCTGAAAAACATTTTATAAAAAACATAGAGGAAACAAATAAAATGCTAAGCCCCAAAAAATAATATCGCAAACAACGTGTATAATCAAAATTATCTTTCCAAAGCTAAGGCAAACTTTAAGTTCTTAAATACAGTTTTCATTTTTACACCACCGGAATATAAATATCAAATTTAGCTCCGTAATTCAATCTTCCCGTTGCAGTAATAATTCCTTTATGGTTTTCTACAATTTTTTTCGAAATGGCAAGACCAATCCCGGTTCCTTTATAATCGGTTTTATTGTTCAGCTGCTGGAACATCTCGAAAACGCGGCTTTCAAACTGAGGGTCAAATCCAATACCGTTATCGCTTATAATAATGTGGCAATAATCAGCCGATGATTTATTTTTCTTTGTTGTTGGTTTTGTATAAACACTTTCGATCGTAATGTGGGGTGCTTTTTCTTTTGTGGAGAATTTCAGAGAATTACTCACTAAATTGTATATCAATTGATAAAACTGCGACGGAATTATAAACGCGCTACAATTTCCGGATATTTCGACAACAGCTTTTTTAGTTATGATTTCTTTTTTTAAATCTTCTATTACTTTATCTATAATAGTATTAAGATTGACGTTTTCAAATTTCTTTTCGGTTACACTAGTTCTAGAATAAGTCAATAAATCGTTTATAAGTGCCTGCATATGAAAGGCAGCAACTTCTATTCGTTCAAAATAATATTTTCCTTTATCTGTTAGATTTTGATGTTCATCAGTTGAAATTCGGTCTGCGAAAACCTGTATTTTTCTCAAAGGTTCCTGCAAATGATGACTTGAAATATAGGTAAAGGCTTCAAGTTCGTTGTTGGCGAGGATTAATTCGGCAGCGCGTTTTTCTTTTTCATTGTTCTGGAAAGTAAGTTCTGTGTTAGCTGTAAGAAGTTCAGCGGCGCGCTTTTCTTTTTCCTTGTTCTGATACGCCAGTTCTTTATTGGCAATCACCAGTTCTGCGGCTCTTTTTTCTTTTTCTTTATTCTGAAAAGTTAGTTCTTTATTGGCAATGACAAGTTCAGCAGCGCGATCTTCTTTTTCCTGGTTTTGGTAGGCCAGTTCTGTATTTGCAATAACCAATTCGGCAGCACGCTTTTCTTTTTCTTTATTTTGATATAAAAGTTCAGAATTGGCAATGCTTAATTCATCTGCCCGTTTTTGTTTCTCTTTGTTTTGGTAGGCGAGTTCAGTATTTGCAATAACAAGTTCGGCAGCGCGATCTTCTTTTTCCTGATTTTGATACGCCAGTTCTGCATTGGCAATAAGAAGTTCTGCAGCACGTTTTTCTTTTTCCTTGTTCTGATATGCCAGTTCTGTATTGGCAATAACCAATTCTGCAGCACGTTTTCCCTTTTCTTGATTCTGAAAGGTTAGTTCTTTGTTCGCAATAATAAGTTCAGCTGCGCGGTCTTCTTTTTCCTGGTTTTGGTAGGCTAGTTCTGTATTTGCGATAACCAGTTCGGCCGCACGTTTCTCTTTTTCTTTGTTTTGAAAAGCGAGTTCTTTATTAGCAATAATCAACTCTGCAGCACGTTTTTTTCGTTCTTCTATTTGTTGGGCGAGTCTTTTATTAACCAACAGCAATTCGTCATTGTGATTTGTTTTATTCTTGTCAGGAAAAGTATTTTCATCAGCTGGAATAATTTTTTTTTCACTCATGTTTTTTGGCGCATTTATCCAAATGTAACCTAACTGAATTTAATGTTCTTGTTTTAAATGTCCTAACTGAATTTATAATAGTAAAATAGCATAATCAATCGAACAAATATTTTCATTATGAGTTTTTTCTTTCATTATAAATAATTGATTTTTATTAATTCTAAAAAAAATCCGACTGACTTACAAGAGTAAGGTTTGTATAGTACTTTATTTTTATAAGAAAATATTTACTATTTTTGCGTTTTAAATGGAAGATAAAAAATATGGAAATCAAAAATCAAGTATTAGATGCTATAAAAAAAGCTGCCCAGCCTGTAAATGCAGGTAAAGTTGTCGAATTAACTCAATTAGATCGCAAACAAGTTGATAAGGCAATGAAAATGTTGAAGGACGAAGGCTTAATAGTTTCTCCTAAACGTTGCTTTTGGGAAGCAAAGTAATTTGAAAAAAAACTATTAATAAAAGACAGACCTAACAGGTTTTTAAAACCTGTTAGGTCTAAATCTAAATTTAAAGCTTAATCTCAAACAAACTAAAAGAACCTTCTTTATAATGTTCCGGTAATTCGCTTGTCCATTCGATTGTGCTGATTCCTTTATAATTAAATCCGCAGCTTGTGTAGTATTGGTTTATTCTTTCGTTTCCGCTATGTGTGTCAAGCCGAATGTATTCTTTACCATTTTCTTTGGCATATATTTTTACCCATTCAATAATTTTCTTAACATATGATTGCCCTCTGAATTTTGGATTTGTAGCAATACGATGAAGGTATATTGCGGGATCTTGTGCAGCTTCTTTCCAGATAATTAAATCATTAAAAGTAAGTACAAATGTACAGGCAACTTCGTTATCTTCTTTGATTATAAAATGACGGTTTTCGGCAATTTCTTTTTCAATTAAAGCTCTTTCAAAACCTCTCCAGCTTTTATTGTTAACCGTTTTTTGATAAGATGTCGCTTGATTGTAAATATCAAAAACAGCTTCGATATCTTCATTTGTAGTTTTAAAAAATTCCATTATGGGCTTGTATTCTTTGAATTAATGAATCCTGCAAAGGTAGATTTTCATGGGCGTAAAGGCGATAAAAAATTTAGTTTTAACTTTTTTTATCAGATTGTAGCCAAACCACATTTTGTTCAGATTTATGATTTTGACCAATGATATCGCGGTATAATTCTGGTCTTCTAGCTTTTATGTAACGATTACCTCCCGCCTTAACGCATTTTTCAGAAGTAAGAATTGCGGTTGCAAAAGAGTCGTCAAAAGAACGGCATTCGGCCAGAATATCTCCAAACGGATCAATAATCATCGAACAGCCGTTTTTAAGCTGATCGTCATCCATGCCAATTGGGTTCGAAAAAACAGCATAAATAGCATTGTCATACGCTCTCGCCGGTAGCCATTTCATGAGCCAGTCTCTGCCTTTCATTCCGTCGAATTCCAGTCGTAAAGAAGTAGGATCGGCTTCACGGTTTTTCCAAAGCGCAGGTGCAACAAAACCGGCGCCAGGTCGGGTAGAAGGTGTGCACATTGTAACATGAGGCATAAAAATAATATCGGCGCCTAAAAGTTTTGTCGCACGCACGTTTTCGATAATATTATTGTCGTAGCAAATTAAGATGCCGCATTTCCAGCCTTTAATTTCAAAAATACAATAACGATTTCCAGGCGTTAAATATGGGTTTATAAACGGATGCAGTTTTCTGTATTTGGCCACCAGACCATTTTTGTCGACACAAACATAAGCCTTGAATAAATTGTCGTTTTCATCTTTTTCAAAAAGTCCTGCCAGAATTACAATGTCATTCTTTTTAGCAATTTCAGTAAGTTTAAGAATGCTTTCTCCAGAGGGAATAATTTCGGCTATGTCCAGCATTTGTTCTTTCGATAAATGTCTTGCAAAAGTATATCCGGTAATCGAACATTCGTGAAACGAAATGACATCGCAACCTTCATGCGCTGCTTTTGCAGAAAGTTTTTCGATTACAGATAAATTATAGTTTTTATCGCCACTTTTATTCTCGAACTGAGCTGTGGCTATTTTTAGATTTTTCATATTGTACGCTATTAATGAAAGTCAAAAGTAGCGTTCAGAAAATGCTATAAATTGTATAAAACCGACATTTTAAAATAAACCTGAAAGAGAAGTTTTGATGAGGTTGTTGGTTAATTTTCCGGTGCTCACTAAATATTCTTTCGGCGTTATTCCGGTATGTTTTCTAAATTCTTTTATCAGATGAGATTGATCAGAGAATCCGGCATCATAACAAATTGTCGTGAGGTTGGTTTCCTGAGATTTATCTTTTAGCAGTTTTAGGAAATGATGTAGCCTTATAACGTTGCCAAATTTTTTCGGGTTTAACCCAATGCCTTCTTTGAACTTTCTTTCCAAATGTCTTTCGGTATAACCGGTATAATCCACCAATTGTTTTAGAGTGAAATCTCCTTTATTCGCCACAATAAAATCTAAAGAATGATTGATGATGAACTGATTTGAAATTGGTTTTGAACTGATTAAAGTGCCAAAGAACTGATTTAAAAGTTCCACTCTTCCTTGATTATTTTGTTCCGATAATTTCTCCTGAAGTAAAGACGCTTTTTGCCCCAATACATCTTCAACCGGAAGAATAGCATCCTGAAATTCATTGGCCGGAATTCCCAATAACTGATGTATTCCGTTGGGTTGAAAAACGACAATTAGTAATGAAATTTCATTATCAGAATAAATGTCTTTAAAGCCATCGAGTTGTCCGTATATGAAAGAAGTTGGCAAATAATTCTTTACTTCATAATTATCAATGCCAGCAATAAGTTTGTTTTTTAAAGAAAATACAAGGCCGGTATTACCATCAGAAAACAAGCGTAGTTTTTGTATAGCGGTTGCTGCACTATCCAAAAAAAGATAATGTTTTATGTAAGGCGCTAATGCTTTTGATGGAGAAACCTGCATTTTTAAATTGTTGAATGAAAATTGTTTGTATCCGTTTTTTGTAGTTTGAATGTAAACAATCGGCTTTTGGCAAATTTAGATATTTTACGGATTATAATTGACGGTTATGGTTTTGAAAATGATTCAATATCAAATTCTTTCTTGTTAAAATTATCTAAAAATATTATATATTTGGTCCCGTATATAAATATTTTGATGGATTTACCCCCTTATTCACCGGGCTTACATAAACTAGTCACTTTACATGTCACTGAAACTCAAAAACTAACAGATAGTCAGGGTTTTGTTGCGATTACGAATTCAATTTTAGAGCAATACAATCTCGAGAAAGTAGGCGTTATTGTTCATGATTTCGATAATGACAGTTTCACGATTTCGTTTTGCCTGAAAGAATCTCATATTTGTATACACACCTGGCCAGAATACAATCAGCTTACTTTAGATGTTTACTTGTGTAATTACCAACAGGATAATTCACAAAAAGTACGCGATGTTATGGCAAATTATATTACTTATTTTGAAGGAACAATTATAAAAGATTTTGAAATTAACCGTTAGTATATGAAAGTTCCTTGTTACAATTGTGATACTGTTACCGAACTGGAAGTTGGTTTTAAAGTAGTAAATTTTGTCTGCCCCAATTGCCACAGTTTGTATTGGGCAGATAGCGAAGGACAGCTTCGTTCAAGATCGAAATTTAAGCCTGAGGTAAATTATTTTGATTTTAAAATTGGCGATAAAGGGCTTCTAAAAGGCACGGAATATATGGTTACGGGTGCCATAACCAAAAAGGTCAACGGAGGTTATCATTGGAGAGAATATATCTTAAAAAATGATGCCGGTGATTTTGTTTATCTTTCTGAATCAAATGGGCATTGGATATTTTTGACCGAAATGGAAGAGAAATTCGATGTACGAATGCATCCAAAATCGATAACATACGACAGCAGTTCTTTTCATCTTTACGAATATTCTGATACCGATATAGACAATGCGGCAGGTTTTTTTGATTTTGAATTACCTGTTAAGAGAGTCCATCTGACAGAATATATCCAGCCGCCTTTGATGATTTCGATTGAAAAAATGAACGGTGTCGAAACCGCTTTTCTGGGGGAATATATTAGCAAAAAAGAGCTTAAAAAAGCATTCCCACAAGCTGATTTGCCGTATCAAAGAGGCGTAAGTATTGTTCAGCCCTACTATTTTGATGTAAATAACACGGCCATAATATTTTGCATTTTTCTTTTAATGATCATTACGGCAAACTGGTATATTTATAAAGATCAGGCAGAGCAGATTGTTTTTGATAAAGCCATAGCTTTTACTGATTTTAACGATAAAGAAGTTACAAGCGAATCATTTGTTCTAAAAGGAGGTTCGGCTCCCATTACCGTTCACGTGTCAACAGACGTCGATAATTCATGGGCCAATGTAGATGTTGCGCTGGTAAATGAAACAACCAATGATGAAATTCATGCCAATAAAGATATCGAGTATTATCACGGTTATGAAGATGGTGAAAGCTGGACCGAAGGTAACTGGTCTGAAAAATTTAATATTTGCGGAGTTAAAGAAGGAAAATACCACCTTTTGATTAAACCGCTAAAGGCACCGGAAGACAATAAAAATACGGCAATGAAAGTAAAAGTGGTTTGGAATCAGCCCTCGAGTCGAAACGTGTGGATTATTGCTATATTCATGATTGTAGTGTATGTCGTGATACGATATTTTAAAATAAATTTTGAAAAGATGAGATGGGAAGACAGTTCTTATTCTCCTTATAGCGAATAATAGATATGAAAAGCATTTTTGATTTTTTTAAAAATAATATAGCCGCACTTGCAATAGGATTATTTTGCTTTGCCGCCTATTTGTACTTTGCTTATTCCGGAAACCGGATTTGCGATTGCGAAACAACAGAAAAATATAGTACGTCAGGAAGTCGTAGTTCAGTTAACCATTTTTATCATAAATAAATTTCTAAAGTATGGATTTAATACATTATCAGCCCATCGTTAATTCGATCATTTATTCAGTTTTAGGGTTCGTTATCTTGATAGCAGCTTATTTTATTATCGAAAAAATGACTCCCGAAAATACCTGGAAAGAAGTTGTCGAGAAAAATAATATTGCTGTTGCTATTGTTTTGGCAGCATTTATCATTGGTATTTCAATGATTATTAGTGCCGCAATTCATGGGTAAAAAGTTTATTAAGTTTGAATTTTTATTGCTGTTTGCCGTATTTGTTATTGCTACCTGCGGGCTTATTTATGAGCTTGTTGCGGGAACTTTAGCCAGTTATTTATTAGGCGATTCAGTAAAACAATTTTCATTTATTATTGGAGTTTACCTTTTTTCAATGGGTATTGGCTCTTTTTTCTCTAAGTTTTTTCATAAAAATTTACTGAACACTTTTGTCGAAATCGAAATATTGGTCGGTTTAATTGGCGGTTTGAGTTCAGTAGTTTTATTTTTATTGTTCGAAAGTGTCGAGTATTTTCAGTTCATTTTGTATTTATTGGTTTTCATAACCGGATTTTTGGTCGGGTTAGAAATTCCATTATTAATGAATATCCTGAAAGACAAAGTCGAATTTAGAGATTTGGTTTCTAATGTTTTTACCTTCGATTATATTGGGGCTTTATTAGCATCGATATTGTTTCCGTTGATACTGGTTCCAAAATTAGGAATTATGGGCACTTCGCTGTTCTTCGGGATGATCAACGTAAGTATTGCTATTGTTTTGTGTTTTCTTTTAAAAAGAGAATTAAAGAATAGTTATTTCTTAAAAGCAAAAGCCATTTTTTCGTTTGCGATTTTATTAGGCGTTTTTGTCTTTTCGGATAAAATTTTGGCTTATTCAGAAGGAAAGCTTTACGGAGAAAATATTATTTATACCAACTCAACTCCTTATCAGAGAATCGTTTTAACGCACAATAAGAGCGATTACAGGCTTTATCTAAACAACAACCTACAATTTAGTTCAGCCGACGAGTATCGTTACCACGAAGCTTTAGTGCATCCCGTAATGTCGATTGCCAAAAATGTCAAAGATGTTTTGGTTTTGGGCGGAGGCGATGGTTTGGCCGTTCGTGAGATTTTAAAATACAAAGATGTTGAAAAAGTAACCTTGGTCGATCTTGATCAGGGAATGACAAAGTTGTTTCAAACCAATAAAGTATTAACCGATTTCAATAAAGGCTGTTTAAACAATCCAAAAGTTACCGTTATCAATACCGATGCTTATATTTGGGCAAAAACGTGTACCGAAAAGTTTGATGTCGCGATTATCGATTTTCCCGATCCGTCAAATTATAGTTTAGGAAAGCTGTATTCTTTGAATTTTTATCAAACCCTAAAAACGATTCTGCAGCCCGATGCAGCCGTTGTTATTCAGACTACTTCACCTTATTTTGCGCCAAAATCATTTTGGTGTATCAATAAAACCGTAATGCAGGTTTTTCCTCAGGTCGATGCCTATCATGCTTATGTTCCTTCGTTTGGAGAATGGGGTTATACGATCGCCATCAATGGTTTTGGAACTACTTTTAACAATGTAAACAGAAAAGCTGACGGATTAAAATTCTACAATTACCAATTCGACAGATTCAATTATTTTACCAACGATATGATCTCAAATGAAATTGAAATCAATCGATTAGACAACCAAATTTTAGTACGCTATTTTGATGAAGAATGGGGAAAATTACAGTAAATCAAGGCGCAGTTTTGTAAAAGGAATTGGAGCTTCTTTATTGTTAATTCCGTTTCTGCAATTTTGTTCCGATAAAATTATCCAGCTGCTGCTTCGTTTGTCCGGAACCAATCATCTTTTGGGACATCGTTTATGGGTAAAAGATTTCCCAAAACCAACAACTCAAATTCATATTCCTTACCTGATTGTTGGTGGCGGAATTTCTGGATTAAGCGCTGCAAGACAATTTCATAAAAAAGGAATTTCTGATTTTTTGATGCTTGAATTAGAAAGTCATTTGGGCGGTAACTCTTCAAACGGAGAAAATAAATATTCTAAATTTCCTTTGGGTGCGCATTATTTGCCTTTGCCTAATTTTAAGGATAAAGAGTTATTACAATTTCTTGAAGAAGAGAAAATCATATTAAGTTACGATGCAAAAGGATTTCCCGTTTTTGATGAATTGCAATTGTCTTTTGCTCCCGATGAACGTTTGTTTTATAAAAACAACTGGCAGGAAGGCGTTGTCCCAAAAGAAGGAAATTCTAAAAATCAGGATTTGGAATTCCAGCGTTTTTTTAAATTAATGGATACTTTTCGTGAAGGAAAAGGAAAAGATGGAAAATATTTATTTGATATTCCGCTTCGTCTTTCTTCAGAAGATATTCAGACGAGAAGTTTGGATAAAATCACGATGAAAGAATGGTTTGAAACCAATAATTTCGCAGCAAAACCACTATTTGATTATATTGATTATTGCTGCAAAGACGATTTCGGACTCGGAATAGATTACGTTTCTGCCTGGGCTGGAATTCATTATTTTGCCGGACGAAAACAAGATGCAGCTTCAGATAAAAAAGAAAGCGTTTTGACCTGGCCGGAAGGAAACGCCAGATTAGCCTCTCATCTCAAAAAATATACCCACAAAAAAACGTTGAAAAATCATCTGGTTTATGAAGTTAAAGTCGAAAACAATAAAGTGGTCGCCAAAGCTTTTGATGATGTCAAAAAAGTTTCGGTAGAAATTATTGCTGATAAAGTAATCATGGCAACGCCACAATTTGTGAATCAGTATTTAATAAAAGACCGAAAAAAATTTACAAAAGAGTTTCACTATACGCCCTGGCTTTTGGCAAGCTTAACCGTGACGGATTTAGCCTATAATTTTAGTTTTCCGCTTTCCTGGGATAATGTTATTTACGATGCAAAAGGATTGGGTTATGTGTATGATCAGCATCAGTCTTTGAATCAGGTTCAGACCAAAAAAGTAATCACGTATTACTATAGTTTCTCTTCTGCCGATTTAAGAAAATCCCGAAAGGAATTGTATAAAAAGAATAAAGAATATTGGAAACAATTTGTTTTTGATGATCTTAAAATTGCACATCCGGATATTGAAGATTGTACCGAAGAGATGGAAGTCTTTCTTTTAGGCCACGGAATGGTTAGTCCGGCGCCAGGTTTTATTTTTGGCAAAGCCAAAGAAGAAGCGTCGAAAAGTATTGACAATCGTATTTATTTTGCACATACAGATCTTTCGGGAATTTCTATTTTTGAAGAAGCTTTTCATCACGGAATTAATGTCGTAAACCAAATTTTAGATGAAACAACCCTGGATTCATAAAGCCAAAACCGATTTAGCGTTCATCATTGGTCCGTCCTTTTTTGTGTTGGCCATAATATTTTTGTTTCAGGATTACATTACTGAAATAGAAAATAAGTATTCGTTTTATACCTGGCTTTTTCTGATTGTTTTTATTGATGTGGCGCACGTTTACGCGACCTTATTCAAAACCTATTTTGTAGCCGATGAATTTAAAAAGAATAAAAAAAGATTATTGCTTTTGCCAACAATTTGTTTCGCCATTGGGATTATTCTTTTCTCTTTTGGAAGTTTGGTTTTCTGGTCCTTTCTGGCCTATGTAGCAGTTTTTCATTTTATTCGCCAGCAATATGGCTTTATGCGATTGTATGCGAGAAACGAAGAAAAAACGAGAGTTTCTGTTATTATAGACAATCTCGCCATTTATGCTTCAACGGGTTATCCTATGTTGTATTGGTTTTTTTCTTCCGAAAGGAAATTCAACTGGTTTGTGGCAAATGAGTTTTTTCGTTTTGAGAATGCCTTTTTACTACAAATATTGTTTTGGATCTATATTTCGATTTTATTGATCTATGTAAGTTACACCATTCATAAAAGTATAAAAAACAGGTTTTTCAATATTCCTAAAAATGCCATTATTCTGGGAACGGCGCTTTCGTGGTATTTTGGAATCGTGTATTTTAATGACGATCTTATTTTTACTTTATTAAATGTGGTTTCACACGGAATCCCTTATATGGCATTGGTTTATTTTAGAGAAATCGAAAATAAACCGAATCAGAGTTCAGGAGTTTTTAGTTATTTAAAAAGCTATAATGCGATTTTTATATATGTGCTGATTTTAATGGGAATTGCTTTTACAGAAGAATTTTTATGGGAAGTTCTGGTTTGGAAAGAAAACTTCTCGGTTGCATCTATTGATTTTTCTTCCTGGCAATTTTTAATAGTTCCGTTATTGAGTGTGCCGCAGTTTACTCATTATTTACTCGATGGATTTATTTGGAAGTCTAATAAAAGCCCAGCCAAAAGTTCTTGAGAAATTATAAATTGAACACGAATTTCACCAATTGACACTAATTTTAATTCACGACTTAGTTTGTGAATTAATTCCACGAACTTATCCGTGTAAATTCGTGCAATTCGTGTTTACTTTTTCATACGCGACTGAAATGCAACTAAAATTTCTCGTTTAGCCCCGATAGCAGCGATATCCTTTTATGGCGGGGTTCGCCATAAAAGATATAGCTAATAGCGGGACAATTGGTGTTTTGGAAATTGATTTTATGCTTCTAAAAACTAATCCTGTAAAATCATTTTTGCTTTAGGAACAATACGATCAACAAATAATTTATAGGCAGTTTCCGAAGGATGTAAACCATCTGAAGCGACTAAATTGCTGTTGCTTTGGCGTGTAATGTCTGTGATCGAAATAAAAGTTACACCACTGCTTGTGCACGTATTTTCGGCAAAAGTATTGTATTGATCAATTTCATTTGAAATTTCTGTTCGTTTTGCACTGCTATAGCCTGAAGCAAATGGCGTGTAAGCATAATCAGGAATCGAAACTACGATTACATTTTTTTTATCACCCTTTGCCAGTTGTATGGCTTTGTTGAGTAATTGCGGAAATTCTTTTTGATAAACCGAAAAGTCAATGTGCTGATATTGATTGTTTACACCAATTAAAAGTGTAACCAAATCATAAGTAGCATCGGGATTTTCGTTGTTGATAGCCGAGATTAGGTTTGAGGTAGTCCAGCCTGTTCTTGCAATGACTTTTAATGAAAAATCGGTTTGAGGGTAAATTGTTTTTAAACTTGATTTTAGTTGTTCAGGAAAACGACAAGTTTCGCAAACACTTTGTCCAATAGTATAACTGTCGCCTAAAGCAAGGTATTTTACAGAGCCTGAAATTGGAGTAGTTGGGACTTCTGTTTTAGGTGGTATAACGGGCAAAGGAGGCGTTACCGCAGTTTTTGAAGCAGAATCTTCAGAACTGCAGCTTAAAAGGAATATAGAAAGGATAACAATAACTATTTGTTTGAAATGTGATTTCATAATTTGTTTAATTAGATTCAGAATCATTTTAAACAAATAGTTACGTTATATAACTTGTTTTGGTTTTTTAAACCATTTCAGTTTTCATCATTATTTCTTCTTCGATGGCATTCCAGAGTCCGATACGTTTTTCTAATGCCAGAATCGAAATTTCTTCCACTTCTTTCCATTTTTGTGCATCGTCTTCACATAAATCAGTAATCATTTGCATCGCCATTGGCCCGTGTTCGTCGGCATCTAATTCTATATGTCTTTCGAAATAATAAAGCAGTTTGCTCAAATCAGTCTCCGGAAGGTTTTGTTGAAAGTTTTTCAGGATTGCGGTAAACATACTCGGTATTAAATCTTCTCTTCCAAAAGTAAAGGCAGCAGCAATTTCATGCGGTTTTCCTTCTTCGATCACTCTAAAAGTAAAATCCAAAAAGGCTTTTGTATCTGGGTGCAGCGTACTTTGTTTGATGGCAACAAAAATATTATGCAGCGAATTTACTTCAGACAAAAAGGTATTGATTCCGTTTGTATCGGCTCCACAATCCTGCATTGCTTCAATATACATTTCATAATGACTTTGTCTTCTTCCGTCGATGCTTAAGTCAGTTTCTTCGGCAAGGACAATCTCATTGATTAAATATCTTGTTTCAGGATTTTTTGTAGCAAACCAAGGTGTTGTAGTACAGGTAAGTTTGGCTTGCAGGGCTTTTAGTAATGACATAAAATCCCAAACAGCAAAAACGTGGCTTTCCAGGAAACTGTGTAAGTCGTCGATGCTTTGAATTTTATTGTATAAAGAATGTTGTAAAAGTTGATCTTTTTGAGGTTGAATGCTATTGTGGATAGTTTCAATATTCATTTTCGTAATTTTTTGTCAAAGATAAAAAGCTTCCCGGTTAGAAGAAGCTTTTTGATATTGTTTTTGTATATATTTTAATAGTTGTTTACTATTTAAAAGCTGGAATTCCAGTTACATCCATTCCTGTAATCAGTAAATGTATGTCGTGAGTTCCCTCATAAGTAATCACACTTTCGAGGTTCATCATATGGCGCATGATCGAATATTCGCCTGTAATTCCCATTCCGCCCAGCATTTGTCTGGCTTCGCGGGCAATATGAATGGCCATATCTACATTGTTACGTTTTGCCATCGAGATTTGAGCCGTAGTAGCTTTTCCTTCGTTTCGTAAAACACCTAAACGCCAGGTTAGTAATTGTGCTTTTGTGATTTCGGTAATCATTTCTGCAAGTTTTTTCTGCTGTAGTTGCGTTCCTCCAATTGGTTTTCCAAACTGAATTCTTTCTTTGGCATATCTTAAAGCTGTATCGTAACAATCCATTGCAGCACCAATTGCTCCCCAGGCGATCCCGTATCGTGCTGAATCTAAACAGCCAAGCGGTGCGCCCAGACCGGATTTATTAGGTAATAAGTTTTCTTTAGGAACTTTTACATTATCAAAAATCAATTCTCCGGTTGATGATGCACGAAGCGACCATTTATTGTGTGTTTCCGGAGTTGTAAAACCTTCCATGCCGCGCTCTACAATTAATCCGTGAATTCTTCCTGATTCATCTTTTGCCCAAACAACAGCAATATCTGCAAAAGGAGCATTCGAAATCCACATTTTGGCACCATTTAAAAGATAATGGTCTCCCTTGTCTTTAAAATTGGTAATCATGCTTCCCGGATCAGAACCATGATCAGGCTCTGTTAAACCAAAACAGCCCATGAATTCTCCTGTTGCCAGTTTTGGTAAATATTTCATACGTTGTTCTTCGTTTCCGTATTTCCAGATAGGATACATTACTAAGGAAGACTGAACAGATGAGGTCGATCTTACGCCAGAATCGCCGCGCTCGATTTCCTGCATGATTAAACCGTAAGAAATTTGGTCTAATCCTGCGCCGCCATATTCAACGGGAATATAAGGGCCAAAACCACCAATTTCTCCAAGTCCTTTAATAATTTGTTTAGGAAATTCTGCTTTTTGAGCATATTCTTCTATAATAGGAGAAACTTCTCTTTTTACCCATGCACGAGCTGATTCACGAACTAGTTTGTGTTCGTCTGTTAGCAAATCGTCTAGGTTATAATAATCGGGAGCTTGAAATAAATCTGGTTTCATTTGTGATAGTTTTTACAAAAACAAATTTACGTAATAAAAATATAACAAAACTAGGTTAAATTGTTATATTTTTTCAACACATAAAGAAGAAAAATAGTATAAACCTTAATTTATTTTAGTTTATTGAAAATTTATAAGCTATTTTTGAGATTCCAAAAAACAAATTTAATGAGGCTGATCATCTCTTTTTTACTTTTTTTTGTTCTGAATACGGCAGTTTCGCAACAGAAAAATGCTTTAACAGAACAAGAGTACTTATTATTGCAAGATAAAATTAGGCTAACTGCAAATGCCAATGTAGATAGTGCCATTGTGTTTGCCAATCAAATGGTGAAATCTAACAACAATAAACACCTGGCTTTTGCAAATGGAGCATTGTCATATTTAGTTCAGTTAAAAGGAAATTCAGCCCAATCCAAACAAAAATATAAGCTTGCCTTAAGCTACCTCGATAAAATGCCGGAGACACGGGATAAAAAACAATTGAGGTCTATTTTATATAATTATCAGGGTTTATCAGAATGGAAAAGAGGAAATTTTAGCGGAGCAATAGAAAGTTATCAGCAAGGTATTAAGCTTTCTATAGAGATTGGAGATATTATTCAAATTGTAAAATTTAAAAACAATATTGCCTCGATCAATGTAGCCGTGGGGAATTATTTATTAGCTATTAAAGACTTAAGACAGCTTAATGATTTTGTTGATAAAAATGAAAGAGTCTATACCAAAGAGCAATATTTAAATAATAAAAGTAATATCAATCTGATTTTGGCCGGTTCATATGAAGTTTTTTATATGAAAGATGTCAAGAAAAAGACTTTACTGGATTCTGCCGAATATTTTTATAAAAAGACAATTAGTTATTCTCAAAATTTTCCCGATAATAAAATTGTAGCCAAATTAAGTTTAGGTAACATTTACAGCTGGCAAAAAAATTATGCAAACGCTGAAAAAACATATTATGACATCGTTTTTTTAGCGCATCAAAATAATATGCCGGAGATATTATGTACAGCAAATTATAATTTAGGAGATCTTTATTTCACCACAAAAAAATACGATAAGGCGTTGGTTTTTTTTAAAAAATCAGATTCGATAGCGGCGAGTACTAAAACTAATCAGGTAGATTATCTGAAATCAAATTATTATCAGGCAAAAATTTATAACATTCTAAAAGAGCCAGAACTTGCGTACAAACATTCTAAAATTTATTTGGATAATTACGAAAAATCGGAGTCAAAATTAAATGAAGAAATCCTCGAAGTAAATTATAAGCTGGGGGTTGGAGATTTGACTAATGAAATGGTGACTATTCAGGAAAAATATAAATACGATGTTTTTATCAATAAAGCATTGAAAGTTTTTTATGTCATTTTATTTGTTTCAATTGTTTTTTTATTGATTAAAAACATCAGGGACAAAAACAAGGCTCATAAAAAAATGAATGACCTGATCGAGGAATTTAAAGCTAATTTAGAAAAGAAAGCAAATTATCCTGAACAAGAAGAAGAAATAACAGAAGAAGTTTTTGAGCAGGAAGAGGTTTTACTTAAGAAAGAAAATGCTAATTTAAGTATCGATGAAGCCAAAGAAAACAAAATAGTCGAAAAATTACTCGCGCTCGAAAACAAACTCGAATACCTGAATGCTGATTTTACGTTGCCTTACGTAGCAAAAAAAATAAAAACAAATACCACCTATTTATCTTATGTGGTAAATAAACGATTTGGTAAATCTTTTGGAGAATATTCGAACGAGCTTAAGATTAATTATGTAATCAACGAAATGATCACCAATCATATGTATCGTAAATATTCGACTCAGGCCATCGCAGAAAGTGTTGGGTTTAAAAATGCAGTTTCATTTGCTAAATCTTTTCGCAAAAGAACTGGAGTGTCTCCAGCTCAGTTTGCGAATAATATTTAATACATCACAGAATACTATTTTTTGATTCTTTCCTTCTATGATATTTGTTTTTGCATTCTTAGAAAACTATTATGAATGTAGAAAAGGCGTTTTTTTTTTAATCAAAAGTGTAAATTCTAACTCTCAAAAATATTTACAGGACTGTATTTCCTTTTCCATCTCCTTTTGAAGGGTCAATTGGATCCTCACCTCCCGAAATGGTTTTTTGTTGTTTTTTAGATAACATTAAAATTTCAAAATCACTGATGTTTAATTTTTGATTTGCCATTTTCTTTAAGGATTAAATTATGGATGTAAAAGTTTAATTTTTTTTTGAATTGTCTTATATCAGGAATTCTAAATCACGGTTTCGGATTTTGAGTTCTGTTAGTGCTTGCTACCGTATTTCCTTTTCCGTCTCCTTTTGATGGATCAATTGGATCATCACCTCCTGAAACTGTTTTTTGTTGGCTTTTAGATAATTTTTCTATTTGAAAATCGCTGATATTTAATTTTTTATTGATCATTTTTATGCTTTTTTTTTGAGTTAAGTTGTTGATTTATAAGTTAAGGTTGTATTCTAATCTTAGATTATGGTATTGGGTTTTGATTTGGAACTGGTACTGTACTTCCTACTGTATTTCCTTTTCCGTCTCCTTTTGATGGATCAATTGCTTCATCACCTCCTGAAACTGTTTTTTGTTGTTTTTTAGATAATTTTTCAGATTCGAAATTGCTGATATTTAATTTTTGATTTGCCATTTTTTCTTTAATGATTTATAAAGTCGCTCTTAAAATCAGAGCAGCTTTGTTTGTTATTTTTAATAAATTTCCAGATTATTTTTTGTAAGAAAAAACAATATGTTTTGTGCGATCTTAATATTGAAAATGCATTTCACAATTACATACTTCCTTTTCCGTCCCCTTTAGATGGATCAATAAAATCATCACCTCCCTGAATCGTTTTTTGTTGGTTTTTAGCTATTTTTTCTGTTTGAAAATCTGTCAATTTTAATCCTTGATTTGTCATGTGTTTGAGTATTAGGGTTTATGATTTATCAAAACTAGACAAAAAGGAAAACCCTTAAT
>Ga0247813_10000243_pt1 | contig 61381 bp, 50 predicted proteins | sample UWRJL169409C1_FD_180719 | JGI IMG/M metagenome (GOLD analysis project Ga0247813, IMG submission 180719) | Plant litter microbial communities from Arlington Agricultural Research Station in Wisconsin, United States - UWRJ-L169-409C-1 | ecosystem: Environmental > Terrestrial > Plant litter >... | reverse complement strand
CGATGTCGCCTTTTTGCAACTCCTCATTCATCTCATCGATGAGCTCATTGCTTACTTCTGAAAAATTATTGACAAAGTTCAACGGGTTTTGAATTTCATGGGCAATGCCAGCGGTGAGTTCGCCGAGCGAAGCCATTTTCTCAGATTGTATCAATTGCGATTGCGTGGCTTTGAGATCGCCCAAAGACCTGTGCAGTTCAGCCGTACGCTCCTCTACCTGCTGTTCCAGCAACAGGTTCTGGTTAGACAACAACAATTGTTTTTCCTGTTCCTGTGCCAGATTCTTTTCGGATAATGTCTGAACTTCTTCGAGGCTTGTCTGCAACTGTTTGTTGCGGAGCGCACTTTGTATTGCCAGATAAAACGACATTCCGATAGGGAAGAACATTTGAGAAATGTAAAAAAACAATTGTGCTAAAATGCTGTTGACCGGTATCACTGCCGACAAGAGTGTAGAAAACGCGAATATCAACAGACCCGCCAATAAGATACCGGCATCCCTTTTCTTTTTTTTCATCGCCCAGATACAAGCGTATGCACCTGAAAAAAGATATACTGCCGGATATATATAGGAAATGATAAAATAAGCTGTTGTTCCAAACCAATACATACTCACTACAAGAACCAAACTCACCATGGCGAGTATCTTAAATAACAGGCGATAAGGATAATTAAAAATGGTGTAAATGGTCAACACGATGAACAACATGCTGAGTGTGTAGGCTACCCCTTCAGCATAAAAAACCCACATGAGCGAAGCAATCTTTCCGAAACGATCAATCCCCCAAACCTCCACTGGCAAAGCGTTCAGGCATTGCGTAAGCATAGCCAATGCATAATACAAATGCAGTTTCTGACTCTTATCGAACAGGAAATATAACAGGTAAATGAACCCGATGATGAGCAACGTACCGGAACTGATGCTGAAAATAATGATGTACATTTTGATCTGCCATTGCTCATTCTCATACTTTTTAAAGGCGTTCTCTTTACTGTCGATATAAAAATTAAAGGCCGGTAAAGATTCATTCAGGTAAGAGATGTAAGGGATATTTTTTTGATAAGCCAACCTCGCCGCTACAACATTATTTTTTCCGGGAACAAGGTCAACATCAAAAGGCATAGCCGAAGGCAGGTATGCTACCGTTTTTGCCGGATCGGGATCTATGCTACCATATTTTTTTATCAGTTTACCATTGAGATAAATTTCAGATGCACTGTATTGCGCAATATGTGCTGCCAACCGGTTTACAGCTACCACACTATCAACACTGAGTTGTAAACGCACCCAGATGATCCCTGCTTTTTTAAATGCAGAAAACCCTGCTACATCTTTTTTCAGATCAACCGGCTGCCATTTGCTGTCATCAAAAAACGGATCAGCAAACTGCGGATCATCACCTGCATACATTTTCCAGCCTGTCAGCAATGTCTCTTCTTTTGGCAATTCTTTCAACTGAAAAGCCTGCTGCGCAACAGCATTGGCATACACCAGCATTAAAAAGATATATAGACAGAATGATCTCATCAGGAATTATTCGTTGGTAATATAATGGTGAATGTGCTACCTTTTCCCTCTTCTGTTTCCACGTGCAACTCTCCGCCATGGCCTTTGGTGACGATATCGTACGCCAGGCTCAAACCCAGTCCTGTTCCCTGGCCTGTAGGTTTGGTAGTGAAAAAAGGCTGAAATATTTTATCGATGATATTGGGAGGAATGCCATTGCCGTTGTCGGTGACTTTCACTTTTACCTTGTCGCCCACTTTTTGTGTGCTGATGAGAACGGTTGGTTCATACGATCCCAAACCTCCGGGGTTTTCTAAACCCCGGAAGTTTACGGCATAAAAGGCATTCGTCAGCAGATTCATCACCACTCTTCCTATGTCTTGCGGAATGATATTGATGCTTCCGATGCTTTCGTCAAACTCAGTTCTCAAAGCAGCATTGAAAGATTTGTCCTTTGCTCTCAATCCATGAAAACTCAGCCGCACATATTCGTCGCACAATTGATTGATGTCCGTTGCTTCTTTTTTTCCATCCCCCTTCCTCGAATGTTGCAGCATCCCTTTCACGATGGCATCGGCCCGTTTTCCATGATGATTTATTTTCTCCAGGTTTGAAATAATATCATTGGCAATGTCCATCGCATCTTCCATATTTCCATTATCGAGTTCTGTTTTCATTTCATCAATCAATTCTTTACTTACTTCCGAAAAATTATTGACAAAATTCAATGGGTTTTGAATCTCATGTGCAATGCCTGCCGTGAGTTCCCCGAGCGACGCCATTTTTTCTGATTGGATCAATTGCTTTTGTGCCGATTGTAATTCTGTGAGAGCCTGTTCCGCTTTTTTGCGGGCTTCTTTTATTTCTACCAGATCATTTTCTGCCCTCACGGCCTGCGCCTCTGCTTTCTGAAGATCGAGGAAGCGGGTGTAGGTCTGTTCGAAGACTTTAGCAAACCTGCTGCTTAAATCTTTCAATCCTTCATTTTCTTCCCTGGTGATCAGCAAAAGGTAGCCTTGCTTAAAAAATCCAACATAATAACATTGTTTTACTGGAAGCGTCAACCCCGAACTCTCCATGATCGATATAGCTTCATTTACCGAAGGGATCGTCTTTAAAAACTCATAATGCCTTTCCAGTTCCTTTCCCTGCCATATTTTGTGATGTGTAGCAAAACCTTGCTGCCATGAATTATGTATATCTGCATGGGTAGGTTCCCTCTTATAAGGTATTTCCATCGGCGGCAGCAACCCGCCGGAATCGGCGCCCATCCAAACTTCCACAGTGTCATCTTTTTGCCAGGTACAAAATCCACACGACCATGTTTCAAAACCCAATTCCTTGATCTGTTTAAATAATATGGAAGCAGTATCTGCCAGTTCTTTGGATTGTTGCATGGCCATGGTTTTGGCACGCACACGTTCCAATGCCAGTTCTATCTGTACTTCTCTTGCCTGCATTTCGGCATTACTAATGTCTGCATATCTCTTATACGCCAGATCAAATACGTTACGAAATCGTTTTAAGGTTTCCTGCTTTTCTTTTGAGATCGTTTCAAATGTTGATATTCCTATCGCTCCGGCACCAAACGAATAGATATAATAACAAAGTGCCGAAAGCCCTTCCAGCCTTGAATCGTACGGTTCATTGTTGTTTTCACGAAATTTTTTCCAGCCTTCCAGTTCTTCACCATTGATGATGATCTCACTGAATGCATCTTTTTTTTCGCGGATATCTTTGATGAACCTTTCTATGACAGGATTGCCTTTATAAGGGATTTGATTCACGCTGCCTTTTAAAAATTCAGAATAATCATAATCAATAAAATATCCTTCTTCATCTTTATAAACGTGTATAATAGCATTGCGGATATTATCAAACTTAAGCTTGCGCAATTCAAAGAACAACACTTCTGAAATGGAGAGTATATCATCGGTCTTATTCATACCCATAGCCACTGTGCGCACTCTTTCCAAAGATGATTCTATCTCCAGTTCATGGTTTTGAATTTCTACCGCTTTTCTTTTTTGTTCCAGTTCTTCGATAGTTTCTTCCAGGAGGATGGCTGTTGTTTTCTTTACCTTCTCCGTACGATCCAGTTTAAACTCGGTGATGGCCCATTGTTTATCCGCATCCGTCACTGATTTCAGCAACGATTGTTTTTCAGCATCGGATAAAATACTATCCTGCAATAATTTTTTTATGTTCTCCAGATGAATGTTCATATCATCAATTGATTTTCTTTGGCCAGATGAGTAATCAGAGGTCAGAGTCAAGGGCAGGAAACTCATTACGAACTCTAATCCCTGATCCCCGATCCTTCTTTTGGAATAAATCGGTTTAAAAAATGGCAACTTCTTCCTGCTTTCCAGGCTAAGGTTATTTTTCTTTCAAAGCCACCCAGCTGCAGGTGGTAGAATGAAATTCATGTTTACCGTTGATGGCTCTTCCAAATTCACCGTAGGTGTAAAAGCCCGCCATCGGGGCATTCCATATTTCGGCAAGCCCATCGTTTTCCTGTTGTGCCATCGGACCCAATGCACCTAATCTACTGGCACAGGAAAATATCAAGACCGCATCTGCATCGGCTTTGCTTTGCTCTTTTATATCTTTTGCTTTATTCATCACAGTTTCGATGATATCAAAATCCGGCGGTGTAGAAAATTTGAAAGAGGCTCCTTCCACCACATCCGATTCCAGTATCAAAGCATTTTCCTCTTTATCATATCCTATCGGATTGCACATCATCGGCTCGTGCCCGCTTCTTTGTATCTGCAAAGGATAATGCAGGCCCACACCGTCAAAAAATTCAGAACGGTCCTGTGTCGCATCATAATCTTCTCCTAAGAAACGCAGGTACATTTCCAGCGCTGGTTTGCCATCGATCTCGTACAATAAATTCTTTTTACTTTTTGTAATTGTCCGGGATACGCCGATAGATCTCCAGCCGGATAACGCCACTCCATACATGTCGATCTTTTCCGCATCAAACACAATGGCCGCCACTCCATAATTACTTTTCCATTCATTGTTGAAAATATATGGGCCGGTAAAAGTCATGTCATCACCTGCCATCCCGCCGAATATGTTCACCTGCGGGCCGATGGTTTGTTCGATACTCCGGATCAGCGTTTCTCCATCGAGCATGCCGCCGTTTTCTGTAAGAGAAGTGCTCAGTAATATTAAAGAAGGTTTGCTGAATCGACCGATGGCTGCGTTGGATAAATTCGCCGCTGCTTCGGCAAGAGTTTGTTCGCCGATATCTTCCCGAAGAATGCTATAATAATTTTTGTCCACTTCTATTAATAATATCGCAATGCCCCCTTCCGTCTGGCTGCCTTCCGTAAATTCATTACACGAAGTAGCGCCGATACTATCAATCCCAGCAGCCGTCAATACGTCGCAAACGGCTTTGCTATCCTGTTGGATAGAAATAAAAACCACGGCTAGTGTTGGGGCAAATCCATCAGTTTTGGTGTGTGCCAATGCAGCACTGATCTCTTCTGTTGAATTTCCTTTGATCGTTTTTGCTTTCATATATTTTTTGCCGGGAAGACGGTAATTTTTAAAACCAAACGTCTTGCCTTGTTCCGGGCTTATTTTATTTTACCGGATAACTTCCGATGATGCCATCTTCGATAGCCGATTTCATTTTTGTAACGGAATCCATCTGCTCGTTCGGGATGGTGGTGGAAAGGATATATTGTTTGATCTTCCAATCCTCCCCTTCTTTAACCAATACTCCGGAGCCGCGACATACTTTCATCTGTGTATTCAGCAATTCGTCAAACCAGGCGAGGTTGCCGGTAGCATCAAAACTCACATGCCGGTCTATCGAACGGAATGTCCAGGCTTTGCCTTTGTCGAAAAAAGGTTTTGCATATCCCATGAATTGTTTTTTGTCCCAACGTTCCGTAGCATCCGTACCGGTGAAGATCGATTCATCCGAATAGAGCTTGAAGTAAGCGTTGAAGTCGGCACGTGCGGCAGTGGCATTCAGTGAATCGAGCACCGTATTTACTTTGACGGTATCAGCCCGCAGGTCATGCACGGGTGTTTTGCATGCGGCAAAAAAAATAAGCGTGATGCTGATCAGGGTTAATCGTTTCATGGATGTAGTAAAGTGTTGGTTTATTGTTTAATTTGTTTGTTGTGTAATCGTCGGTCGTCGGTTATGTTCTTCGGTCGTCGGTTATGTTCTTCGGTCGTCGGTTGTCGGTCGTCGGTCGTCGGTCGTCGGGCGTCGATCGTCGGGCGTCTATCGTCGGTCGTCGTACCCACGTTATTCCAGCTTGTAAGATCTTTTCAGATAAGCCGCCAATTCGTCTCCGTTTTTCTGCACCGAATCTACCACCGGTATGAGTGACCGCCTGCTGCCATTCATGTACACCGCAAAAACGCTAAGCCCTTTGAGTTGGCGAAGATCGTTTGTCTGCAAAGACGGGTTATCCGCTTCGCGGGAAATGCTGCCGTCTGGCCGTTCCATCTTTCTGAAAACAGCTGGCTCGAATATTCCGGAGGCAAGTTTTTTATATTCGTAAAATTCCTGGGCATACAATTCTTCGAGCTGGCGCACGTATTGAATGCTCCCGTAATAACTCATGATCTTTTCGGCCGCTTTGTTATTACGGATGAGCCGGAAGCCGCCGGAATTCTTCAACTGGTCGAATGTGCGGTTGTTGATGGTGAGTGCATCCAACCTTGGGCTTATCCTGCCGAAGTAATATAACAGGTTGCCATTTTGTTTGATACCCGCATTATCATCCAGCAGGGTGATCAACGAATCCATCTGGTTGCGGCCAAGCTCCAGTTTGGATACATACTTATCAATTTGCTGATGATCGGCTTGCAGATCCTCCACCATCGACCGTATGAATTCTTTTTCCCGCTGGTGCTCGATCACGTGCTCCAATTGATATTCCGCCAGGAAACCACAGAACACTGCGAGGAAAAGCATCAGGAACTCCCAGAAATAATCTTTCCATGTTTTTTTGCCGTGGCCGGCATGTGTATGGTGATGAACTTCCATGTCTTCGGTAGTTGAAGGTTGAGGGGTGAAGGTTGAAGATTGCGATGCCAGATCTGACATTTCGCTCGTTTCTGAAAATACATCTGCAGACGAAATTGTATCGTCCGAATTTTCTTTCAACGGCTCATCTTCAGGTGGATCCTGCTGAGGTAGTTTTGTTTCGTTGTCCAATTTCCTGCTTTTTAGAATATGTTTAGCTCCGTCACAACACTGCGACGAACAGTTATTAGGAGAATAAAATGCCTGAATAGATGCAAAAAATAGCCCCACAATCAGGCGAGATTGTGTATAAAGAAGTGTGTATTATAGGTGCAAGTGCCTATCTGCCTGGTGCACAACTGGTAAGGATAAAGCAACTGTGGATTTTTGTGCTGTGCTGCACGGGTGATGTTGCCCTTTAAAGAAACGAAATTTCCACCATTCTACCATGACAAAATCGGGGTAAGTCGACGAATGTGGAAAAGAGGTAGACGAACAGAGGTTGCCCGCAAAGGCGGAAAGGGCAATACAAAAGGCGCAAAGAAATCTCTGCGCCTTTTGGTTAAAACTTATATTTATTGGAAAAGCCTGTCAGTTTTTTCTGTATTTAAGATCAAACCGGCTAGTTTCCCAGATACCTTCTTTATTCTTTTCCTCAAGCACGATCTTTAATTCTTTACCGGGCGAAACGGTATAGGTCATTTTCAAAGTCTTATCACGGGACTCAAAGACAACGTTGTTTTTTTGAACCGATAGAACCACAAATTCGATCGGGGAATTTTTATCTTCCCATCCAATGCTTCCGGGATTGAAATGCCGCAACTTCAATACCGGCCCCGCAGAGTCCTGCTCGATCACCATAAATTCATAAAATACCACTTTACCATCTTTGACACAACGAAAGCTGGAAGCCATGCAGTTGCCCACGGGTTTACTCCAATGCTCTTCCATCCATCCCCACTCGTGATCCTGCGTCCAGGTGCCTGCCATAAATGAAAGATCGCTGATGAGAGGTTTGGACACTTGCGTATAACCAGTGGCAAAAGCAAATAAGAATAAAAAGAAACAAATGATCTTCATGTGATTGTGTTTGGAATGAAGTTAACCAGTTTTACCAAAAAGCGCAAAGGTTTTCCTTTGCGCTTTTGCATTCATATTTTTATTTTCCGTGAAAACTAATCCACGAGAGCAAATTTTATCTTAGACCTTATATCGGAAGAAGATGCCCCGATCAGCGCTTCAAAATCTCCCGGTTCTGCTACCCACGCATGCTTTTTATCATCGAAAAAGCTGAGCGCTGTTTTGTCGATTGTAATAGAAACCGTTTTTTCTTCGCCCGCTTTCAGGAATACTTTTTCAAACCCTTTCAATTCCTTCACCGGACGAGGCAAAGAAGATTTTATATCGGTGATGTACAACTGAACCGTTTCAGCACCATCGCGGCTGCCTTTATTTTTTACAGAAACGTTGAAAGTGATCTTGTCTGAAGAAGACATTTTTTGTTTATCAGCAGTTACTTTCCCATATTCAAAAGTGGTATAACTCAAGCCATGTCCGAAGCTGAACAAAGGTTTGATCTTTTGTTTTTCCGCCCAGCGGTAACCAACAAAGATCCCTTCTTTATAAGTCACTTCGCCATTACCCGGAAACTCACCTGCAGAATGTGCGCTATTGTCTTCCAGTTTCACCGGGAAGGTGAAAGTAAGTTTACCTGATGGATTTACATCACCCACCATTACTTCCGCTAAGGCAGTACCAGCTTCGGTTCCAAGGAACCAACCCTGTACGATGGAAGGCACTTCTTTTATCCAGGGCATCGCCACCGCGTTGCCGGAAATATTTACGAACACCAGTTTTTTATTCACTTTCACAAGCTCGCTTACCACTTTATCCTGGTTGTATGGAAGCCCGAGGGTTTTACGATCATTGCCTTCGCTATCCTGGTAATCGCTCTTGTTCAGTCCACCAAAAAAGATAACCACATCCGCATCTTTGGCAACTTTCAATGCTTCTGCAAGCAAAACTTCAGGTGAACGTCTTTCAGAAAGATCCTGCCCGGAAGCAACACCATTATAGTTATTGCTCGTATCGCCTACATAGCCTCGTGCATACACGATCTCCGCCTGTGTGCCAATCCTTTTTTTCAATCCTTCCAGTGGAGAAATTTCATACTTCGCTTTCAACGATGAGCTACCACCACCAACAGTCATCATCTTGATAGCATTTTCGCCAATGATGGCAATCTTTTTTGTTTTGGAAAGATCGATCGGCAAGACATTGTTGTTATTCTGCAGCAACACGATCCCTTCTTCCGCGATCTTACGTCCCGCCAATGCATGCTCTTCCGTACCGAAAGACCCGAAAGGCCTTCTGGTATTCATATTGGTGAGGAAAGACAACCGCAAAATGCGGCGTACTTTTTCATCCAGCTCTTTTGTTCCAAACTCTCCTTTGTTGATCAGGTCGAGGTATGGTTTTGCGAGATAATAATTATCATAGGCATTGCTGGTTCCCCACGAAAGCCCGTCTGTCCAGGTACCGAATTCCATATCCAGTCCGTTGGTGATGGCCTGTCGGGTATCGTGCACACCGCCCCAGTCCGCCACTACCACTCCTTCAAACCCCCATTCGCCACGAAGGATATCGTTGAGCAGATATTGATTATGGCAGCAGTGCTGTCCTTTGTATTTATTGTAAGAACCCATGATAGCAAGGGTTCCGCCTTCCTGCACCGCAGCTTTGAAGGCAGGCAGATAAATTTCGTACAAGGCGCGGTCATCTACATTCACATTCACTTTATGGCGGTCAGTTTCCTGGTTGTTCAACGCAAAATGTTTTACGCAGGTAGCCACGCCATTCGCCTGCACACCTTTGATATAAGGCACTACCATTTTGGAAGTAAGGAATGGATCCTCTCCCATGTATTCAAAATTGCGCCCATTAAGTGGTGTACGGTAAATATTCACGCCCGGGCCAAGCAGCACGGTCTTGTTGCGGTAGCGGGCTTCTTCACCTATGGAAGTTCCGTAAAGCAGTGCCAGGTCTTTGTTCCAGGTAGCTGCCAACGCAGTCAGCGCCGGAAAAGCGATACAGGAATCGTTGGTAAAACCAGCCTGTTTCCATTCGTCCCAAAGTACATCCGGGCGGATACCATGGGGGCCATCGGTCATCCAGATATCAGGAATACCAAGGCGTGGTACACCTGCGGAACTGAATTTCGATTGCGCATGGATCATCGCGATCTTTTCCTGCGTGGTCATTTTTGAAAGAGCGTCTTCCACCCTTTCTTTTATCGGTTTGGATTCATCGAGGTAGATGGGAGTTTTTGTCTGCGCCTGTATCGTTAAAGATCCAAATAACATCAGGGCGCCAATGGCAATGCTGATTCTCATTTTTGAGCTGATTTTTTATTTCGCGAAGCGATGACGCAAAGCGAAAACGTTGTAGTGTACAAGTGGTGAATTATCGCTCACAAGATAATGGTTAGCGGGATACGAACCAAAGCAGGATTGGATTTGAATAAATGATTGATATAACTGTAACGTTGTAACAATTTGTATTTGCAGATGGAGGATATTTGGCAGCCCTCCAAAAAAAACTATATTTGTTGTACACCCTATCAGGCTCTCTTATGAACATTTTAAATAGTCAATTTCGAAAGCTGTCTTTCGTCAGCGTTATATCAGCTACATTAATTTTATTTTCCTGTAAAAAGTCGGATAGCATCGGTAGCACAAATCCGCCGCCGGTTACCCTGGCAGACTCCGGCATCAATATCATTGAAATAACCCGTGCGGATATCAATAATGTATCGATACGTTGCGCAGCAAAGCCTCCAGCTCCGGCATCGTTCTACAATTTAAAATTATACTGGAGCGTGGATACGTCCTTTGCGGCTGCGGATAGCACCTTACTATCGGCACAGGTAAGCACTGCTACCGAAACCCAAACATTCATGAAAAGGTTGAAGCAGGCGACCACCTACTACACACGATTGGGCGTAACCTTCAAGGATAAAATTTTTTATAGCCCCGTGCGGCAATTTAGTACCGACACCCTTAAATTATTGTATTACCCGAAAGAGATCAATCGTGGAGTAGTTGCACAAATACGTACTTCTTTTGATGCAGGCACGGCTATCAATGATACGAGTGTAAGGATATATCTGAATGATGTTTCATATTCTTACACCAACATCGATAATTCGTGGTACCAGTTTACGCCGCCGGCCAATATGGCTCCGGGCAAGTATGCGTTGCGCTTCGAAAGGAACGGATTGAGTATAACCGCTTCTGATTCACTTTTACTGCCGCCGGGAAAATGGGAGCAACTGGTATCACCCGTATTTCCTGTACCGCCGGGCTATTCGCAGAACGGACTTGGATATTACGGCAGTTGTTTCTCCAATCAAAATGGTTATATATTGCCGGGCAGGTATTATCATCAATTCGCATACCCCGATCCTAATTATCTGCGCCCCTCCTATCTCCTGCAGTTTAACGGCACAACGAAACAGTGGACACAACGCGAACCTGCGGTGAAGAAATATTTCGAGATGCCGGTATGCCAGTATGACAACGGGTACATTTATGTATTTGCGGGTTTTGAAACCGACCAGCACAATTCCATTAATTTAAGAATTTTAAACACTCTACGCCTCAATGTAAATACACTTGAGTGGAGCACGCTTTCTGCAAATCCTTATCCATCCGCTTTCAACCAGGTGAGCTTTAAAATAAACGATGATATTTATGTCGGGCTGGGTGCGGATGGCAATAACATGAGCCCCTGCTGCGGTGTACCATTGCCTTACAAAAAATTGTGGAAATATAATTCAAACAACGATACCTGGTCGGCCATGGCTGATATCCCTTACAATCATGAGCTCAATGGAAATTACCCGACGGCTTTTACCATCGGATCGCAGGCGTATATTTTTTATGGATATATCCCGGTGGGAGATCCTGTGAATCCTTCGGAAATCAAACGCGAACTTTACAGGTATGATGCACCTTCCAATACCTGGTCTACCGTGCCTTTGCCGCCCGAAAGTGTTATACCGAAAGGTGAAAAATACCAGGTAGCGGTGTATAATAACAAAGCTTATTTTTTCAGCGGGCAGGCACGTATGCTGGGCTCTTATTACTATTATTATGCGCCGGTTTTTGCTAACATAGAATTTGATCCGGCTACGGGTGTATATAAAAAAATAGCCACCGGGCCTGGCGTGAGTGTAACATCACAGATCTTTCAAAACGGGAATAAATTTTATTTCCAATCGAATGTTGTAGGTTATATAGAGTATATCGATAATAAAACATTCGAATTCACTGTAGAATAAATAGCAGGTCTGTTTATGGCTGGCTGTTGTCTTTACGTAATTTGAAGGGATTGCAAAGATTCTTTTGCGTCGCAAGTGGAAATGCAGTTAATAAGAGAATTACAACTTTTTACAAACTGCATTTTCATTTTACGAAGTAAAAATTATCTGTGCAATCCCCTTTATCCCTCTTAAAATCTGTGATTACCTTTTCGGGCCACAAGCCACAAGAAGCCTGACGCCGGAAGAACAGGCGATGAAGATGCACATCATCGCTATTGCAAACACTGAAGACGATGATATCGGGGTTTCCTGCCTGAAAGACCAGACACGAAACATCAAGACCTTCAGCTACCTGGCAGAATACCTTGGTATCAGATCGGAAGTGATAAAGATCGACGGTTCCGCATTTGGCAAAGCTACGCTTGAGAATGTATTGAAGACCTTGCGGCCATCTTCGCAGGATATAGTGATATTCTGTTATTCCGGGCATGGTTTCATGATCCCGGCGCAAAATAAAAAATACCCCAACATCGATCTGCGTTCGCAACCTTCGCAAAGCTATCTCGATTATTATATGAACATGGAAGATATCTACGCAACGATTGCAGGCAAAGGCGCCCGAATGAATCTTGTGATCAGCGATTGCTGTAACAACGATCCGACATCCAGCAATACGATCGGTGCAGATATAGCACAGACACGCAGCTCTGGCCTCGGATGGAGCATGGATAACTGCCGCAAACTTTTCATGGATCCAAAAAAGAAATCCATCCTGATGTCATCTGCTGATCTCGGAGAAAAGGCTTCGTGCAATACAACTCTCGGCGGTTTCTTTTCCTACTATTTTAAAGTGGCGATGGAAAATCAATTCAGCCAGTTCAAAGCCAATGCGAACCGGGAAGATGTGCTGGAAGATACCCGTAAACAGACGATCATAGAGGCGGAAGCCACTTATTGCGGCAAGCCGCAGATACCCGCGAATGTGTGTAAGCAGCACCCGATATTTAAGGTGAATGGTGAGTAGTGAATGGTGAATAGTGAATAGTGAATGGTGAATGGTGAATGGTGAAAATATGCAGTCTATTTTATCACACTAACTTCTTATTTTCAGAAGATATCTCCGGTGACAATTATTAATTATTAATTATTAATTATTAATTGAATCACCATTCCTTCTTCATCGTCTTATTAAATTCCACAAAAGTCTGATTAGCCTCCGCTTTTTCTCCAAAAAATTTCATCGGGGCTTCCATTTCTTTAGGCTTCATGTAGCCGGATAATGGCGCTGGCCTTGCATCCAGCGAGGATAAAAAGATAGTATGCGGAAATTCGAGGCGGCCGAAAGTGAGGTACATGGCCAGTTCGTTTGCTTTGATAGTTGGGTTATAAGCGAATTTTTGTTTGTTGAAAAATACTGTATCGGTTGATTCCGCGTCGAACCTGACGGCATAATATTTTTCATTTACATAAGCAGCCAGTTTGCTGTTCTGGTAGGTAGTACGATCCATTTGTTTGCACCATCCACACCAATCCGTATACACATCGATCAATATCGGTTTGGGATTTTTGTAGTATTGTTCATTGAGTTCCCGGAGGGTGATCCAATGGATCTTTTCCTTGGCACCATTGCCGGCAGGCGCCGTAAAAGCAAAAGCAGTGGCGATGATGATCATTGACAGTAAAAACCATTTAAACTTTTGCATCGGTTAATTGTTTAGTAGCTTAGCTGAATAAACGGAAAAATAATGCAAAAAATTGTTGTCGCGGTAACTGGGGCAAGCGGATCGGTGTATGCGAAGCTATTATTAACAAAATTACTGGACTTAAAGAGCCAGGTGGCGGAATTATCCGTGGTTTTTACCAGAAATGCCCGGCAGGTCTGGGAAACCGAACTCGGTGAAGAAAGCCACCGGGAATTTCCGGTAAAATATTTTGAAGCCGATGATTTTACAGCACCATTCGCCTCCGGCTCCGGGCAATATACTACTATGATCATTATCCCATGCAGCATGGGAACCCTGGGCCGCATCGCCGCAGGAATATCCAACGACCTCATCACCCGGGCAGCTGATGTAATGTTGAAAGAACGGCGAAAACTTATTTGCGTAGCAAGGGAAACACCTTACAGCCTCATCCATATCCGAAATATGGAAACCATCACGCTGGCTGGTGGAATTATTTGCCCGGCCACACCCTCTTTTTACAGCAAACCGGCAACAGTGGAAGAAGTAGCGGCAACGGTGGTAGACAGAGTGATAGACCTGGCGGGATTGGAGGGAAAGTCTTTTAGATGGGGAAATCATGATCTATGATGTATGGTCTATGATATCTTAAGATTTGGCCGATAAACAAAAACCCCGAAGTTTACAAACTTCGGGGTTTTATTATATTGTTCGATCCTGATGAGATCATAGATCATACATCTCAGATCATAGATTACCGTAGGTCTACAACTTCCACCCCGGGATATTTCTTCGCATCAAATACAAACATATCGTCTGCAATTGTACCATTTGGTGTCATGCTGCTGGTGCTGTAGGTGATCCTGTTGCCTGTTTTTTCAAATATCTTGGTAGTGTTGATCACGTTATTATCTACGTACAACAATACTTTGTGAAATGCTTTGGTCTTATCCACCGGGGTAAGTTCAATTTCTTTCATTTGTTTTGCTCCCACTTTCACATTACCGTTCAGTTTGTACAAAAAGTCCTTATCGTAAAAATTGGTGAATAATTTCTGTGGAGTGATGGAATTTGCAGAAGCATCCAATTTTGTGATCGTCACTTCGTTGGAAGCTTTATCATATGTCCAAACATTGCTGCCATCGCTGAAAATTTCCTGGCCGGTAACGCTGATCCTGTATTTGGAGCCTTTCATGTAAACTGTACCGCTTTTGGCGCCTACACTTTTACCGGAAGCATTTTCTATTTTAAGAGAGAACTTAGCCTGTACGGACTTATACGTTTTAAATTTGGCACTTACCGCATCCAAAACCTTTTTTCCTTCAGGGTCACTTGTACCCATTCCTTTTGGCACCTGTGCCTGTACAAACAAAACCGTCGCGAAAATGAGTACCAGGCTACTGTAGAACTTTTTCATATTTTTTTCTTTTACTAAAACAATTACTTTGCCATTTTGCCAAAGTGGCGCAAAGATAGGCAATAGACGTATTTATAGCACAGGCGTTTAAAGCGCTTCATTAATAAACTGTTAATGTGTACCGGTTCCTGAATATTACGGGTTACTTCTCTGCAATTTCAGCATTTTAAATATTACTTTAGTCATTCAACTCAGCCCTCCTATTGATTCATATTTAGTAATCAACTTATCCCTTTATCATGGAAAAGAACATCCCTATTTCCCAGCGGGAACATTATGCCCCGTCGCAATTCACTGAATTTTTATGGTGGCTTTCCACGGCCGAAAAAGAACTGCTCGTAGATTCTGTCGTGGACCGCAATCGCTATAGAATTATCGGTATGACGGTACTCACTACCTGGCTGTTTGCCACTTTTACGTGGACCTATTTTTTCAGCACGATCGTGGACTCGCTGCTGATCGCTGTGTTGCTCGGGATCTTCATGGGTTTTATCATCCTCACCATCGACCGGGCATTGATCAAAGGCATTACGAAATTTAACAAGAAAAGATTTACGCCATTACTTTTCCGTGGCTTGCTTGCGCTTACCATCGGGACTTTCATGGCACAACCGGCAGTGTTATATATGTTTGATAAGGAAATAAAATTGCAGACATCGCTGGATAATGAAAAGAAAAAAATGGCCAAACGCAGCGAACTGGATGCTTTGTATAAAAGCCGAAAAGATGAATTGCTGAAGCAACAGACCTCTTTGCAATTGGAAAATTCTTCTAAATATGAAGATGTGGTAAAAGCCCGCGCAAACTTCCTTTCTGAAACCGATGGCAGCGGCGGAACAGGAAAAGTGGGCATCAAAGATATCGCTATCGCGAAAAGAAATGAGTATCAGAAACTCGATGGCGAATACCAGCAATTGCAAAAGAACAACCAGGTAAAACTGGATACGATCGCCAGCGAACTCAAGGGAATTGAAACGAACATCAAACAGGCGGAATCTGATTTCACCAACTATCTCAACAATGGTTTTCTTACCCGGGTGGAAGCATTGTCTAATTTATTGAAAACAAACAGCGCCTTGCAATTCAGGTATTACCTGATAGTATTTATCCTCATGCTCATCGAACTGATGCCGGTGATTGCGAAGACCATGTTGCCGTCCGGCAGCTATGATGAAAAAGTGGTGCTTCGTGAAGACATGGAAATCGAGATGGCAAATTTTAATACCAGGAAAGAACAGTTGCTGAAAGAAATGTATAACCAGATCGCTTTTGAAAATGACCAACAGGCGATCAGGGATTTTTTCTCCCTCACCAAAGATCAGCGGGATGAAAAAATAAAAGCATTCAGCCAGCAATGGAAAGATAATAAACACCAGAGCCTGGATGGATTGTGGGAGAGGATGAAGAAGGAGATATTGACGAAACAGGAGAACTAGTTTAGGGTTTAGAGTTTAGAGTTTAGGAGAGGTTTAGAGGGTTTAGAAGGTTTAGAGGGTTTAGAAAAGTTCATAATAAATGGACACCTAAACTATCTAAACCCTCTAACCCCAAACCCTAAACCCTAAACTCTAAACTTTTCCTTATTTTTGTCGTTATGGCAAAAGCAGCAGGCGAAACCCCTTTAATGCAGCAGCACAATGCCATCAAGGCGAAATATCCTGATGCGATTTTGCTGTTCAGAGTGGGTGATTTTTATGAAACTTTCGGACAGGATGCCATTATCACGGCGCAGGTTTTGGGGATCACCCTGACCAAGCGGAACAACGGAAATCCCGATGCTTCCGAACTGGCAGGATTTCCGCACCATGCCATGGATACTTACCTGTACAAACTGGTAAAAGCCGGTTATCGCGTTGCCATCTGCGATCAGCTGGAAGATCCGAAAGCTGCCAAAGGAATTGTAAAAAGAGGAGTGACGGAATTGGTGACACCAGGCGTTGCCACCAGCGATAAATTACTCGAACACAACAACAATAATTTTCTCGCTTCTCTGCATTTTACCGATGACCTCATCGGGCTGGCATTTTTAGATATCAGCACCGGGGAATTTTTCATCGCCGAAGGCGACAAAGAATACACGGATAAATTATTGCAGAGCCTGCAACCTGCCGAAGTGATCTTTCAACGCAACCGGCAAAAAATATTCAAGGAATATTTCGGCAACAGCTTTTTCACTTATTCATTGGATGAATGGATATTTACGGAGGCTTATGCTCAGGAAAATTTATTGAAACATTTCGGCACACATAGCCTGAAAGGTTTTGGTGTGGAAGAACTCAAAAATGGTATCATCGCCTCCGGCGCAATACTGCATTACCTGAAAGACACCGAGCATCCCAATCTGCAACACATCACTTCACTGCAGCGCATCAACAAAGATGATCATTTGTGGATGGATCGTTTTACCATCCGCAACCTGGAACTGATGGGCAATGGCGAGCAGAACACGCTTTTCAAAACCATCAACAATACGGTATCTCCCATGGGCTCACGTTTGCTGCGCCGATGGATGCTGATGCCATTGAATGATATCACCCGTATCAACGAAAGGCTGGATACAGTAGAATACCTGATCAAAGAAACAGATACGCGAAATAAAATTGCCCAACACATCAGGCAGGCCGGCGATGTGGAAAGGCTGGCGAGTAAAGTGCCGCTGAAGAAGATCAACCCACGTGAAGTATTGCAGGTGGCAAAAGGGCTTCAGCAAACCGAAGCGATCAAAGCGATTTGTAGTGCTTCTTCAAATACTTATCTTAAAAGGCTCGGCGATTCACTGAACAGCTGCAATTATATTCTTGAGAAAATAATTACCGAGATCGCTGAAAATCCACCGGCAGCTGCCAATAAAGGCGGGCTTATTGCCAGGGGCATTCATGCGGAACTGGATGAACTTCGGGAGATCGCCAGCGGCGGAAAAAATTACCTGCTCGAACTTCAGCAAAAAGAAGCATTGAATACCGGGATATCTTCGCTGAAGATCAGTTTCAACAATGTATTCGGTTATTACCTCGAAGTAACCAACCTGCACAAAAGTAAAGTGCCGGAAACCTGGATACGCAAACAGACACTGGCAAACGCTGAACGCTACATCACTCCGGAACTGAAAGTTTACGAAGAAAAAATTGTTGGTGCAGAAGATAAGATATTTCAGATCGAACAACAGGTTTTCCAGGAGCTCCTTAATGAATTGCAGGATTACATCGCCCCCATGCAGGTGAATGGCCATGTGATGGCGGTGCTGGATTGCCTGGGATGTTTTGCCAGCAATGCTTTGCAATTCGGTTACAAAAAACCTCTGCTGCACGACGGGCACGAACTTTCATTGAAAGACAGCCGGCATCCGGTGATAGAACGCAACCTGCCGGCCGGCGAATCTTACATTACCAATGATATTAATCTCGACGCTACATCGCAGCAGCTGATCATATTGACCGGACCGAACATGAGTGGTAAAAGTGCCATCCTTCGCCAGACGGCGCTCATCACACTGATGGCGCATATGGGAAGTTTTGTTCCGGCATCGGCAGCAAATATTCCATTGACGGATAAGATCTTCACCCGTGTTGGCGCCAGCGATAACCTCAGCGGTGGCGAAAGTACCTTCATGGTGGAGATGAACGAAACAGCCAGTATCATCAACAACCTCACTTCCCGCAGCCTGATATTGCTGGATGAGATCGGCCGCGGAACTTCTACGTACGACGGTATTTCCATCGCCTGGAGTATTGCCGAATATATTCATCAGTCGCCATTTGCCCCCAAGACATTATTCGCCACACACTATCATGAGTTGAATGAACTGGAGAACAAATTTCCGCGGATAAAAAATTATCATATCACCAATAAGGAAGTGGGCAACAAGATCATCTTCCTGCGCAAACTCGCCGCCGGCGGCAGTACGCATAGTTTTGGTATTCATGTGGCCCGGATGGCAGGCATGCCCCCATCTCTGATCGACCGGGCTAATGAGATACTGGCACAGCTGGAAGAAAGTCGGGATGATCAGCAAACCGGCCATGGCAGCATTGAAGCTTCGGTGAAAAACCTCAATACCCCAAAAATGCAGCTGAACATTTTTGATGTGCATTCGGTTACCTTTGAGGAGATCCGCGGGCTGCTGGATACGGTAGACATCAACCGGCTGACTCCTGTAGAAGCTTTATTGAAATTACAGGAGATCAAGAGCAAAATAAAGTAGGTTGTTAAAAATATAGACCCGGCAGCAGCGAACAGTGCTTAAAAAGCATCTTTCAGATATCTTTGCACCGCTTATGGTCAGAAAATTATTCATACTATTTATAATTTCCTTTGTTACCGCAGGGCATGCACTTGCGCAGCCATGTACACTTCCCGGCATGACGCCTTCGAGCGCCATACCAGTTTGCGGAATCGCTCAGTTCAGGCAACCGGACCTTGCCAATTGTACGGGCCAGCCGGTGGCCATCCGCGGATGCTCGATCACTGCTACTTCCGACAGGGCATTCTGGTATAAATTCACTTGTTTTCAAACCGGTACGCTGGGATTTGTGATCAAAGGTTTAAACGCCAATGATGACTACGACTGGTGCCTCTATGATATCACGGGCAGAAATCCCGACGATGTATTTACGGATAATTCTCTGCAGGTATCCCTGAACCTGTACGGCATAGGTGGCGAAACTTCCCCCCCATTTCCGCAAACACCTACAGGATGTACGCCTGCGGGCAGCGGAGATTTTCATTGCGAAGGGGCAGCAGACAATAACAGCCCTTTCAACAGGATGCCTGTGATCACGGTAGGCCGGCAATACATATTAATGGTAAATAATTATACCGTTTCTACGGATGGGTACACGTTGGATTTCACCGGGGGTACGGCCAGCATCACCGATCCGAAGCTGCCGGCTTTACTTGGTGGCGAAGCAGCGTGTGATGCCCAAAAGGTAAAGATCTTTCTGAATAAGGAAATGAAATGTAAATCGCTGGCTGCAAATGGCTCCGATTTTTCCATCAATGCGCCCGGCATCAACATCATTTCGGCATCAAGTAACATATGTACAGGCGGCTTCGATATGGATTCAGTATTGCTCACCCTCGACACCCCTTTGCCACCAGGTACTTATACGGTAACTGCCAAAAGGGGCAGCGATGGCAATACCTTGCTCGACAATTGTGACCGTGAAGTGCCGGTAGGTGATAAGGTTACGTTTACAGTTTTCCCACTGATCCCTACGCCGATGGATAGCCTGACGAAATTGAAATGCGCTCCTTCTACACTGGAACTGGTTTTTAAAAAATCCATGATGTGCTCTACCATTGCTGCCAATGGCAGCGATTTTGAGATCATCGGCGGACCGGTACCGGTTACCATCACTTCGGCCGCCGGGGTGAATTGCACGAATAATCTTTCTAAAAAAATACTCGTTCAATTAAGCGCCCCGATCCAGGTTGGCGGCTTCTATACAATCCGCTTAAAGAACGGCACCGATGGCAATACCCTATTTGATGAATGCAGCCAGCAGACACCCGCAGGCAGCACCATTGTTTTTGAAGCGAAGGATACGGTGAACGCCAATTTCACTTACAACATTCTGTATGGGTGTGACAAAGACGTGGTGCAATACACCCACAATGGCGCCAATGCAGTCAACAGCTGGAAATGGTTGTTCGACAACAGCATCACCAACACTACGCCAAACCCTGTGATCACTTACACCGATTTCAGGCAGAAAACAGCGCAACTTATTGTCAGCAATGGCGTGTGCAGCGACACTTCCAAAACGTCTATCTTTTTTGATAACCTGCTGGTGGCAGATTTTGAAGTGACTTCAATTGTTTGTCCAGATGAACCGGCCAAATTCGTCAATAAAACGATAGGCAGGATCGTCGAATGGAACTGGACTTTTGGCAATGGAAATACCAGCAATGTAAGAAACCCATCTCCGCAATCCTACGTACCGCTTGGTTCCAGCGATTATGCTGCTGCTCCGCGGTTGATCGTAAAAAATGATTATGGTTGTTACGATACGATCTCACGCCCGGTGAGAGTGGTCTTCAGTTGTTATATAGCGGTGCCAACAGCGTTTACGCCTAACGGTGATGGTGTGAACGATCATTTGTATCCGCTAAGCGCTTACAAGGCACGAGACCTGCACTTCAGTGTTTACAACCGTTTCGGGCAACTGGTGTTTTCCACCACCGACTGGACAAAAAAATGGGATGGGCGTTTTAAAGGGCAGGGCGCTGATCCGGGAACTTATGTGTGGGTGTTGAATTATATAGATAGCAATACCGGGAGACGGATGAATCAGAAAGGGACATCAATATTAATAAGGTGATATATGGTTACAGCCAGCCAAACCGTTCCACCAGCTTTTCTTTTTGATTGCGTGCAACGGGAATGTTCTTATTATCCGACATCACCAGGTAATTCCCTTCGCCACGCACATATTTTTTTATCTGGTCGAGGTTGACAAGATACTGACGATGAATTCTCAAAAAATTTCTTTCTTCGAGTATTTCCTGAATATCCCCCAGCGTTTTTGCAACGGTATACTGGTTGCCATCAACGGTAAAAAATCGGGTGTAATTGTTATCCGATTCACAGTACAATATATTTTTTATTTCTGCAAAAGTTACTCCGTTCTGATAGGGAAGCGCGATCTTATCGGGCAAGATCTTTCCTGCTCCATGCAATTGTTGTTTTAACAGATCCAGTTGCTGCTCTTGTGGCCAATGGCGTTCAGCAGCCTTCTGCACTGCAGCTTTCAGGTCTTTTGCGTCGATAGGTTTCAACAAATAATCCAGTGCACTGAAGCGGAATGCCTTTACCGCAAACTTATCGTAAGCGGTTACAAACACCAGGCTAAAACTGATAACGCCCAGTTTTTCCAACAACTGGAAGCCGTTCATCACGGGCATCTCTATGTCGAGGAAAACGATCTCAGGCTGAAGCGTAATGATCTTTTCATACCCATCTTCACTTTCGGTGCATTCCGCTACCACCTGCACTTGCGGATGGTATAACTTCAATTGTAAAGACAATAATCTTACACAATCCGGTTCGTCATCGATAATGATGGCTTTCATTTATAAAAAAGTTTTATACGGTGATCCTGATCACAACTTTCGTTCCTGCAGCATGGCCATTTTTATCCCGCAGGTCCGATATCTCTACGTCGGCAGCTGCACTATATAACTGATGGATGACCTGCAGCCTGTCTTCAGTCATTTTAAGCCCAAAAGATTTTTGCCTGGTGGCTGATTTACTTTTATATACCGCTGCCATTTCCCTTCCTACCCCATCATCCGTTATTTCCAGTTGCAGCAAATGCCCGGAGGGTTGTGTTACAGCAATACGAATAGTACCTCCCTCTTTTTTATGCATGAGTCCATGCCAGATCGCATTTTCAACGTAAGGCTGAATGAGTAATGGCGGTATTTCTATGTATTGCTGGTCGATGCCGGGCTCCACGTCAAATTCATACCGCACTTTATTTTTAAAACGCATTGCTTCCAGCTCAATGTACAGGCGCAAAGTTTCAAGTTCATTGTGTAAAGTTACCTTTTCCGAACGCGAATTTTCGAGCACAAGCCTTATGAGCTGAGAAAAAATAGTGAGATATCCTGCTGCTGTTTCAGCATCATTTTCAAGTGTATACAGCTTGATGGAATTAAGGCAGTTGAAAATAAAATGCGGATTCATTTGCGCACGCAATGCGGTCATCTCCATTGCAGCGATCCGCTGATCAAAATCTGTTTGAACCTGCTTCAACGTCTGCTCTTCCCTGATGATACGCTGAACTTCCAGCTCTTTGGTACGTGCATCCAGTTTCTCTGCAAGATCTTTAGAATGATATTCCTGCAGGTTATTTTTTTCAACCAGTACCAGTTTGCTCCGGTAAGATAGCGCGAATGCAAAGCAGATCGCTTCAATAGTAAGCCCGAGTAACAGAAATGCCGGTGGAAAAATAAGTATCACCACTATTTCCGGTTTCCTGGACGGAAGCGATGCAAATACTCCCGAAACGGGAATACACCACAATAATAAAAGGCTGAGCAAGCCGGCGAATAAGAACCATTTTACTTTGTCGTTGGTAAGTGTTGTCAACACCAGTAAAACGATGTGCAATAAAATGATGGGAATTACAGAAACAAAATACCCGTAATACGGGGTAAAGAAAAAAGAACCGGTACGGATAGTGACAAACCCTATAAGCATCTGAAGTATAGCCACGCCCATCAATAGCTTTACCAGCAGCCAGCCTTTTCTAAAATGAACATTCAGTTTCAGGATGTTTCCAACAAAAAGGCTATACAGCACCGGTACAAGAAAAAGAAATACCGACAATACAAGATCGTGAAACAGTGATGAAAATAAGCCGAGATAATGCCGGATGTCCATCCAGAATAAGGCGATGACCAGGGAAGAAGTGGTGTAAGCGATGTACCATACAAATGCTTTATCGCGGTACAGATAGTATTGGCACAAGGCATACAAACTGATAAAAAAAAGGCACCCTGCCATTGCTGCCAGCAGCAAAAAAAGATAACGGTCGGTATAAGCTCCTTGTGAAACACCTCTTAAAGAACTAAAATTTGTTTCGAGAAAAATTATCGGCGGCCTCAATTGATTTTGCCGGTCTTCAGTACGCACCCAGAATCGTTGAGTGGAATTCGGCAGGATCTTAAAAGGAAGGTTCCAGCTATCAAAAGCCCGTACACGGGTTTCATAAGCGCCCCCTCTGCCTATTAATTTTACAGAATCGTACAGCGCCGTAAAATAATGTGCTGAAAGGTTCAATCGTAATTGAATGGTATCCGTTGACGAGGCATTACGGATGGTAAATCTCAGCCATTGAATAATGAGCGGCCTGTTGCCAGTCCTTAGCTGTTGCAGATCGTGCGTGAAGGGTACGAATGTTTTTTCTTTGACTTTTATAAAACTTAATGCCGTATCGTCCACCTCTTCATAAAAGAAAGTATGTGAAGCAATGTTCATCCCGGTTTTCCACTGCGGTTGCTGGTGGAACACAATCGTATCCTGTGCAGAGGATCTGCCAAGCAGCATAATGAATGATATGGTTAAAACGAACCTGGTAAGCATAAGCTGGTCATATACTAAAATTAAACCCTTAAAAAGCAACCACCTAATCCATCTGGTGAATGGTAGTTTTTTTGAGGGAACAGCAATGATCCGACAATCGCGGCCATTACTTCACAAATCCTGCTATCCACTCATGATAACTGCTATCCGGCATGATTCATTTTCTGGCAGCTATGCGCTGTGATACTTTTACAAAAAATAAATCATGAAAAAAAATCTTATCATTTTTACAATCTCTCTTTTTTGTGTAATCACGGCCAATATGGCTTCAGCACAGGCTCCGACAGGCAAATATAACAGCACTGACTATCCCGAAGACCGTAAAGCCATTGAAGCGATACGTACCAGGCCAGACTCTCTGCAACATCTGAACGATGATTATATAGCCGTTGGCCCCGAAGGGAAAATATCGTATGGCCTGGCTCAATGGAAAAAAGGGTTTGCGGATAACAAAGCCACTTTTAAATCGGTTACCCCGGTTCCCGGGATGTATATATTACGGATCTATAATGGAGACGCCGCCGTAAGTTTCAATGTGCTGGATGTTGTTTTTACAACGCCAAAAGGAGATATTTCCATCCGGGTGATAAGAACTGAAACTTACATTAAGCAAAACGGTCAATGGTATTTCGTAAGCGGACAGGGAACGAGATCCATGTCGAAAGAAGAATTTGAAGCCACCATAAAAAACTGATCCTTCACAGCTTTAAAAGTAAAAGATCCCGCCAGAGGCGGGATCTTTATTTTTTCTGAGAGTAGACACTTTCAGGAATATTATAAACCTTCGAAGATTTGACTATTCACTATTGACCATTGACTCATTCACCTATTGCGCTAACGATATATTCAACTGCAGCCCCGCCCTCGTATTGGTCGTAGGAGCGCTGGAAGAAATATACGGCTTGATCTTGCTCTGATAGAAATAGAATTTGATATTCACCCTGTTGTTCAGGAAATAATCAACTGTAGGGTTGATCGTGATCTCCTTACTTCCGCCGGTGGCGAAATTATTTTCCTGGTCGAGGCGGCTGTTGGCCGTAACATTATCACGCAGGTGGAAATCGAGGCGGAAGTTGATCTCATTATCGAGTTTAGTTCCACCATCTTTATTCAGCCATTTTGGAAGTTTCAATCCGCCCAGAAGTTTCAATCCTCTTTTGCGGTAGCCAAGTGCAAAGCTGTATTCTGTGCTGCGTTGCTCGCTCAGCTGATAATCGTATAAGCTAAGGCTGAGTGTCCTTGATTTTGCATATTCAAATTTAGCCTGGAACTGGTTGGTCAGCATCATATCAAAACCTGCCAATGGCGCAAAGCTTTCACTGATCGTCACGTTCGGCACAAGGAAGTAAGGAATGAAGGCGTTGGATGCTGTATCGTAGAACGACGGGTATCCAAACCTCGATACGTCCTGGTACAGCAATGCCGAAGTAAATCCGTTCATGCTCAGGTTACCGGTGTAGCCGTGAGAAATGGTGAAGTTGCTGAAGATCTTATCCAGGCCTTTTATTTTCGTCAGGCCATTGTAATCGATCTTCCAGTTTGGCCTTGGTATGATCGCTTTGAATGGATTCGATTTGATGTTGCTGTTTTGCTGTTTGATGAGCGAAACATTTTCAGCATTCTGCCCGGTGTATGCCGCGATGAAAGATGGTATCAATACATCCACGGCATATTTACCATACCCATAATAATATCCGTCAGCACCTTGTCCGCCACCCGCCTGGGAATAAGGATTCTTTTGTCCCAGCCTGCGGGAAAGGATAAGCCTGTTGTCCTGGAAAGTCTTGAACGTTTGCGAAACCCTGTTCGGATCGAATTTGCCAAACAATGTCTTGAATGAAATATACGATACATCAAATCCACCACCGGTATACGGTGTAAGATGCATGAACTTACGGTTGGTGCCTCCGGAAGTATCTACGAAGCGGAAAGTTTCGCTGTAATTTTTGTTGAATGTTTTGCTGATATTAACGGTGATATTCAGGTCACGAACCGGTTCAAGAATGGCGCTGGCAGTCAAACGCTGATCGAAGCTTTGCTGGAACAGCGAGTTGAAGCTGGTATCTCTGGTGATAAGCCCTGCCGCGGCTTTCCTGTTAAGCCAGTTGCTATCGGGTTGTCTGCCCAGTATGAAGTCGAAGCCCGGAGCCATGCTCTTGAAGTTTTGTCCAAAGAACTGCGTGCTGTCTGTGTAACCCGGTAACCTTGTGTTGGCTACTTCAGCGATGGATATGTTCGCCTGCTTAAGACTGGTAAGCAATTTGCCAATAACCCTTCCTGCGCCACCCACATAAGGCATCGCCGTTTTATCCACTATACGCCTGGTGCGCAAAACCCTCCTGCCATCTTTGGTGGTCACACTATCCGTCACTTTCGTCACACGGTTCTTCCATTTTTCCTTATCCTCGATATTCTTCGGCAGATCGAGCTGGCGCAACCATTTTGATTTCTGATACAATCTTGTAAAATCAAGCTGTGCGGTAGCTTCACTTTGCTGGCCATTTTCCAAAATATTACCTAATTCCACTGCAAGGCGGGATGCACCTATCCAGCGGTAGCTGGCCTGGTATTTCAGGTTGATGGTCGTCCAGTCGAGCATCGGGAACTTAGCTGTCGGTAACGTGTAGGCGAAATTAGCCGTCTGGTTGAAGATGGTATTCCTTCCGCCTTTCAACAGGTTTCTCCAAACACTGTCTTTTTTCTCTTTCGTATCCAGCCTTCCTGCCGGTTCATCTATACGCGAATTGTTGGTAGCGCTGTAATCAAAACTCAGCGACCTGGTAAAATTCCACCGAACAATGTAATCCCTCTGGAACACAAAATATTTATCGTACGTCTCAGGTATGCGGTATTTATCCGTACCAACGCTACGCGGACGAATAACCCCGAATTGCCTGCTGATATCAGCCCTGAAGCTCAACTGCGAAGGCACATAGTTGAAATTGAAATCTTTGATCAGGTCAAACCAATGCGTTTTTGCTTTCTTGAACATTTTCATGTTCTTGAACGGCTCCAGGTATTTCGGTTGCGGAGCAAAATTATACCCCAGCGCACCACGATGCCTCGTGACATCATTGTATTCGATCAACGGGTTATGGCTACTTACATTAATATATGAGTAACTCACGTCCACGTTTTCTATATCATAAATTTTCGGCGCTTTACCATTCGTTTTGTTTTTACGGACATTGGTAAAATTCAATGTTTTGGTAGACGTGAAATCGATCGCCGCATTGCGGATGGAATCTTTAGCAGCCTTGGTTTGCGCAGCATTCTTTTTATCCTTCAATTTGATATCGATATCATACGGATCATATTCCGGAGTGCTCACCGCTTGTGAGTAGCTGGCGAATACCGGGATAGACATGCCGGCTTTTTTCGGTAATAATTTACCCAACTCAAGATTTGCCGCCACATCAAACTGGAAGAAATTATCGCGGTAACGTTCGTTCACTCTTTGTTCCAATGTACCAAACCCTGTGGTATGGCCATTGGCTGAAATGGATAAGGTACCAAGGTCTGCAAGGGTAACATCCACTCTTCCCAAGGCCGCATATCCGCCTTTTTCATCAATGGACGAAAGGCGTAATTCATTTACCCATATTTCACCGCAGGCACTCAGCGCTTTGGTATTTTCCACACCGATGAGGATGCCTTTTATCTCTCCGAGATTCGGGCTTCCCATTACAGAATAAGTTTGTCCGTTTGCCTGTAGCTGGCGGTATATCTGTGTAGGAGAAATGCTGGATACATTGCGTTGCTGCTTCAGTTTGGTAAGCACAGTCAGATCCAGGTCCAATGAATTCCGTGGATTCCACAAACTATCATTGTATTGGTCGGAATTAGGATTGAGGCTGGTACCCGCTCCTAATCCAGTTTTGACCAGCGGAATGCGTATTTCATAATAATTGCTCACGAAATCCGTACCCATACGGATCACCGCGGTAAGGTCGTTATCTTCAAATGTATTGATCGGTTTCTGCGATTCTTCCGCATGGATGAACATCGACAATTTTTTGAACTGGCGAAGATCCCTGTTGGCAAAGGTCTGGAAAACACCTTTGGCATCCTTGGTGGCCAGGTTACAGAACTGCAGGCTCATTGCCTGTTCATTCTGCAAAAGGTTTACACCATTATTACTTTGCGTCTGCACCCTTTCAATTTCGGATGGAGTACGGTAAGGCAATGGGGTACGTTTATCATTTTCTTCAATGTTCACCGCACCCACATTCAGCGGAGTAGTGCTGCCGGCGGTATACAGACCTGTAGAATCAATTTTATTCTGGAATTTGCGCCAGATATTTCTTGACAACTGCAGTTCACCAAAACGAAGCACCACGCTGTCTTCAAAATCTGTCATGAACATCCTCACAAAACGGATTGATTTGAAATCCGGGATATTACCGATCTTCCTTTCGTAGTTGGCGATCGGTATCCTGAACTGGTACCAGGTTTCATTACGGCTTGTACCATCTACCAGGCCAACACCTACTACTTTTTTATCTACGATAAAATTCTGCCCGATCTGCATTTCGGCTGCGCCGGAAGGTTTGATATCCACGATGTATTGGAAATATTCTTCCGTTTCACTCATTGTATTATCACGGTTCAGATCTTCCGCATCCGGGTATAAGGTTGCTGCCGCTGAAAACTCTCCGCCATTGTCGATCGGGGAGTTCCCTTGCGGATTGTTGTAATCTTTGTAACGTGTCAGCAAACCATCGGTGGCGCCAAAAGCGGCATCACGGTAGTTGCGGTAGTTATCGCTGGAAGGATCGTTCAATGCGCGCTGGTATGCTGTGCCGCCTACACCGGCAGCCTGCAGGTTGGTGAGGTAAGCCCCACGCCTGTTGGCCTCAGCGGTATCGCTCAATCCATCAAATCCAAGATCCTGGTATAGCCTGTCTTCAGGAATATTACTGAAAGCATTCGTAACCTGTATCGGGTTACGTGCTACCCTTCCCCATATCGTCTGATCTTCAGGAGATGGAGCATTGGGAGTAGCAAGCCCATTTTCATAAAACCTTCTTCCATCCTTCAACACATCTTCGGATACGTTACCAAGGTTGAAATATAATTTACCGCCGGTTGAATTAGCAGCATTGGGGTTCAATGGAGAATTGATGAAAGGATCCTGTGCCCAGAACTCGATGAACTCGATATTGCTGGTTTCAAAATCCGTCTGATCGAGCGCACGCATCAATCCACCCCATCTTGTACGTGGCTGATTAAGTTTGCCTGTTGACGCCACACCGGCACTTACCGGGCCTGGCAGATCATCATAGTTATAAGGGCCTTTATCTGTCGGATAATAAGCAAGGTCAAATGTCACCAGTTGGCTTTCACCAAAACCGGTTGTCCTCTGCGGGAAAATTTCTTTCTGATAAACCTGCCTTGTACGTGGATCGCTCAATAACACCGGATCGGTGATCGGGTTGTTTTGTCCGCGGTATTGCTGCAGGGTCTGTTCGATCTGGTACCAGGCGATCTTTGCACGGTTCTTTCCGTAATTGATGTCATTATTAAGCGCCGCTTCCGGGAACAACAGGTTGCCGCTCCTGTCTGTAGCACCTACCGGAGCCGAAGCCAAAGCCCAACTCACCGAAGGGAAACGCAGATCGATGCCCGATTTGCTTCCTTCAAAATCATCTATATAGATCAAACCCTTGCTACCACGGCCGATCTGCGGCGCATGGCCCGGTTTCAGCATTGCACCTTCTCCATATACATTGATGCTGGAAGGTGTCGTAGTAGAATAAAAAGGTAATTTATCGAGCCATTTGGTGAGCCTTGGCATTTCCTTGCGGTAATTGACATCCAGTCCAAACATGGAGTTGCGGATAGGATCATCATTCAGGTTTACTTTGGTAAAGAACGGACGTTCGCTCAGGCGTACGATCGTACCACCGATCGACAATTGTTCCTTGGCGGTATTCTTTGCCAGATAATCAAATCGCAGTCCGAGGTAAGAACGCTGCTGAATACCGAATGACGCATTGTTCTCAAAATTCACCTGCACCGGCAAACCTGCATTGAGGATGGCCTGGTTGGTTACTTTGATGGTTCCGAGATCGTAGTTGATATCGTAATCCAACCCTTCCTGAAGCGTTCGGCCTCCGGCCGTAACGGTAACAGAACCACGGGGAATGTTATAACCGATACTGATATCGGACGAGCCCGAAGTTTTGGCAGAACCTTTCAGGACAAACCTGTTGAGATTAGGATATTGCTGCGCCACTGCTTTGATGGAATCATACAGTGCATAATATAAAGTATCCTTGATAGTAGGAAGTGCCGGGTTGGTGTACAATCCTGTGGCAAGATCGCGGCCAAACGGTTCAAGCACCGGAAAGATGACCCTGCTATACGGCGAAATCACGGTAAAGTCTTCCACGTAATCGAACACACCATCGGGCTGCGGATCGAGCTGACTGTTCAACCGGTCGAGATTGATCAGTGAGATGATCGGTGTTCCCTGGTTCTGATCACCGAAGGGGAAATATCTTTTTGCGCCAAGGCCTGGTTCCTGGTACAATACATCCAACTTGAAATCCTGCGGAGACAAAACACCGTACCCGATAGAGTACACGTTTTTCATCATCAGATCCCAGATCGGAAGATTGGTACGCTGCGAAGTTGCTTTCAGCAATTTGAGGAATAATATCTTCTGAATACCTGCATTTGAACCTGACGTGGTATCCGGTGGTACGTCCTGCGAGAATTCACCCACCTGGAATACTTTTCCGAGGTAAGTATATTGATAAGCTACCGCCAACACTTCATCAGTCTGTAGCGGCTGGCTCAGCGAAACCGTACCGAGTTGTTTATTATAAGTATACTGTGTACTGTCGAGTTTGCGTGCGAATGTCTTTTCAAAATCCTGCACCGGGCTTAACCCGAGGTTACGGAGATTCTGATAAACTACCGATGGGCTCCTGAAGTTTGGCTGTGCCTTGATCTTTGCCAACAGGTCATTGGTATTGTTGTTCGGTATCGGCGAAGTGGTGAGCACGTTGATCAAAGGCGGCTGCAGGTAAGGCTGTTGCTCACCAAGATCCATCAGGCCGACCACGTCCCTGGTCTCAGTAGTGGTACCGATACGGTTGGTCACCCATACTTCCATACGAAGTACCTGTACCGGCGCAGTGATGGCCGGCAGTTTGCTCATGATCTGGTTGTAATTATTGCGGAAATATTGCGCCGCTAAAAAGTGCCTGTTCTCTTCATATTCGTCTGCCTTGATCTCAAAATTCTGAGAAGCGGCACCACCCTGCAGGTTCACATTCTGCCGTTGCGATTTCTGGTTGGCCAATACACCGGTGACGAATAATTTACCGAACTGCAATTGGGTTTTGATCCCAAACAATTGCTGTGCACCCGGAATAAGCGTACCACGGCTCGGGAAACTGATATTACCAGCTTCAAAACGTTTGAGTATCTCATCGTCTTTACCCGTGTAATCCAGCTTCAGCTGGTTTTCCAGGTCGAAGTTGGCGAGGGTGTTATAGTTGATCGGGAATTTGAGTTTATCGCCGATGTTGGCGTTCACATTCACCTGGGCATTCATGTTGAAATCGAGGCCACCGTTCTTTCTTGCCCGTTCGGGCAATGTGGGGTTATCGGTTTTTTGTCCCTGGTAACCTGCGGTGATATTGACATTTCCCTGCGGGCTGATCTCGATCTTGCCATTACCAAAAAGCCGGTTGAAGAGGTTATCCGTCAGTGACAATTTTGGTTTTACGAGTTTGCCGCGGTTGAGCAGGCTGGTGGTATTGGCTCTTTTTTGAAAATATGCGATTTCGGCCTGGCGGTTACGCATCTGCCAGTATTCGTCGAAAGTGTAAGTAGTGGGGACACGGTAATATTTCGACCCTACTTTTTCGTAGATCGTATACCTGCGGGTGATGGCATCGTATACCACCGAATCGGTAATGTTGGAAGGATCTTTAAGATCGTATGTACGGGATGAATTTCCTCCTGCCACATAATCGGATCGCCTGTCCTTGATGGGATATTTCAGGCTGTCGTATCCTGCTGGCGGTGGTGTGTCTCTTACAGGAACCTGTTGATCCAACGGCGGTTGAAGGGCATCGTTGGCATTGATCATTGATAGCAACAGAGGTATACTGCAACAGGCGACTATTGAAAGAATCGTTTTTCTAATAAGCAACATCCGGTAAATTAATTAACGTAGCAGTGGAATCAAATGACTTTTAATGCTTTTTTTATCAAATCTTCTAAATGTAAGATACCAGGTTCAGCACGGATTATTTTTTGGATCGATTGCTCCGCCTGATTGCGGGAAATACCCAGGGCAGTCAGAGCAGTTAACGCATCCTGTTCCAATCTATTGCCCGCGGGCACAATAATGTCGGTTCCGGATGTTTGTTTATTTACCTTGTCTTTTAATTCCAATACCAGTCTTTCGGCAGTTTTCTTTCCTATCCCTTTCACCCCTTCCAGCAGGCGCACATTTCCCTGAACGATGGCGTGCCCTACTTCTTCAGACCTCAACGAGGACAACATCATACGTGCAGTAGCTGCACCCACCCCGGAAACGCTGATCAATAACACGAACATTTCCTTTTCCTGGCGTTCGAAAAACCCATACAATGTATGTGCATCTTCCTTTACCTGAAGGTACGTGTAAAGCCTTCCCCCGGTGAGCGCCTGTATGGCAGAATAGGTGGTGAGACTTATATTTACTTCATATCCAACACCGTTTACATCTACATGTACCTGCGCCGGACTTTTATAAGTAAATTTCCCCTCCAAATAAGCATACATAATTTCCTAATCTGTCAAGTAGCGAAAATAAGGATATTTTATTAGAGGAGGGCTTATGTGGGGATATTTGTTTTGGGGAAGGGTTATGGGTGGCGGGTGGCGGGTTTTTGGAGCGTGTGCGATTTTTCAACCGCGGAGAACATGAGTCGCCAAAGTTCACGCAGAGAAAGTAACAGAAATAATCTCTGCGTAAACTCTGCTATCTCCGGCTCTCTGCGGTTGAAAAATCGCTTTGATCTTTGCATGGATCTCCGACAACATCAACAACCCGTAACCCGTAACCCGCAACTTTCAACTCCTCCCCAATTCCCACTCGAACCATTTTTCCATTAATTTTGCCGAAATTTACTCACCAGACAAATCATCAAACAATACGAATCAATGGGAAAAATTACTGCCGCCATCACTTCTGTAGGAGGTTATGTGCCGGAATACAGGCTTACCAACAAGGAACTGGAAACTATCATAGAAACCACCGATGAATGGATCAGGACACGTACCGGGATTGAGGAAAGAAGGATCTTGAAAGGGGAAGGGCTCGGCAGCAGCGATATGGGAGTAGAAGCGGTAAAAGAAATATTAAAAAAGAAAAATATATCCCCGGATGAGATCGACTGCGTTATCTGCGCTACCGTTACACCGGATATGGTTTTCCCGGCAACGGCCAACCTCATCGCCGATAAAGCGGGGATCAACAACGCATTCAGCTACGATATGAGCGCAGCCTGCTCGGGCTTCCTCTTTGCGCTTACCACTGGTGCCGCTTATATTGAAAGCGGACGGTTTAAAAAAGTGATCGTGGTTGGGGTGGATAAAATGAGCAGCATCATCGATTACAGCGACCGCACCACCTGCATCATCTTTGGTGATGGCGCCGGAGCAGTCCTGCTCGAACCAAGCGAAGACGGCGATGGCATACTCGACAGCATCCTGCGCAGCGACGGAAGCGGCGCCAAACACCTGCACATGAAAGCCGGGGGATCCGTAAAACCGGCCACTGTGGAAACCGTTTTGGCAAAAGAACATTATGTATACCAGGAAGGCCAGGCTGTTTTCAAGTTTGCGGTAAAAGGTATGGCGGATGTCAGCTATGAACTGCTGCAGCGCAATAACCTCACTGCCGATGATATCGCATGGCTGGTACCGCACCAGGCAAACCTGCGCATCATTGATGCTACGGCTAACCGCATGGATCTGCCTAAAGAAAAAGTAATGATCAACATCCAGAAATACGGTAATACTACTGCCGGCACTTTGCCGCTTTGCCTGTGGGATTGGGAAAAACAACTGAAAAAAGGGGATAATATCATCCTGGCTTCGTTTGGCGGAGGGTTTACATGGGGCGCAACGTGGGTGAAATGGGCGTATAATTCATAATTAATAATGAATAATTAATAATTCCTTCGGATTGTAGAATATTAAGGAACTGATATCCGTTTGACTTGAAAGAATTATTAATTATTAACTATTAATTATTCATTCAAGACATCTCTGATGAAAAAATATCTGCCAATACTGTCTATTTTGCTACTTGGGATAAGTATGCAGGGTAATGCCCAATACTCCCGCTACATCATTCGCCTGAAAGACAAAGGCATTCACCCTTATTCATTGGCCAACCCGATAGATTACCTTTCTCAAAAAGCGGTGGAAAGGCGCACGAGGTATAATATTCCGATCGACAGTTCGGATATTCCTGTCAACAAAAGATACATCGACAGCATCCGCCTGGCGGGAAATGTGACGATACTCAATACTTCCAAATGGCTGAACCAGGTCGCTATCCGCACTACCGATGCAGCGGCTTTGGCAAAGATCAATTCATTTCCTTTTGTGATCGCGGCATCGCCGATAGGTTCTTTCGCCGGGGAAGCGGTAGTTCCGGTAAATAAAAAACTGGAGGCGGATTTTACCCAGGGAAATACCCCTCCTTCTTCCGGCAACGAAAATTTTATCCAAAGCATCATCGATTATGGTAAAAGCAATGGGCAGGTAAAAATTCACCAGGGCAGCTTTTTGCACGATCATGGGTTCAGGGGCGAAGGCATGCAGCTTGCTATGATGGATGCAGGATTTTTTAATTACCTCAGTCTGCCAACTTTCGACAGCGTACGCATGAACAACCAGATCTTAGGCACCTGGGATTTTGTGGCCAATGAAGCCAGCGTGAATGAAGATTATGATCATGGCATGAAATGCCTGAGCACCATTGCCGCGAATATTCCGGGAGTGTTGGTTGGTACTGCGCCCAAGACATCGTTTTACCTTTATCGTACCGAAGATGTTTCGAGCGAATATCCGGTTGAAGAACAAAACTGGGTAGCCGCTATGGAAAGGGCCGACAGCCTGGGCGTGCCGGTAGCTTCTACCTCACTCGGATATAATCTTTTCGACAATCCGGCATTGAATTATACCTACGCCGATATGAATGGCAATACTTCCATCAGCGCAAGAGGTGCGGATATGGCAGCCCGCAAAGGCATGCTGGTAGTGGTTTCTGCCGGCAACAGCGGCAACGATCCCAGCTGGAATCAGCTTCTTACACCTTCGGATGCCGACAGTGTGTTGAGTGTTGGTGCCGTTGATACACTGGGTAATGTCGCCAGCTTCAGTGCTTACGGGCCAAGCAGCGACGGGCAGATCAAACCTTCGGTAGCAGCAGTCGGTTCGCCGGCTTATGTAGCCAATTCATTTAGCGGATTGCCGGAGATCGGCTTCGGTACTTCTTATGCCTGCCCTAATATGGCCGGACTGCTTACCTGTCTCTGGCAGGCTTTCCCGGAAGTGAACAACATGACGATCATTGATGTAACGCAGAAGTCGGCAACAAGAGCCGCTAACCCTGATAACCGCATGGGATACGGTATACCGGATATGAAAAAAGCATTCGTATCACTCATCAAAAAATTATACACCCAAAATATTTCCCTTAATAATTGCAAAGCCGGCGTAGCTTTTTCTGTAAAGACCGGCGCGGATATGATCGTAGAACTGGAAAGAAAATCAGTCAACCAGAATACCTACAGCAGCATCAAGACTTTTAATGGCGAAGGCGCTTTTGCCCAACAGAATTACAGCTATGCGGATGACCTTTCTTTTTCAGATTATGGTGGTGTGAAGTATAGGGTAAAAATGACGATCGGCGCCGATACCACTTTCTATCTCGACTCGATGACGGTGAATTATATCCAGAATTGTCTGCCTACCGCCAACAACATCACGATGGGGCCAAACCCGGTAGCGAATGATCTTTTCATCAATATTGAAAGAACTACTGCCGCTAAAATGGACATTGTGGTAACCAATGCCCTGGGCCAGAAAGTATTCACTAAAAGTTTTCAGCAGCCCGCAGGATATAATGTGCAGGCTGTGCCAATGGCTGCATTAAGCCGGGGTGCTTATTTTGTCACCATATTTATTGATGGTAAACGGGAGCTCGTGAAGCAGGTATTACGGTAGATTTTTATTTCACGGATCAGGGTAATCACATTATCAAACGAATTTTAAATCCTGTAGGAACGTGCCTTTGGCGCGTTCTCAATGAACGCGCCAAAGGCACGTTCCTACAAACGAATAAATACCGCCGCAAACATCGTATCCGCCTGCATTAGATAACCTTTGTAATATTTCGCCTCCAGCAATCTTATCCCTTTCTGCAGCTGCAGGAATTCCACTACCTGTTCATTTTCTTTTGCAAACACCGAACAGGTGATGTAAAAAAACAATCCTCCCGGTTGCAGATGCCGCATTGCTTCTTCAGCGATCTTTTGTTGCTTCCGCACATATTCATCAATCGTTTTTTCTTTGAAAAAAAATAACTGTTCCGGTGTACGACCCCAGGTACCACTGCCGGTGCAGGGGGCATCGCATATGATGATGGGAAAATTTTCGGGTAGTTCTTCGGTATTTTTTTGTGTGAGATCGGCCACGAAAGAACGGTAAATATCCACCCTCGCCTGCTGCAATCTTTTTTCGCAATTGTGCAGGATCGATTTTCGTATATCCGAAACCGTTAGCTGAACTTTTCCGTTCAGTTTATCATTCAGGAGGATCGATTTTCCGCCGCTGGCGGCACAACAATCCCAGGCAGGTATTTTTTTTCCCGGAGGAAGATCAGGACGATTTTCATCTAAATGATCGAGTACATGTTGTGAACTAAGATCCTGTATCACCGCATCCCTGTTGATACTGATGACCTCTTCGAGTGAGGTAGCATTCTTCAGCGACAAAGAATTTGTTCCGGTTTCCTCAAATAATATACCGGCATCTTTCAGTTTATCCTTCACCAATTGTTCGCGACTTGGCCGCAGGCGAAGGAATAATTTTGGCTGTTGCAGAAATGAAAGAGAAAAAGATCGCTGATCGAGTTCCTGCGAAAGCTGATCATGAAAGGGAAATAATTTTTGTTCGTCAATTTGTATCAGCGCGATCTTTTCTTTTACAGACAAGCCGATCTTTTCATTCAACTCAGGATAAAAGAAAGCGAGCAATTCATTGGGTGTTTGTTCGCATAAAAAAACAGGCAGGATGAACTGATCATCTTTAGATTTTTCGATTAATGCAGTTGCCGTTCTGAAATAGTTGTAACACAATGATGCAATGGCTTTACGGTCTTTGGAACCATACTTTTTATTGGCAGCAAAATATTTGCGGATGAAATGCACAAAGGGTTCTTCGCCTTTATACGCATCGGTGATCTTTTGTGCGGAAGATATGTGGGAGTGGTATTTACTCATTTTTTTATTACACGAATTTCATTTATTTAAACACTAAAAAAATAAACCCGCTTACAGCGGGTTTAAATAATTAGTGAAATTTATATTTCAATTTTTTATTTTATAAAACAGTTTATCTCCGCTAATTCGTGCAATTCGCTTTAATTCGTGTAATAAAATTATAGTTCCAATAACGTACTCACCGGATCTTTTCCAAACAACAGCAATGCAGGGTTTTCCAGCAGGTTCTTCACCGTTACCAGGAAACCAACCGATTCCCTGCCATCAATGATCCTGTGATCGTAACTCAATGCCACATACATCATCGGTTTGATCACCACTTGCCCATTTACCGCCATAGGACGCTCCACAATGTTGTGCATTCCAAGGATCGCACTTTGCGGAATATTGATGATCGGTGTGCTCATCATACTTCCGAAAATACCACCATTGGTGATGGTGAACGTACCGCCGGTCATTTCTTCGATGGTGAGTTTGTTATTTTTTGCTTTGGTCGCCAAGTCAACCACAGCATTTTCTATCCCTGCCATGCTCAGGCTTTCCGCGTTGCGGATCACCGGCACTACCAGGCCTTTTGGCGCACTCACCGCAATGGATACATCACAGTAATCGTGGTAGATGATATTTTCTCCATCGATGTAAGCATTCACCGAAGGGAATTGCTGCAGCGCATAACAACATGCTTTGGTGAAAAAACTCATGAAGCCAAGGTTTACGCCATGCACTTCCTTGAATTTATCCTTGTGTTTTTTCCTGATCTCCATGATCGGCCCCATATCCACTTCATTGAATGTAGTGAGCATGGCGGTAGTATTTTTCGCTTCCACCAACCTGCGGCTGATGGTTTTGCGGAGATTGCTCATTTTTTCCGGCCTGTCGTTGCGACTGAACAATTCAGTCCCCGGTTTGCGGCCAGGGTTGTTGAGCAATTCGAGCACATCCTGCTTTACTATTTTTCCATTGCTTCCTGTGGGGGTAATGTTTTTGCTGTCCACCTTTTTATCGGCTATGATGGCGGCAGCTACCGGGGTAGCTTTTACATCCGTTGCCGGAGCGGCTTTAGCCGCTATTTTAGGAGCTTCTTCCTTAGGCGCTTCGGGGGCTTTTTCGGCTGTGGGAGCTGCTGATGCAGGCTTTTCTGCTTCGGTATCGATCGTGCAAACGAGGTCGCCGATCGCGAGGGTATCGTTTTCTTTTGCCACCTGATGTACGGCGCCGGCCTGTTCGGCATTTATTTCAAAAGTGGCTTTTTCGCTTTCAAGTTCCGCAATCACTTCGTCGCGGTCGGCCCATTCGCCTTCCTTTTTCAACCATTTTACCAGTGTTACTTCGCTAATGCTTTCTCCTACGGTAGGAACTTTTATTTCTATAGCCATTAAAAGTATATTTTTTGTACGTGCAAATTTCGGATAAAAAAGGGATTATCAGGCTAGTAATTTAAAAAATCACGAGAATTAGGGCTGACATCTCATCAGATGGTAACTCCGTATATACCAGTTACAATACTTTAATAAAAAATATACCCCATATGTGGTATATCTGATTGACATTTAGTTGCTATTTTTACGCCTCAGGACATTTTACCGAAATCCCCTTATACTAACCGAAAAGCACCGTTGGATAGATGAAGGTTCTCAACAGACCTGACAATCGTTAACTTTATGCTTACAAGACAATAAACTGATATGCGTTATAAAAATCTACTCCCTTTACTACTGCTGGCGTCTGGTGCAGCTTTACAAAGCCAGGCACAATTGTACAACAATGGCGCTTCCATTAAAATTCAGCCCGGCGCCGTGATATTCGTTTCAGGCGATGTGCAGAATAATTCCGGCGGAACTATCAGCAACGACGGAAAGCTGGAAGTACAGGGCAATTTCATCAACAGCGCTACCTACAGTTCAGCAGGCGCAGAAGATTCCCTGATCCTTTCCGGGGCAGGAAATGTATTGCTCAACGGAGGCGCCTCCACCATCAACTATCTTACTATCAATAAGGCCAGTAATGCCAATACTGTTACCCTGTCGGGTACAACTTTATTGGGTAAAAAGCTGGATTATACTTCAGGGAGCCTTTCAACCGATCCTATCAATAACCCCACCTACCTGTTTTCCGCACCGGTTTCGGCCGTGTTCAACTACACCGCAGGCCGTGAGATCACCGGAAGGGTAAGAAGGACATCGTGGACCAATGGCAGCACAGCGGTTTTCAACCAGACCAATATGCTGGTAGCCACCAATTCCGGTACGGCGCCAACTGATTTTACGGTAACGATGATACCAAATGGCGATCCGACCCAGGCTGAGAGGGAAGTAAAAAGAAAATTCGCCTTTGCGCAAACAGGCGGCAGCGGGTTTAATACCGATGTCCGTTTTGCTTACCAGGATGCGGAACTGAATACCAATCTTGAACCAACACTGGTTCCATGGCAACTGACAGGTGGCGAATGGAATGCCAGGGCAGTTAACCTTAGGGACGCGACTGCCAATTATGTAGCAACTACTACCATCGCGGCGGCAGATCTTGGCAATGAGTGGAAACTGGCTGATGCCAGCTATTCTTTCAACACGACCGTATATCTGAAAGGGGCATGGAATAATCCGACCGGACTGATGCGCACTTTACTCAACAGCAACGGGCTTTTGCCATTAACACAACCTTTCAGCGCTGCGTTGTATCCCGGAGGATCGGAATCGGTGGCAAGTATCCCAAATGCCAATATTGTGGATTGGGTGCTGATAGAATTGAGGAAGCCGACTACAGGTGCAGCGCAGGATGCTGTCGCCGGAACTTTTACCGGAAGGAAAGCGGCATTCCTGCTGAACAATGGGACTATAGTAGACCTCGATGGGGTAACGCCTGTAAAATTTAATATCAATAAACAAGGCCCGGGCAATTATATAGTAATAAGGCACAGGAACCATCTCGGCATAATGAGCAATGCCGTCGCTACCAATGCAGCAGGTACTTTCAGCAATGATTTTTCACTTGAAGCGAATGTATATGCAAAGCCTTCGGCTACTTCGGCTCCGGTTTCGTTACTATCTGCCTCCGCACCGGGTAATACCAAATACGGCATGTGGCCCGGCGATATCAATGCCAACGGCAGCGTGACAGCAAGTGATATCACACCTATCAATACAGCGATCGCGGGGCCTTCTTCAGGAAATACCAACGTATATAATGTAAGGGATGCCAATATGGACAGGAACGTGACCAGCGCGGATGTGAGTGTTACCAATAGCTCTATTTCTGGTTTTGCGTCTACCAGCGCTTCCAAAACAGGTAATATCAACCAACCATTGCCTAACACCAATAAACAAGTTACATCACATATACCCGGAGAAGCTCAATAAGACAGTATCCAATAAAAGAAAAAAAATGAAAAGAATTCTATTTTTAATTGCCTTTGCATTCACGAGCCAGTGCCTTATTGCGCAAGACGTATCAATGAGGGTCACACAGGTGAATTATACAAGTGCCGATCCGGATGGCGGAGGCCCTGCGACCGGCCAGGTAACTTTCCAGTTCGAACTGATAGCTTCCAGTGCGATCCTTGCAGATGGTTTTGGTTTTAGCATGGCTTACCAGACATCGCAGTTGATGGCAACCCCTACCAACACTACCGTTCCGGTAGGCCCATTGGCTACCGCTGTGGCCTGGACACAACAGGTGGACAACCGCGTAGGTAACCCTATCCTGCCTGCAGGTGCTACTTATGGCGGACAAACATTTAACCAAAGGATGATTATTACTTTTAACCAGAACTCAGGTATCCCTAATTGCCCGGTGCCAACCACGTGGACACCATTTGCCCAGATCACTTACTGGACACTCGGTAACAGTTATCCGCAGGGAGGTTATATAGTTGCCGAACCCGGAACGATCGTAGCTCAGAATGAGGTTTCTTCAGATGGTGGATTGAGTACCTATCCTACATTATCTCCAAACCTGAATACTCCTGCTCCTCTTGGATTGAACGTTACGCCGGTAACTTTCTCCAAATATAATGTAAGATGTTCCGACAGGGGTACTACCCTTACCTGGAGCACTTCGGCTGAAAACAATACCAGTTATTTTGAAGTGGAAAAAAGTGCTAATGGCTCTGGTAACGACTGGAGAACTATCGGCAAAACGTCCGCCGCGGGCAACAGTTCTGTGAATAGAAATTACCAATACCTCGACCTGGAAGCAGGTACAGCAGCATATCGTATCAAACAGGTAGATATCAACGGACGCACTACTTACACAGATATCAAACGCAGCAGCTGCGAAGCGAAATCACTTGATGTGGTATTGTACCCGGTTCCTGCAAAAGACAGGCTGACGGTTGCTATCAGGGCTTCCCGTGCAGCACGTGTAAATCTTAATGTGATCGATGCTACCGGAAGGATCGTACTCAGGCAGTCGAATACCACCATCAATGCAGGCAACAACAATATCCTGCTGGATGTACACAACCTGCCTGCAGGTGATTACATACTTGTAAGCAGCGACCCATCAGTTTATATCAATCAGAAATTTGTTATAGCCAGGTAATAACCGGCTCAAGATTCTCTTCTTCATACTTATAAGGCTCCGCTCATTTGGGCGGGGCTTTTTTGTGAACCACCAGGGCGCAAAGACACAGAGGTACACGAAGAATTTACCTGCGGTAAATAAATGGAACGCTGATTTTTAGGATGGTTAAGATTCAAAAAGATTTATGTCAATGATACAGCGTCCATTCATTTCGCCAGCGGCGATATATTCTTCGTGAACCTCTGTGTCTTTGAGCCTTTGTGGTTAAAACAAAAAATTGCCGCGTAAGCGGCAATCAAAAGAAAAAATAAACGTCTATGAAAAAAAATTACGCCCCAAGGTAACTACGGAGCAAATTGCATTTTGAAGTAGTCCTTAATTTGGTGATGGCTTTATCCTTTATCTGCCTTACCCTTTCACGTGTCAGCGAAAAACGTTCTCCTATATCTTCCAGGCTAAGTGGATGATCGATACCGAGACCAAAGAAATAACAGATCACCTCTTTCTGCCTTTCGGTGAGGGTGCTGAGTGAGCGCTCTATCTCCGTATTTAAAGATACACGTACTGCCAGGTCGTTGTCGGTACTCGCCGCATTGTGGTTGATGAGTACATCTGCCAGCGTGCTGGTATCGTCACCATCACCCATCGGCTGATCCATGCTTACGTGGCGTGCCGCTACGCTCATGGTAGCCGTTACTTCTTCCACATCTATATCCAGGAAAGTCGCCAATTCGTCGGCGGTAGGTTCCCTTTCAAATTCCTGTTCGAGTTGAGAATATGCTTTGCTGATGCGGTTGGTCAGGCCCACTTTATTCAGCGGCAGGCGTACAATTCTTGATTGCTCGGCCAATGCCTGCAAAATGCTCTGCCTGATCCACCATACGGCGTAAGATATAAATTTAAACCCCCTGGTTTCATCAAAACGTTGTGCTGCTTTTATAAGTCCGAGGTTGCCTTCATTGATAAGATCCGGTAAGGTCAACCCCTGGTTCTGATATTGTTTGGCTACAGATACCACAAAACGAAGATTAGCTTTGGTAAGTTTATCGAGCGCTGCCTGGTCGCCTTTTTTGATAAGTAATGCGAGCTTCACTTCTTCTTCCGGAGAAATGAGTTCTACCTTCCCGATCTCCTGTAAGTATTTTTCAAGACTCTGGCTTTCACGGTTGGTAATAGATTTCGTTATTTTCAGCTGACGCATACTCATAAGCAGGCAATTTTAGTTGTAGTAAAGGTTTGTATCATTAACATTTTTATAAGATATTAGATACTAACGTAATTTAATCCTTTTATTATATGTTTCCCAAAAATATTTTTTTGTAAACCCGTCTTTTGAAAGCCTTGCCTGTACTTAAAAGCAGCCTATTTTTGAATTGTTTCAAAATAAGCCGCTAAAAATTTTGTCAGGTTAATAATTTTTCTATAATTGCACTGTTCAATTGAACAATTAAAAAATAAGAATGAGTAAAAAAGTTTTATACACACTGGAATACCCGGTACGTTGTTCTCCAGGGATTTTATTTGAATTTTTAAGTCAGCCGTCGGGTTTACAGGAATGGTTTGCGGATCATGTAGACGAACGCGACGGGGTTTTCACTTTTGGATGGAATGGTACGGAAGAGACTGCGAATATGGTAGAACAGGAAGAAGATAAATTCATCCGCTTTCAATGGTCGCATGCACCCAAAGGCGAGTATTTTGAATTTGCGATCGACCGCTCAGAAGTGACCAATCAGACGATCCTTATCATCAAGGATTTTGCAGAAAAGAAAGATATAAAGGATCAGAGCCAGTTGTGGGAGTATCAGGTGAAAGACCTGTTTCACCGGTTGGGAAGTTAGAATAAGGAATAAGAAATATAAAATAATAAAGTGGGGTTTGCGCGCTTTGAAGTTTGTTTTTTGATGAACTTCAAAGCGTATGAACCCCACTTTTGTATTTCTTATTTTGTATTTCTTATTTTGTATTTCTTATTTTGTATTTCTTATTTTGTATTTCTTATTTTGTATTTCTTTCGTCTTATTTCACGAAAGCATTTTCACAAAGCGTGCAGCCGCCTCTTTCAGCAACTGCTGCATATCGTTCCACTGCCGCAGTTCATATTTTATCGCCAGCTTTATAAAAGGAAGATCGTTCAATTCATTTACATCAAATGCAGATGCAGGAATATAATTTCCTTCTTCAAAATGATGATCCCATTCGTTTTTGCCGATGCATACGTAGATACCCGATGGGGCATCTCGCAGGCTATTCATGACCGGCTGCGCATAAGTCTGCTGGTAATGCCCTTTCAACAGCAGCGTACAGCTGAAAAAATTGCCCCACCAGAACATGGTGCGGATGGCAAAAATATCGTCCCGGCCAAATACCGAGGGATAATCCAGCATCACGTACGGCAGTTGCAGGTAATTTTCCCCCTTGGATATTTTTGGAAAAGAGCCGGTAACTTCTGCTCCAAACAGGTCGATGTTCGCTGAAAAGGCAGTCCGGACAGCAGTTGCCTGCATCCCGAACAGTTCATATACTTTTTCGGTAATGCGCAGTTTCGTTAAAATCCATTCCTTATCACAGACTTTATCGAGTTCCGCATCAGAAAGTGTTATTTTTGCTGCATCATCCATATGTTGCCAAAAGTAGCATAAGAAAAATGAGTACGAGAGCAAATGATCAAGAAATTAGATAAACTGATTATTAAATCTTTTTTGGGGCCTTTCATCATTACCTTTTTCATCGCGGTATTTGTATTGATGATGCAGATACTCTGGAAATATATCGATGACCTGATCGGTAAAGGGCTGGACCTTCTCACCATCGGGCAATTTCTCTGGTACGCCAGCGCTTCCCTGCTTACACTTGCCATGCCCATCGCCATCCTCATTTCTTCCATCATGACCTTTGGTAATCTTGGTGAAAGTTTTGAACTGGTCGCCATCAAATCAGCCGGTATTTCTCTTCTTCGTTTCATGCGGCCACTGATGTGGATCGCGATCCTTCTTTGCAGCATCACTTTTCTTTTTGCCAATTACGTGATCCCTTATTCGCAATTGAAGTTTGCAACATTGTACCATGATATCTTTTACAAGAAGCCGGCCTTCGATCTTAAAGAAGGGGTATTTTTTACCCATATACCTGGCTACGCTATCAAAGTGGGCAAAAAAGATCCGGATGGAAAAACCATTCACAATGTATTGATCTACGAAAACCCTAATACCAATACGGTGCAGGATAACAGTATCGCTGCTGAATCTGGTGTGATGAAAATTTCCGACAACAAAAAATTTCTTGAGTTCAACCTGAAGAATGGTTACCGTTATGAAGAAAGAGGGAATGTATATGATACCAGTACGGATTTCATCCGCGTTAGTTTTAAAGAATTTAAAAAGCTGTTTGACCTGAGTGTCCTGCAAGGCACAGTGACCCCCGACAGTGTTTTTAAGAACGATATAAAAATGCTGAGTGCAAGACAGTTGAATAAAAGTATCGATTCGCTCAACAGGCTTACGGATACGCTGCTGAAAAACATGACGGTGATGCTGAACGGCAACCTGCATTATACCAATGTGAGCGACAGTATCTGGAAAGCTGCCCCTGCTGTAAAGGCATACACCAAGCTCATTCCCGACTCAGCCGAACGCCTGGTAAAAGATAAAGCCATTGGTGTGTTGGAAATGATGAAAAGCACCACCCAGTATTCCGGTACGGAAATATCGGCGCGGCAAAAAAGCGTCCGCTTCGGCCGCATCGAATGGCACCGCAAATTTTCTTTGTCGCTGGCCTGCCTGATCCTGTTCTTCATTGGCGCACCACTCGGCTCCATCATCCGCAAAGGGGGATTGGGTATGCCGCTGATCGTGGCCATCATCTTTTTCCTCATCTTTCACCTGCTGAATATGTTTGGAGAAAAATTCGTGAAAGAAGGCATCATGTCCCCCGCAATTGGCATGTGGTTGGCTATAATCGTACTTGCCCCGATAGGTGTGTTCCTGACATATAAAGCCATGCACGATTCCCAACTGTTCAACAAAGAGCTTTACAACAGGGCATTTAAACGGGTGAAAGGATTTTTTACCAGGAAGAAGGCCTCCCCTTCTTCTATTTAAAACATTTTTTATGAGCAACATCAACAGAAGAAATTTTATCGGCAGCACCGCTAAAGGCACGATCGCATTGACCGTTGGTGCCATCGGTATCAGCAGCTTTCTCGAATCCTGCAGCGGCAGTAAAAAAGCAGCCGCGCCTCCGGCATATTCTACGGGCTTCGATCAGCAGCCTTTGCCTTACGCTTATAATGCATTGGAAAATGTGATTGACGCGATGACCATGGAAATTCATTACAGCAAACATGCGGCGGCTTACAGCAAAGCGCTGAAAGAAGCGGTGCAGGCGGAAGCTGTGGCGGCTGGTACAAATGTTGAGACGATCCTTTCGAATATATCAAAATACACCGCCAAGATGCGCAACAATGCCGGCGGCCATTATAACCACGAAATGTTCTGGCAAAGCATGCGTCCAAAAACCAACGACAACAAACCGTCAGGCGCATTACTGGCCGCGATAGAAAGATCATTTTCTTCTTTTGCTGCTTTCAAAACAAAATTCAATGCGGCGGCAACGGGCAGATTCGGCAGCGGATGGGCATGGTTATATATCGATGCCTCAGATAAATCATTGAAGATAGGCAGCACACCCAACCAGGATAATCCGTTGATGAATGTGAGCGATATCAAAGGTTTCCCACTTCTGGGGCTGGATGTGTGGGAACATGCCTATTATCTCAAATACCAGAACAAACGCGCCGATTATGCCGACAACTGGTGGAATGTGGTGAACTGGGCGTACGTTGAAAAAAGGTTCAGTGCCGCGTAGGAACGTGCCTTCGGCGCATTCTTGTCAATAGTGAATAGTCATAGTGAAACCTTCGAAGTTTCTTTAGTATTACAATTTTACAAATACTGCATTTCATTCGTGAAACCTGTCTGCCGGGCAGGTTTCACGAAAATTCGCGTAATTCGTGTTTATGCGATCTAAACTCTCCTGGATAATAATCATATTGGGCACACTGGTGATGGTGGTAGTGATGTCCATCACCGGCAAGCCATTGAAAACTCCCGAAACTCCTTCGGGTATCATTGCGCTGGAACTGGCCGGAACGTCCAACAAGGTAAATGATATACTAAATGCGTGGCGATTACCCCGTATGTTTACGTTGAATCCGGATGGCACTTCTCATAACATCGGCGGTCAGCCGCTTACGGACAGGATTGCGGTTGCTAAACAAAACACCTACTACGATTTTATTTTCATTCTTTTCTACACAGCTTTATTCTACATGCTATGCAAAGCGACTGTGCGCTGGTTAAATATTCATGGCCATACAACATTCTTAGGCACTTTCCTCAGCATGGCAGTGATCGTTTCTGCTTTCCTGGACGTTATAGAAAATACAGGCATGTTAATAAGCCTTTCAGGAAATATTTCTGATGCCACTGCAGCCATCACTTTCATGGCTTCCATCATCAAATGGTCTATCGTTGCGATCACGATTTTATACCTTGTGGCATTTGGAATTTATTTTGGGATTTTTGCCAAACGTAAATGAATCGTAAATCCCCGGCAAAAAAAACGCGCCACAGGCACGTTCCGACATTCGTAATTCTTAATTCGTAATTGATTAAATTGACTCAGCCTTTGCAAAGTAAGATCCCAAAAATAACCCGGGAAGAAACTCTACAAAGGCTGATGAATTGACAAGCAATCGTGCAACGAATTTACAGAAATGAGGGTGAATTCTGCAAAGAGATTTGGTAAAATTTTGCCAACAAACCCATATCATTTTTTTGCATATTTCAGGGTATGAAACATTAGAAAGAAATTAGAAAAATAACCTGAAGATCATCCAGCGAGGCCTTTCAGTTTTTCATGATCCTGTCTGCTGCACGGGGCCATATACGGTGAATGATCTTAAGGAGCTTTGCCTTACCGATGTAACTTTCAAACCTGTCGGCGCGGAAGTCCCGAAGAAATTCGTCCACAAGCCTCCCGGGAGATATTTTACCTTTTCCCCTGCCTGCCGTCATGGGAGTATCTATTAATGAAGGTATGATTTCAAAAACCTTTATGCCGCATGATACCAGTTGGTAGCGAAGTGATTTTGAAAAACTGTGCATCCCGGCTTTGGTAGCGCAATAAACAGGTGCAGATGCTTTCGGGGCAATGAAAAGGCCGCTGCTTACATTTACGACTGCACTGTTAGGGTTCTTTTGCAGGAGGGGCAGCAGCAAACCGGTAAGCTTAATCGGGGCAGCCAGGTTCGCCGAAATTTCGTAATCGGTTTTCCCTGTGATATCCGGTTCACCGGCAAGTTCATAATTGTATTGTACTGCAGCATTGTTTATAAGGATGTTTATCCCGGGATGGCGCTGCTGTATGAAATTCACCAGTGCCAGTAAACATTGGTTATCCGCCAGGTCGCCCGCAAAGATCTCCATCTCTGGAAATTCGGCCATGATACGTTGCAGCCTTTCTTCGTTACGCCCTGTTATGATGACCTTGTTCTTCAGTTCCAAAAATCGTTTAGCCATTGCAAGACCGATGCCGGAAGAACCGCCTGTGATAAGGATGGTGGAGCCTGATGTGATCATTGTTTTTCCTTTTTAAACCTTTCATTAAAATTTTCAAAAAGGTTCTCCTGGCCGGTAATGATATCCCTGATCTCAAAATAGGGAGCACCGTAGATCTTTGTATCACGAAGTAATTCGATCAACAATTTGTAATCGTCTAAAACTGCTGTGTGTACGATCATGAAATCTGAAACGGAGGCATGAAAATACTCACTATCGTAAAAGCCGACCTTTACCGTTTTACTTACCCGCTGAAGGATGGGTGTCAGTTGTTTTTCGACAAAGCTGCTACGTTCGTCTCTCGATAGTGAAAGCCATTGTTTTGTGGCATTCATGAGTACCAGGATAGTGTAAGGTTTTTGTTCCATATCTTTTTTGGGGGATTGGGCATTGGCAACAAATGACAATGCGGTGAACAGAATTAAAAGAAGTTTTTTCATACAATGTGTTTTTGACGGAACAAAATTGCATCGCCGAAAAAATAATTCCATTTACATAGGTTGATAAATATTACCTGCCCGATTTTATTTTCCTGATACGGCTGAGTTGCGTTGGCGTAATGCCGAGGTAAGAAGCGATGTGGTATTGGGGTATTTGCTGTTCCAGGCCGGGAAACTGCTGTTGAAAGATCCGGTAGCGGCCGGCTGCATCCATTAAAACCAGTTCGATCTCACGTTGTTCTTTCTGCACAAAAAATTGCTCCGCAAGTATCCTTGCACCGCGTTCTATGTCCGGGCAGGTTTGATAAAGGCTTTGAACAGCGGCAAAATCGGCCACGAGAATGCTGCAGTCGCAAAGCGCCTGTTGAATGATCTGGTTGGGCCGCCCTGTAATAAGTGAAGCATATCCCCCGATGAAGCAGGGGTTTATAAAAAAATGTTTGTTGTATTCCACCCCGTCATCCTTCCGGTAGAAGGCGCGAATGATGCCCGTTTCTAAAAAGCCGATCTGTTTCGCGATTTGCCCGTCATTAATAAAGCAGTCGCCCTTTTTCAATAAACCGGGCGTAAATAAAGAGGAAAACATGTTCCAGCTTTCGTCCGAAACGTAGGTAAGGCCTGTAAAATATTTTTTCAGCTGGGTCATTAGATATGTAAGCGGCTAGTATTAAAAGTTTTTCCTGAAAATCAACCATACAAATAACGTACTTAAGCCGCATATTCAGAAACAGTGTTCCCGATCACAGGATATCATGCCGGCGTGGCTGTTTCGCGTATCTCAACACTGGTGTTTGGGCCGTTTAAGGTAGGACATTTCTTCGCGATCTTTGTTGCCCCGTCAATATCATCAGCCAATACGATAATGTAACCCGCTACAGAATTATTATCCGCAATGTGAGGGGTATCCACTACTTCGTTGCCTGGTTTCAAAAGCCTTCCCTGGCGCGACAAATGATTTCCACCATTGGCAAGCGAGCCATTTGCGGCAATTTCTTTTATCCATCGCATCCATTGTTGCAGGTAGGTTTCCAGCTGCTTTTGCGTGGGTTGAACTTCTTCGTTTGTAATATCCATCCGGAAGAGCAATACAAATTTTTTCATAATGGCATCTGTTTACAAAGCGAACAGCGAGGTCCATACTGCCTCGTTGTTTATTTCATGTTACTCCTTCCAACGGCTGGTTTAGCTTTCGCTTTTTTTACCAATGCCGTTTGGCTGGACCCTGGTACTCACCGTTGGAAGGAGTTTTCCCTACCGATCATTCTTTGGATTTTTTACCAAAGTTAAATGCATGAGATATCCTGAATGAAAAAGTATTCGTGGCCAAAGAACCGAACGTACGCTCATACCTGATACCGGCATTGAACTGAATAGGGCCCGAAGGTTTGAAAAGGTAACCTGCCGTTATTCCCGCAGCGAATCCTTTAATTTCATAATGTTTATAACTCCCGTCGTCGTTGGCAACAGGCGAAGAATTTTCATACACTACGATCGACGTAGATCCGAAATTATACCCCGCATTCGGTTCTATATAAAAGCCCGTGCCCGAATGATCGATCGTATACCGGTATCCGATCAGGACAGGCACGATCGCCATATCTTCTTCATCCGAATTTTTGAAATACTGGAGCCCTGCCTCTGCCGTAACATAATTGGAGGCAGAAACCGGGAAACTGAAATTCAGGAAAGCGCCAAAACCTGTCTCTTTTAAATATTTAGACGATACATGTGCTACTTCGATCTGGGCATGGGAAACGAAATTGGAAATAAGCAGGATGGAAATAATGAAAGCAGTTTTTCTCATAAAAAGTTAGTGTTAAATGGTTGAATAATAAAAAGAAGATAAGATCAAAATTACGAAGACGGAGAAGTGTGAATCAAATTCTAAACTCCAGCCAATACTCCGGGCCTTTGTCTTTTGCTGATTTCTCGCGAAGAAGTCGGAGGTGAAACATGACAGACAGTTTTGATAGTGCTTAAGGGATTAAAAATAAAGCCGCATTTTCAACGACTTAGGATACAATTTAAATAAATATCCGGAGATTAAAGCGGAGCAATGTTTTGTGCAGAAAATACTTTTTGAAAAAAATTTATAAAACTGCACAAAAATGTTTTTGTGCAGTTTTATTTTCTTTTTGAAATTTTATGCAACTGCACAATTATTTTCATTAGAAAATTTTCTGGTAAAATAAACTTCTCTTCCGCAAAGCCGCCGTCTGGTCCCCAGACCAATGGCGTGTGCGGACTTCGCTTTCGCCGGGAAGACGGGAAGAAGGCAGCTTCACGAAAGCCACGGCATGGCCTCCCGGCCAGCCTTAAGTGCGACCTAAGGAAAAGGCTGGTGAGGATGCCACCTGCGGCACTTATAGGTATATTTATTTTCCTTATCTTAGTGTATCAACTTTCCGTTCTGAAATCTGGTACATCTAAGCGCAGGAAAGTCTTAAAAGTTCTCGCATGACGATGCGGGACCTTAATGTAGTTATTGGATGTACCACTCACATTTAATAACATACAAAATGAAAACTAACACACAACGTATCCGTACCGTAAAAGAAGCCTATCAGGCTATTCATGAATTTTTCAGCTGTTATCATCTTCACGAAGCTTTGCAGGATCTCGAAAGGCTTTTTACCTGGGCATGCAAGGAAAAGTATTACCACAAGACGGCACCTATCAGCATTCTATTTCACACGCAACAATTGCAGCGGTTATTTTCCGCCACCGAAATTTTGAATCACAGCACAGGTAAAAAAATATCGGCCATCGCTTGTACCCCGGATAATTCTTCGCCATCTTCCGAATTTAAACTTTGTCTTTTTAACGGAAAAAATTCTGCATGGGAAAATTTTCCGCGTCATCTCAGCCTACCCGAATTTATAAACCCTTACCAGGCATTGGAAAACCTGCATGCTATCCCTCAATGGGAACAGGTACTGCAGGAAATTACTGAAGCGGCACTGAGCAAGGGAAGTGTGGAAGGATCTTACACTGTTGGCGAAGTGATGAAATGGAAAGAAAGAATGATGGGGATTGTGGAAGGTGGATGGCTGCTGGAAATGAGGAGTAAAGAGAATCTAGCAGCTTAGATTGGATTGCGGTTTACCAGGAGGCCATTCAGCGGAGATGTGCAATTATATCAGTGGTCTTCACTTTTGTAAAAACCATTGAAAGTTAATGTAAATAAAAAAGAAGTTTCATGCCCGCCCAACAACCTGATCAGTGTTGCGCCCACACCAATGCTAACCCAGAGGATAAGTTTGTTTTTAAAATATTGGTGGAAGATCTTTTTTGACGTCACTATCTGACTATTGAATTAACTCATGCAATTGGCGAATGCGAATTTATTTTTGATGATGAAGTATATCTAATGAATGTTTCGGAATACATTTTATCATTCGTTACATCAAAACTTAACCATCCATTCAATCCCATATTTATCCCTGAACATTGCAAAGTATGATCCATCCGGATTTTCTGAAAATGGCATTTCTATTTCCCCACCGGCAGAAAGCCCTTTGTATAAATGTTCTGCTTCTTCTTTGCTTTCTGCACTGATGGAAATTTTACTCCTGTTCTCGTTCTCGTTTACCCTGCCTAAAATTTCCGGAACATCATTGCCCAGCAAAGCATTATTTTCCCCGATCGGTAAAGCGATGTGCATGAGTTTATTTTCTTCTTTTTCCGGGATCGGGAATTCAGCGCTTGCGATGTCTTTGAACCGCACGATCTTGGTAAACTCTCCGCCAAATACCGACCTGTAGAATATAAATGCTTCTTCTGCATTCCCATTAAAATTGATGTGTGGATTGATAAGGGCCATGATATGTAGTTTTTTTACACTTCAAATGTACTGCTTAACTCCAGAATGGATAGGGTATAAAAATGACAAAAAAGGGGCTTTCTGCGCCATTCGGGTGGTTGCTCATTGATTTTAAATGAATGAGGGATCACACGGATTATTTTCACTGAGTGAAACAATAATGCAGTTTATACCATCTTTGAATTACTAACTACCGCTGCATTTTATAAACTGCATTTTACGTTTTGCGTAGCAAAACAATCTGCGTAATCTCCTGATCAATCTAAAATCCGTGATCCATTAACTTTTGCGTAGCAGAACAACCCGCATGTCCCCCTTACCAATTTTATCCCTGATCCGATCATCTCTTCATACTCATTTCTTTATTTATGTTTCGCTGCCGCCTAAACTGAAATACAGATCCTATTACAAACACCACCAAAAGCGTCAACAGTGTTTTCCCAATGACCGGATCAGTTGGGGCTTTCGCCAAAGGATGCCCGATCGGTACACGGGTAAACGTTTCGTTGATGGTGGGCACCCATGAGAGAAAAAAGCTGAATGACAATAGAAAGTTTTCAAAATATCGGCTCCGGTTATTTCCTTTTTTCCTGGAATAAAGTACCCCGGCAACCAATATCATCAGCACAATTACCAGCGAAAAAACATGGCCGGCGTTGAACCCGCCATGTTTTGAAATACCCAGTGCCGTTAAAGAAGTAACTAACGTTCCGAAAAAATATATTTTTCCGGATGATTGCCCAAGATCAATCTTACCGATTTTGATATACGATACAATTGCCGCTACGATGGCGATGACGCCGATGATGGTATGAAAAATACCTAACCCTGAAAGTCCCATGATGATGAAATTTTTATTCGAATTAAGCCACGAAATGTGCAGATGAACTGATAGGAATATTCAACACTTTTGAGATCAGGCAATTTTCTTCTGCGCCTTTGGTAATGGCTTCAAAATCTTCTGCTGTAATGCCTGGTACCGTTCCTGTAATATCAAGATGTACCGCAGTGATCGTTAAACCTTCCATGGTGACGGTAGCTTCCGTATCCAATATTGTCGGGCTTATTCCCTTTTCAGTTAAAATTGCGCTTACTGCCATCGTGAAGCAACCTGCATGCGCAGCCGCTAATAATTCTTCCGGGTTGGTGCCGGTTTCTTCGCCGGTAAAACGTGTTTTAAAACTGTAGTTGGTATTGCTTAAAATACCACTCTGTGTTGTAAGATCACCTTTGCCTTCTTTAAGGTTACCTGCCCAATGTGCTTTTGCTGTACGTTTCATTTTTTCTGTTTTTAAATTTGTATGTCGTTATTGACAATGCAAAGATTTGACAGAAAACAGCAATATTTTTTGTGGATTAGTTCAATTATTTGGCAATTTGGTTCAGGCGATAATTGCTCGGAGTAGTGAGGTATTTGTCGTGAAAGCTCTTGGTAAAATTTGCCAGGTCGTTGAAGCCGCATTCAAAAGCGATGTCTGAAATACGGTTGGAAGAGACCAATAATAATTCAGCAGCTTTTTCGAGCCGCTTTGTCTTGATGTAATTGGCAGGCGTATCATTGTAAACTTTTGCGAACTCGCGTTTGAACGACGACAGGCTGAGGTTGCAATGATCTGCCAGCGCATCGATCGTAATGGCCGAAAAAAGATGGGCATCGATTATTTGCCGGAAGGAATAAGTAGCGGGGGAAAACAATTGTGATAAGATCATCTGTATCGCATCGGCATTACTTGTTTGCGAAAGCAGGATGATGATCTCCTTTAATTTCAATACCAGGATATCATCATTCACCAGCGAAGGATTTTCAAAATAGAACAGCAACCCTTCAATATATTTTTGAATTAAAAAATCATTGTTGATCTTTTCATTGTTTTTATTAGAAATGGCATTGTTTGGTTTTTGCAATAACTGCGGCATTTCACGGTCGTATATCTTCTTCAAAATATCGGGATGGAAATGTACGATCAACATTTTATTAGTGGCTGCAGTGGTAGTGCTGATGGTATTGCCCACAGTTTTGCAATTGATCAGCACCGCTTCGTTGGCAGCAATATTCAGCGGCCGTTCATCAATCTCATAATGCAGTTCATTCTCCAGCATGTAATGAAAGCAGGCATTATCGGCCACCGGCAATTGATAAGTGAACGGGGAGGTGATTTCCAATATCTCCAGTAGGGTTTTGCCGAAGAGGTCGTATTTTTTATGTGCGCTTAACATGTAGGGAATTTGAAAGTTGGTGATCAAAAGTACGAAGGATAATCGCAGATTTTAAAGGATTACGTTGATTACGCTGATTATTTCACTACGTGAAATACAAATGCAGTTTATAAAATCTGATGGTTTATTGCAAACCTTAAATTTCACAAACTGCATTTTCGTTTTGCGTAGCAAAAACAATCTGCATAATCATTTAAATCAGCGATTCTCTAAGTTCATTCTACTGCCTTTGAGCCCTGCCCGATTTACGGAAAACCTTAATGGCAGGCACTCTCCGGCAATTTACCCTAAAGCAGCATCATAATAATTTTCCCTTTGTTACGTTATAGTAAATAAAAAATCCACGTTATGGCAAATTGTGTCTTATGTTCTACCCCATTAAAATTTCTCAACACACCCACTTTTGGTTCCGGTAAATTGAGTGACGGCGGCACGGTATGTACGGGCTGCTTTAAAAAGATCGGTGCGGCCGATTCGTCGTTGTCGTTGAAGCTGAAGCACCAATCGCTTGCGCAGATCCAACAGTTATTGCAGGATAAACAAGCCGATAATGCTCAAAAAGGCTCGAAGCTGGAAGAGATCAAAGCGCATATAGCAGCTTTGAAAATTGATAATATCTCTACTTTTTTGGGTAGAAAAGAGATCAATGAGCTGCCCAATATTTTAGCTGCAACTGAAAATGTTGATCATATCGTGCAGGGTACTTACAACCATGGCCAGGGAATTTTAGTATCTACCAATCGCCGTCTTGTGTTTGTCGATAAGGGCTTGCTGTATGGCCTCAAGGTAGAAGATTTTCCATTGGACAAGATCTCTTCCATCCAGTACGAAACGGGGTTGATATTCGGCAGCGTAAAGATCCATACCTCCGGAAATGTTGCATTGATCGACAATATAGAAAAAGCGGGCGCACGAAAATTTGCCGAATTTGTACGGGACAAACTTTCGCAGCCCAAAGAGACAGCAGCCCCTGTAGCGCAGCCAGATGTACTGGAGCAGCTTGAAAAAATAGCTAAGCTGAAAGAAAGTGGCATCCTTTCGCAGGAAGAATTTACCGAACAAAAGATGAAGTTGCTGGCGAAATTGTAAAAGAATAATTGTTCACGGATTTAAAATTGATCGGGGGACTACACGGATTGTTTTGCTACGCAAAACGTAAAATGCAGTTTATGAAATGCAAAGGTGATTAGTAATTGAAGATTTTATAAACTGCATTTCCATTTCACGCCTTGAAATGATCCGTATAATCCTCTAATCAATCTAAAATCCGTGATCCTTTTTTCATTTCATTGATTAATATACGGCCCACCCCTCGCCTTGGTTCGTGGCGTATATATCACCCATTCACCAATTCTTTCACCCCTGTAAACTCGAGCCATTTATCCGAAGCCGATGCCATCGTCCCTTCCAGCAGCAACTGCTCCTGCTTAAGCGCTTTAATCTGTATCAGCATCTTCAAAGGATTCATCTTCGCTATTCTTTTTAAAGTTTCCATGGCCTTCTTTCGCTTTAAGTATAATGCGGCATAAGCAGATCGCATAGCCTCGTTCTCTTTCAACCCGGGCAATTGCATGTCGGCCTTATTGACTATTTCGGTAGCTTCATTGTAGCTTTTGCGGATGCGTTTAAAATCTTTTTCCAGCTTATATATCTTTACAGCGCATTTGTTTGCCTCGTTATGTAGGTCGGCTATGCAGTTCTTTTCATTTTTCTCCTGTAGTTCTACGATCGCCCGCGACTGTGGTGCTTCTCCCGGCATGGTTACTTCCGATGGAACCACCTGGTATTTTTCGGCCAGCAGTTTCATGGCGGGATATAAACTTCGGGGAACTTTGCGGTCACCCCGTTCCATCATGGCGTAGAGGCTTACGCTTATTCCAAGCTCGCGGGCCATTTCGGCCTGCTTAAGCATGACCTTATCGCGAAAAAGACGCAAATGATACATACAAATAGTTTTGATAGTGGGGCGGGATTTTTTTACAGATACAATTTAAACATTCTGCAGTTGTTTTATGAATGGATTTATTTTTTCTATTGCAAAAAAAATTGTGCAGCGATACCACTGCACAACTTCGCTGCACAAAATATTTTGTGCAGTTTATTTTATCTCGTAAAAAAATTTAAAACTGCACAAGTTGGTTTTGTGCAGTTTTGAAAAAATGGACTGAAAAAATAAAACTGCACAATTTTTATTTTTGAAAAAAATAGCCGATTAAAAAATTCTTCCCGAAGCGAAAGCCGCGGCGTGGCCTCCCGGCCAGCCTCAAGTACGACCTTACTGGAACCGGCTGGCGGGGACGCCACGCCGGGGCTCTAAAATTTTACCGGGAAGACGGGAAAAGAAAGTTTCTGGCAAAACAAACTTCACGTGTGGAAAGCCGCCGTCTGGTCCCCAGACCAACGGCGAGTGCGAATGCGGCGGTTCAAGGATAGTCCAATACATATAATTTACAACTATTAGACACTTCTACTAGAGCACCTAACAACTCTTCTAAATCAAATCTTTCTCCACGAAATATAAGTGAATTATCAAACGAATTATATCCACGATGAGCATTGCTGGTAGACCCTCCGCTTAGTGAGGGATTCATCGCTAAATCTACATAAACGCCATTTGGAGAATTTTGAAACCGCTCCTCAATTCGTTCATCATAATGTTCAAAGTGATTTCTGAATTTTCGATTTGCTAGAATATTATTTTTCTCAACTTTTAGTGTTTCTCGTAACCTTTTTCCACGTAATTGACGGTTCTTACCGGGTGGCCAAAGAATTTTGGAGATATTCGCTGATGAAACAAGAATTGATTGAACGGAGCACCAAACTTCCAATTGGTCAAAGTTTTCGTGGGTAGCCTTTAATCTTTCAAAGGCCCTTTGTGCAATCTTTGATTGCAGCAAAATCTCACCAATAAAGATCATGTCTTGAAACTCTTTCATATGGTACAAAATTTAATTATTTCTGCTTTTCCACCAGTTTGAAAAAATCGGAAAGTTTGATATCGAGATGCTCGAGCAATGCAGCCAAGCTGCTGACTGATAAATTTCTCCCCGCTACTTCAATTCTGGCAACATGAATTCCAGTTTCCTCTAAAATATCACTTTGCAAAAGGCCCTTCTTTTTACGAAGTTCTTTAATTACCAAACCGATTTTTACCAGCAGATCATCATTTTTTACTTTAGCCATAGTAAACAAATAGACTAAATAAAATTTATTAATAAAATTACCATTTGGTAATTTATAATTCGTATCTTTATTCTATCAACTTTCCGTTCTGAAATCTGGTACATCTAAGCACAGGAAAGCCCAAAGTTCTTGCATGACGATGCGGGAACTTTATTGTTATTATTTGATGTACCGCTCACCATCAAAATAATACACAAAATGAACATCTACACACAGCGGATCTATACCCTTAAAGAAGCCTACCAGGCCATCCACGAATTTTTTAGTTGTTACCATCTTCACGAAGCGCTCGAAGACCTCGACCGGTTATATACCTGGGCCTGCAAAGAAAAATATTATAAAAAGACAGCACCCGCCAATATCATATTTCATGCGCAGCAATTGCACCGGTTGTTTTCGGCAGCCGAGATCATCTCTTATAGTGCTGGCAGAAAAATATCGCCGGTACTAACCCCGGAGGTTTTCTGCCAACCTCCGGGCGTTTATCATCAGCACTATATGGGTGATAAAAAATACAGCACCGCATGGGAGTGCTTTCCAAGGCATCTTACAGCCGAAGAATTTCTTAATCCATATTGGGCACTCGAAAAAATAAAAAGCATACAGCACTGGGAAGAAGTACTGCAGGAATTGATGGAAGCGGCGTTGAGCAGATCGAGTATTGAAGGGAGTTATACGGTAGGCGACGTGATGAAGTGGAGGAAGCGGATGATGGGGGTTGTGGAGGGAGGGTGGTTGGTGGAGGTGAGGGGTAAAAATTTTAAATAACATTGTCAATACCAGCGACTATTTTTATTATTATAAATATCAGGAGGATAAAGAATGCATCAACATTCGTGCTTCTGGAATTTCTTTGTAAATTTCTTCTAATTTCTCTTCCACTAAATATTCTTCAAGAATTCTAGGCAAATCTCCGTTGGTTATCGCTTCATTGATACTATGAGTTCCGTATACTTTAGTTTTTAAGCCAGGGTTAGGAGTTAAAGATCTTAGTCGTTCTTTAGTAATATCATAAATACACGATGCCACTAGAATTTCTGAGCTTGGAAATAAAATCAAAGGAATAATAAAAGGTAAACTTTCGTAAGGATATCCTTGTTTGACCATTTCTTCATAAAATCTTTCAATCGAGAGATTAATTAAGCTTTTCACATTGTAAGCCCAATCTACAAAGTAAGTCGCACGATCATTCAATAATCTTTCGGCATCTGCGTTAACAATTATTATCTCTTTATTTGTAACTGAATCAAATTCTGTATAGAATCTATTATAACAACCATAATAAATTGAAATAAGTTCTTTAATTAAATCATTCGCCTCTACAGAATGAAAAGTATAATCGTTTTTTTTAGATGCTTTATCTAAATATTTAGTCAAGGGATTAACAATATTTAAAGATTCTAAATCAATAAAACTTGCATCGCTTAAAATTTCAGATTTATGTTTTCCGAAAAGGCATTGCAGAAATTTCTTTATTACTAAATAATCGCTGTATCCATCTCTTAAAATTGCAATATTTCTCATAATTATAGTTCCCCCAAAACGCCATTGTAAAAAAGCTCAATTAAATGGTATGGTTTGATTTGAATTACGTCTTTTCCATTTCTTTTGATTGTAGAATCTTCTTGTATAGTTCCCATATCAACTAATGGTTTAATAGCATCGTTTAAATTTGTCAACTTGCTTACGTAATCTCTTTCCCGCAGATGAATATTATAAACAAAGTCAAGTTTATTGGAAAATTCTCTTATTACGGAAGGGCTATGTGACGATAATATAAATTGAGTTTTCGTAGAATTGTCCGAAGCATTAGTAAGCCAACTTAAAAATTCCGAAAGTTTTTTTTGATTAATACCATTCTCAACTTCCTCTAAAAGAATTAAAGCTGGTGGATTCTTTAGGGAGCAAAGCAAAGCAACAGCCGCTGCTTTAACAATACCGTCAGATATCTTATCCGGTTCATAAAAAGGAAAATTAGATCCTCCCATATCAAATTGCCATTTAAGTTCGCCATCTTTTATAATCAAGCCATTAAAATTTTTCACAAATCTCTTTAAATACCCAAAAAAACGATGATACGTTTCTTCTTCGTATTCCTTTATATAAGCTAAAACATCTTGTAGGTTAGACCCCTCTTTCCCGATTTCTGACGGAATATTCGGATACCAATTGGTTTCTCTAAACTCTTTTATATAATTTTTCTTTGTTGCAGGTTGTTTTTTACCTCCAAAAAAAACAAGTGGGATACCTTCTCCTTTTAAAAAGGAAGGCTGGAAATTGTAGTAGTAAAATGAAGAAAGATTTTGAAAAAAATCAGCAATTATGTCTTTTCGCTTAGAATTACTATTTTTTATAATTTTTCTTAGGTCTAATCTTGTAGCTGGCGATTCTACGCCGTTAGTATGTATTTCATTGTAATTTGGTGAAACTAATTCCAAAACTTCTCGGCAGTTAATTATTTCAAACATTAAGTCCGGATAAATAGACAAAGTGTAAGTAATTTTTGTCTGATATAAACTCCACTCACATGAAAATCCGATAGGCTCATCTTCCTTACTTAAACTATGTTTTTGAGGAAAATAATTATTACCTTTTAATTCTGTACTGACATTTGGGCGATTATTTTGAAATTTAGGATTTCCTCGATCTGGATTCGATAAACTTACTAATCTTGAAAAATAGTGAAGTCCACTAAAAAAATTACTTTTCCCGGAATTATTCGATCCGATTAATAACGTAGTATCATCAAGTTCAATTTCAGAATCTTTATGAGTTCTAAAATTTTTTAAGCCAATCTTTGTAAACATTAGATAAATTATAATTATTTAATAGTTTGTACTTTTTGTAATATCATAAAAATTATCGATTTTATCATTTTTATTTAGATATTTCAAAGTAAGTCAACCTTTGACTTGTCTTTTACCTATCCTCCTCCCCCCAAAAAATCCCTACCTTCGTCCTCCAATTCCCACCAATTTAATCAACCAAAAACAACCACCATGCAGGCTTGGAAAGATTACCAGGAAAAG